>Ga0209345_10005552_pt1 | contig 11661 bp, 21 predicted proteins | sample Cruoilmetagenom7_FD_187294 | JGI IMG/M metagenome (GOLD analysis project Ga0209345, IMG submission 187294) | Oil polluted marine microbial communities from Coal Oil Point, Santa Barbara, California, USA - Sample 7 (SPAdes) (version 2) | ecosystem: Environmental > Aquatic > Marine > Oil seeps ...
GTTAGAAAAAATAAACTAAGGAAATATATTAAATTTAAGAAGTAAAAAAAACAAGATTTCATATTTCTAGCTGGTGGATATCTATAGTATCTACCAGCATTTTTAAAAGGATTAACAATGCCCAGCCCAAATATAAAAAGATTAATAATATTATTATTCATAGCATTTATATTGATGTGGCTGGCTATACTGTTTAACGATGTTGTATATATCATATATTTGGCAAAGTGAGGTATAAAAATGGCAATAAAAATTGACAAAAAACAAGTAAAAAAAATTAAGGCAAAATGTATAAAAGTTCCTGATGATATGCCAATCAATTATAAAATAGATAAAAATAAAATTTATATTTTTGAAAAAATAAAACAGACAAATAAATATATAATTGTTAATAATAATCCGGGCTATGTTTTTTCAGAAGATAGGTTTTATAAATATTTTCAAATAATCAAGCCAGAACCTACATCCACGATTGACGATATTATAAAAGTGATACATAGACAGGCAGGCGTACTAAAAGGTATTAAAAACGGACTGGTTTGTGCAAAAAAACAGGGGTTGTTAGATGATATTGCAATTAATAGATTAGAACATAGTACAAACAATTTTAAATATGCTTATAATGAGCTTATTGAATATATGGAGGGATTATGAATAAATCTAATATCGAATGGTGCGATTACACTACGAATCCGATTGTAGGTTGTACCAATAGTTTAAAAGTTTGTCCAGTGCGCAATGAGTGTTATGCTGAAAAAATGGCACATCGTATGTATAATATGAACCCTGAATTATTTCCATATTACAATGATTTCAGGACACCACGATTTTATCCAGAGAGATTAAAGCAATTTGCTACTGTGAAAAAAGGGTCAAAAATATTTGTCGGGTCAATGGCTGATATGTGGAGTGATGGTGTAGATATAAAATGGCAGTTTGAAACTATAAAAGCAATTAATGACAATTTCAATAGAGATTATATTATACAATTTTTAACTAAAAATATAAAAGGTTATCTTAAATATTATCGTCAATATAATGATATTAACTGGGGAATATATAGATGGTATTTAAGAAAAAATTGTTGGCTCGGATTTAGTGACCTAGGTCAAATAAATATATCCGATGTTGAGCAATTAAGAGAAACATTCCCTGATAACATTTTATTTGTATCAATAGAACCATTTATAGGGTGGCGTCCTGAAATTGTCGATTTAGTAGATTGGGTAATAGTCGGTGGATGGAGTGGTAAAGGATTGCCTTTATCTAAATGTGATGATTTAGATAATTTAATCAGTTATTGCGTTCAAAAAAATAAACCGATATATATGAAATATAATATTCAGGCTGAAATATTAAAAAAAATTCAGTTAAGATTTCATATTCAGGAGTATCCATTATAAAATAGTGTTGAAAACTATCACATAAGCAACTGTAGATATAACAACAATTAAAGTTATATTTTAAAGTTTTTAATTTTATTAAATCACATAAGGATAAGGAGATAAATTATGGATAGATTTAAATTTAAAGTTTGGGATAAGGATGAAATGTGTTTTAGTAAGGATTGGCTTTTAATCCAGTCTAATGGTCTTTTAGAATTGGTGTATGAAGGGTGTGATGAAGAGGATGGAATTGGCTATGTTAAAATAAATCAAAATCAATATATAATATGCCAATGCACTGGATTAAAAGATAAAAATGGTAAATTGATATACGAAAACGATATAATGGGGGGTGGTGTGCATGGCACTGTTATTGTTGGATGGAATAAAGAATTTATGTGTTTCGAATCGCAAAATATTGATAAAGAAGAATTTGACGAAAATGGTTTTTCTAATCGATGTTTATTTGCAAATGATTTGGAAGACTGTTTTAATGAATGGGAAATTATTGGCAATATATATGAAAATCCAGAATTGATTAAATAAAATAAATTTTAAATAATGTTTGACTTTATATTTTTTTGTCATTATATTTAATAAATATAATAATTATTTTATATGGAGGTTAAAAATGGCAAGCAGAAATATAAGCATCTCATTAGAAGATGATAAAATTGAAAAATATAAAAAAATAGCTGATGATAAAAAATGGGCTTTTTCTACACTCGTAGAAGTGGCACTCGCAGAATATGTCAAAAGAACTGTGTTAAGCAAAGTTATGAGCCCTCAGTGAGTCCTCAATGAGTATTCCGTGAGTATTCAGTGAGCGTTCATAATTGTATGGAGGGTAATAAATTGCCAAGAATGAGGATTTTAAAACCTGAGTTTTACAGTGATTATAAAATATTAGAACTTAATTTTATGGAAAGGCAACTTTTTCAAGGGTTGTGGATTTTTAGTACTGATAAGGGAAATATGGAGTTTTCATTAAAATCTATTAAAGCTCAAATATTCCCTGCGGATGATTTAAATTTACAAGAAATCGAAAACGGTTTATTAAAAATGCACAATTTAGAGTTAATAATATTATATAACGATAAATTTAAAAATTATTTGCAAGTCGTAAATTGGGAAAAACATCAAACCATAAATAGACCAACTCCATCCTTTATACCTTTATATAATCAAGAGTTGCACGCTCACGGAATACTCACTGAGGGCTCACTGAATACTCACGGAGGACTCACTCTTAAGTTAAGTGAAGTTAAGTTAAGTAAAAAAGAAGAAGAAAGAAAAGCAACTGATTGTCAAAATTCTTCTCAATCTAAAAAATCATCCGTCCCCGAACCACAAAAATATATAGATGTTGCCAAATATCTTCAATCTGGAATTATTAAAAAGTTCGGTCAAAATGGAAAACAACCGCTTGATAAAGATTTTAATAACTGGGCAAAAGATATTAGATTGCTTGTTGAATCAGATAATCTGTTATATAATGGCAAAAAACTTGATTTAAACACCGTTAAATTGATTATTGATTATGCAAGTAAACAGGATAATCAATTTATTGTTAAATCAGGTGTTTCTTTACGGAAAAAAGCTGACAATATTATATTGAATATGAACAAACCAGCAACATCAACTGGATTTAATAAAACTCCAAAAATTCCTTCATCTTTTGATAAACCTTCTGGTAGATTATTAAAAGTTGGTAATAAAACATTATATCCGGGTGATCCCGGTTATGATGAAAAATTAAAAAAAATAAAAATAAAAGAACAAAATAAATGAGGCTAAAATATGGAAATAACGATTAATAATCCGATACCTAATGAAAAAAAATTGCTTGATAAAATAAACAATTTATTTGCGATAACATTTCCGGATAAATCAACAGTATTATTAATTAAAATATTACAAAATGCGATTAGAACATCTCCAATGTCTGATTATAATATACTTATGGAAAGGTACGAATACATTGCCGACAGTAGTGAATACAATCAACAACGATTGAGAATAGAAAAATCAGGATTACCTGAAAAATATATAGATATTGATATATATCAATTTCCACATTATATAAAACAACCGAACAAAAAACATTTTATTAATGAAGTTGCTAATTTTAAAGACAATATTAATAAAAATAAAGGGAAATGTTTTACAATGATAGGTAATCCTGGAACTGGAAAATCATCACAAGCAGGTGCGATTTTACAGGCTGGTTTAAATGTTGGTTTATATGGAAAGTGGATTAATAACTATTCTTTATTTGAAGATGTTAAAACTGGAAAAGCAAGCATAAGCAATTATACTAAATATTCTATAATTGTTTTTGATGAATTTCTTAATAAACAAACACCTGCATTGGTTGAATTTTATTCGAATATAGTTGAGCAATTAGTAATAAAAAAATCTATTGTAATATTAACATCCAATTATGAAATTCCAAAATCTGAAGATATGAATATTAAAACAATTTATGATCGTTTAAATGCTGATGGGAATATATTTTTAAATTTGAACTGGGAAAGTTTGAGGTAAAAATAACAATGAAATCAAAATATAGAAAACAATCACAAAAAAAACAGAAAACCAGTTTAGTTAAACAGCGTAAACTTGAAAATGCAATTTGTCCTGTTTGTGGATCTCCTGATTATGTATATGATGGTCGTCCAACATTAAAAGAGTACAGTCAAGAAGCGTTAAAAAAAGGAGTCTCTAATGCTAAACATCAATATCATTGCAATCAATGTGAAAATATTTGGCAATATGCAAGTGATAATTAAAACAAATTTTTTAAATTAAAATAAGGAGCAAATATGAAAAAACAAATTAAAAGTATATTGAACAAAAGTGTAAATGATATAATCGATTTTTTTAATATAGTTGATGATGTCATTGCAAGTGGTGATTTAGAAAATAAAAATAAATTGATAGATAGTTTGATAGGATTCAGGATAGGGGTGACTAATATATCTAATTTGTATAATTTTAAATTGCCCAATGAAACCGATAGCGGTTTTGAAGATAATGTAAATTCTCTTTTTAAAAAATTTGTAAAAAATGGAATGGTTGAAACCGTAAATATTTTAAAAACAAATACCTATGTTTGCAACGGAATACAAAAAACATTAAAATCAATAAATGTAAATAAAGAACAATTAAAAGATTTTATTAACAATGCTTGTTATTTATATGCTTATATGTTACAAATAATAGAGGAAAATTATATTAATGACATTAGGATTATTGCTCATTCTAAAATAGAATCTATGATAAATGTGCCAAACCCAATTATATGGAAAGCAATTATAAAATAATTAAACAAATAAAACAGGAGGGATTATGAAAAAAATCTATGTATGTGCGTCATTTGAGGATGCTTTATTGGTTCAGCAAATAGAAAAAGCATTAAGAGAAAAAGGTTTTGAAATTACTAGCAACTGGACTAATCACATTAACGAAAATGAGAAACTAGCGTATGCTAAAGAGGATTTCGACGGTATTGTTCAATGTGATATATTAGTATGCTGGAATAATGGTCGCAGGTCAATGGGGAAAATAACAGAAATTGGAATGGCTCTCGGTATGAGAAAACTTGTTTTAGTATTCGGTGAAAAATATACTGGAATATTTGAGAGTATGGTTGTAAATTGTGAATTTCCCTCTTCATTAAATGCTTTAGTGGGTATAATAGATAAGGTTTATTTCAATGAATAAAAAAATAAAAAAAATCAAAATCGCTGGTCGTGTATGGTATCGAAATATAGAAACAGGTGAATTGTTATCACCATTGCAAATAAAATTATTAATGAATAAGGAGGATATATGAAAGTAAAAAAAGGCACAATAGAGTGGGCAATAGGGAAAATGAATAATGGGTGTAAAGTCAGGCGTAAAATATGGATAAAAAATGCTTATTATTATATAAACAATAAATCAACTAATGTTAAATTTATGTGCAATAAAAATATAGACAATATGTCTAATTGTACTATATTTGATAAAAAAGAATGGCTGGCTATTGATTGGGAATTATATAAAGAACATGGGAAAAAATATAATAATTTTTAAATAATTTAGGGGGTTGTAAATTATGTTTAGTGATATTAATGAAGAAATTAATTATGCCAGAATAAGAGAATCTATCGTAGAAAAAATTAAAAATAATGATATTTCACATAAAAATTTTAATCCTGATAAGGTTTTTTATCCAGAAATAAAATATAGAATAAGAGAAGCCGAAGAGCGATTAAGAATTATTGATAGAAAACTTATTGTATTAAAAAATAGATTTGAAAATGAAGGTTTTTATATTGAGAAATTAAACGAAATTGAATTGAAAAACAATATAAAGGAAATTGAAAATAAAATAAAAGAAGTTGAAAATAATAATATAGAAAATTTAAACTATAGAGAATCTATTTTAAGAGTGCATTGCTTAATGTTAGACTGTTTTAAAAATAGATTGAAAAATTTAATAACAAAAGGTAAAAAATATAAAATAGAGAGCAAATTAGATGAAAGATTATTAAAAAAAATGATGGATTATGATATGATATAATATATAAAATGAGGTGTAAATTATGAGTATAAGAGACAATATGTTTGTTGACAAATGTGAAGATTTGATAAATGAAGTAAATAAATTAACAATTGAGAATAATGAATTGAAATCAAAAATAGCTATTTTAGAACAAAAATTAATTGACATAACTAAAATAATAAATATGATCCATCATAATAATAAAATATATGATGATAATAAAGGACTAAAATAATGGCACAGCTAGGTAAAGACAGGTGGGAAGCAATTGAAAAAGAGTATATAGAGGCACTTTCAGAAAAAAGTTATAACCAAATATCGAAAACTTATAATGTTTCACAACCAGCGGTTTCAATGTATGCAAATAAAAATGAGTGGAAATTAAAAAGAAAATCATTTTGGAAAAATTCTAAAAAACTTATAACTATAAGTAAAAATCAAATAAGTCAACATATATACGATAAAAATCTCGCAGTAGAACAGGATAAAAAATTATTACAAGTTGAAAAAGCTTTACTACAAAAGGAATTAAAAAGACTTATTGATAATAAGGAGACTGATACGCTGGAATTCGGTAGACTGACAGTGATATTTGAAAAGCTCGTAGATATTGAAATTAAAGTATTCGGTCAATTATTTGATGATGCTGATCCAGTAGATGACAATGAATATATAGCAGAATATGGAAATTGAAGGTAAACTATACAATATATAGTATACTATTATTTATGAGCTACGCTCATAATAATAGATATACTTATATTAGTCAAGCGTTTTTTTTATTTTATTTTAATTTAATAGAAAATAATAATGAATATTAGATTTATAGAGGCAAATAATAATGTTTTGTGTAGCTAAAAAACCCGATTTAAATCAGCTTAAATTAATTGAAAACGACAATATATCAAACAATATTAATAAATATCAACCAGCAGGTTTGTTGCGTAAAGAGAAGGGTGCTAATGATATAATTAGTACACCTAACTGGTTATGCAAGTGGATAAGGAATTATATTTATCAAAATACATTATCATCAGCATTAAAATATTCAATATTAGACCCTTGCTCAGGACTAGATAATCGAATGCTTACTAATGATGTATTGAAATATTATAATTGCACTAATCTTGAAATCCGTCGTTCTAAAGATGAAAATTTCCTAACATACTCTACATCAAATAAATTTGATTATATCGTTATGAATCCACCCTTTAATAACCTAGGAGCATGGGAGTTTATCAAAAAGGCTTTACAACATCTAAAAATAGATAGAATTAGTTTTATATTGTCGATAGTTCCCGACTATGTTTTATATAATAGTGAAAAGCGAAAAAAAGAATTAAACGATATAGTGAGTTGGATTAAACCGTTGCCAAAAGACACCTTTAAAGATAGTGGAGTAATTATTCACAGTAGCTTGATTAAGGTTGTTAAAAAGAGCGATGCAGATATATTTGAGTTATGTTTAAGTGAGGAATAATGAAAAAACAAACTGAATTTCAGGATACAAAAGGTCAAAATATAAAAATTCATTTATCATCCACTGGTATACCTTCAGATATTTGGATGATTGTTGAAAGTTCTTCTCTTGTAAATATAAAACTATTATTGTCGCATAATCAAGCCAAAATGCTTGTAGATACTCTAAATGATTTTTTGGATAGTGAGGAGTAAAATTTTGAAATTGAAATATAAATAGGTAGGTATTAATGAACGATAAATCAGAAATTATAAAAGCTAAAAAAATATTATAAAATAGCAGTGGCACGAGTAAACAAGGAGTGCGAGGAGACTTTATTTTAAAATAAATGAGGCATAAATGCAACATATAGTAAAACAATTAAAATTATCTGATATTGAATTAAATAGTTATAATCCAAATAAGATGCAGGATAATTATTATAACGCACTTAAAAACAATATCAAACAGGATGGATATTTACAACCGTTGTTAGTCAACCATATTGACGATAAGTATGTTATAATTGACGGTGAACATAGATATAAAGCATTAAAAGAATTGGGTTTTGATAAAGTAGATTGCTGGATAATTTCAATCCCGGAAGCGGAAGCTAAAAAACTTACTTTAAAAATGGGTTTAAGTGGCGAATACGACAGTATCCATTTATCAGGATTGCTTGACAGTATGATTACTGATATAGATATTGATATACCGACTATAGAGTTAGATATGCCACATATAAATTTGAGTTTGCTTGATATGAAATTCAACAGTCAGGATGATAAAAGTGATATTGAAGACGATATACCAGAAGTTGAAACCAAAAATATTATAACTAAAACGGGTGATATTTGGCTGTTAGGAAAACATCGGCTAATATGTGGTGATAGTACGGAAGAAAGCGATATTAGATTGTTAATGGATGGGCAAGAATATAAAATATTATTAACAGACCCACCATTTGATATGGATATAAAATGGTTAAATGTTTTTAAAAATAAATTTATAATGGGAGCAGACAAACAATTAATAAATTTAATACAAATTGATAATACATTTAAACATTTTTTATGTCATTATTACGAATTTGGATTCGCATTGTCGTCAACAATGCCACAAATGGCTCATCATTTAATCGGTATTTTTGGAGATAATAAATATAAAAAAATAGAGGGTGATATATTAAAAACAGTGATAAAGGCAGAACAAATAATAAAAGGTAAAGAAAAATATCAAAAACCCATAACAGTTTTTGAAAAAATTATAAATCACTATAGTAATGAAAATGATTTAATTTTAGATTTGTTTTTATATTCTGGATCAACACTTATTGCCTGCGAAAAAACTAACCGTATATGTTATGGAATTGAGATTGATACTTATTATTGTGATGTTATTGTCAAGCGGTTTCTTGATTATGTAGGTAGTAATGAAAATGTTTATTTAATTCGGGATGGTAAAAAAATAAAATATACTGATATTGTAATAAACAATAAAAAGGAATAATAATGGAAAAATGTTATGGCTGTACATCTTTATTTACTAATTTGAATTCTACACGAACTAGAACTGCATTATGCTATTGTATGGAAAACATTTTAGATGATAATAATAAAATGACTGTTAATTATGAATTTAAATTATTGCCTTCTATAACATCAATAGAGGGGGCAAAATTGAGTGACATAAATATACCGAAATGGTGTTATAAAAAAAGATTAAATAAGGATTATTAATTGAAATCAAAAAACAATAAAATAAAATTATACACACCCACTGAGCTACAACGACAAGTACATCAATCTAATGCTATTATTCGGGTTGTTATTGCAGGCCGTCGGTTTGGAAAAAATGTAATGGCCTTAAACGATATGATGTTTAAGGCGTGGACTAATCAAGGTTGTTTAATATGGTGGACTGCATTAGTATACAAACAATCTAAACGGGATTATCGCAGGTTTATAAATAAATGGAAACGAGTTATAAAAAATAAATGGGACAGTGAGCTTAGAATTGAGTTGATTAACGGTTCTATTATTGAATTCTATTCACTTCAAGAGCCCGATAATTTACTCGGCGAAGGTATTGATTATTTGTATATTGATGAGGTGGCTCGTGTTAAAAAATCAGTATGGACTGATATATTATCACCAATGCTGTTAGATAGTCAAGGTAAAGTACTGATGTTTTCAACTCCAAAAGGTAGGAACTGGATATATGATTATTTTCTGGAGGGACAAAAAAAAATAAACAATATTGAGAGTTGGCAATTCAAAACAATTGACAACCCATATATAGATAATGAATATTATAATATAACTCGTAATAGATTGCCCACGGATATAGCACGGCAAGAATTTGATGCTGTTTTTATTGATACTGTGGCTGGTGTATTCCAAAACTTCCATAAATGTATAGATAATAATATATTAAAAACACAACCTGAATTAAACCATAAATATCGTATAGGAATTGATCTTGCCAAATTACAAGATTGGACGGTTTGCATAGTATTGGATACTAAAACTAATGAAGTTGTAGCATTCCGACGATTTAATCAAATAGATTATACTTTTCAAAAACGACATATAGTATCATTAGTTCAGTATTGGAGTAATGCTGATATTGTAATTGATAGTACTGGAGTTGGAGAACCTATATATGATGACTTAAAACGGGCTGGCTGTAATATTATACCATATTCATTTACGAATGCTTCGAAAGTGCGATTAATTGAAAATTTGATTATTAAATTTGAGAATCAAGAAATAAAAATACCAGGTGAAGAATTCCCTGAGTTGTTAAATGAGTTAGAAATATTTGAATATAAAATGTTGCCGGGTGGCTCTGTTAGATATGGTCATCCATCAGATAAACACGACGATTGTGTAATATCACTTGCTTTGGCTGTTATGGATGGTGAAAGTGAGATAGTTTTAGAGACACTTGAGGGGATTGATATAGATAAATTTGTTATTGATGATTTATTGGTGGTGTGAGTTTAGTTATGAATATATTGTCATTATTCGACGGGCTTTCTGCTGGTCAAATAGCATTAAATCGAGCTGGTATAAAATATGATAAATATTATGCTAGCGAAATTGATAAATATGCTATTCAGACAACACAAAAGAATTACCCTGATACTATACAATTAGGGGACATTAGAAATATTAACAGTAAAGATTTACCTGAAATTGATTTATTGATGTGTGGATTTCCTTGTCAAGGCTTCAGTTTTGCAGGTAAACAATTAAATTTTAATGACCCTCGAAGTGCATTATTTTTTGATGGAGTAAGATTGCTTAATGCAATCAAACCAAAATATTTTTTATTTGAAAATGTGAGAATGAAGAAAGAATATCAAGATGTGATAAATAAACAATTAAATGTTGAACCGATAAAAATTAATTCAGCATTGGTCAGTGCCCAAAATAGACAGCGGTTATACTGGACTAATATTTTAAGAATTAAACAGCCTGATAACAGAAATATATTATTGACAGATATTATTGAAAATGGTTTTGTTGACCGTGATAAATCATATTGCATTGACGCTAATTATTATAAAGGCGGTAATTTAAAAAGCTATTATGACAAAGGACGGCGTCAATTAGTGTTCAATGGTGATAAATATAGAAAATTAACACCAATAGAATGTGAACGATTACAAACTATACCTGATGATTATACAAAAGGTGTTTCCAATACACAGCGGTATAAAATGTTAGGAAACAGTTTCACAGTAGATGTTATAGCACATATTATAAGGGGGATTAAATGAAAGTAAAAATTAAAAAAGGGTCGTGGCTGTGGGCAATGTATATGCTTGATAAAGGTAAGTGTATTGATTTTCATAATTATTATCATTATTTAAAGCAAGACAAAAATGGTACTATAATGGGATTAACGAAAGATGGAGGTTTTAACAATTATAGTATTTCAGCAATTAATATGAAAAAAAATATAAATTATAAACTATACCAACCTGAAAAAAAAGTTGATAAAATTGATAATTGTTTCGATTGTGAATATTTTTTAAAAAATGATAGTGTTATGTGCTGTTGGATAGATTTTGAGCAATTCAAAAAGATTAATGGTTATGTTAAAGAGGCTAAACAAATTCCACCTGTCTGGTGTTCAATAAATAATAAAAAATAATTTTGTTTTTTATATTAAATATGTTATTATATTATAAATAGTTATATATTGTTAATTATAAACAATATTATTTTAGAGGGTGTAAATTATGGAACTAAGTG
>Ga0209345_10005553_pt1 | contig 11660 bp, 9 predicted proteins | sample Cruoilmetagenom7_FD_187294 | JGI IMG/M metagenome (GOLD analysis project Ga0209345, IMG submission 187294) | Oil polluted marine microbial communities from Coal Oil Point, Santa Barbara, California, USA - Sample 7 (SPAdes) (version 2) | ecosystem: Environmental > Aquatic > Marine > Oil seeps ...
CCGATCTCTCCGGAGCTGATGGTTGCCGTTCTGGGTGCACTGCGAGCAGGCGCTGTTTACCAGCCCATGTTTACCGCCTTCGGCTCGGGTGCCATTGAGTACCGGGTACAGAAAGCCGACACCAAATTGATCATCACCAATCCCGAACAGTGGTCGAAGCTGGCGGATGTGAAGGGGCTGCCCACCACCATGCTGGTGGCTGAAGTCGGTCATCCGCTGGAAGGGGAGGCGGACTTTCTGTTCCACGCAACGCTCGATCAACAGTCCGATCAGTTTGAGCCGGTCAAGATCGGCCCGGAAGATCCCTTCCTGCAGATGTTCACCTCCGGCACCACCGGCAAATCCAAGGGGGTGACTGTTCCGGCCAAGGCGCTGCCTGCATTCTACGTATACATGCGCTATGCCATCGGTCTGCGTGACAGCGACAACTTCTGGAACGTGGCTGATCCGGGCTGGGCCTATGGTCTCTATTATGCTGTGGTTGGGCCGCTGCTGTTGGGGTGCACGACCCACTTCAACGAGGCCGGCTTTACCGCGGAAAATACTTTCGAGTTCCTGCGCAGGCACCGGATCACCAACCTGGCGGCAGCACCGACCGCCTATCGCATGCTGAAGGCCAATGACAAGCTGCTGGCCGACTATCCTGAAATTGATCTGCGTGTCGCCAACAGCGCCGGTGAGCCGCTCAACCCCGAAATTGTCAGCTGGGTGCAGCGAGCCTTTGGCTGTCTGGTATGTGACCAGTATGGTCAGACCGAGACCGGCATGACTTCGGCCAACTTCCATGAGCTGGAGCATCAGCTGCGTGATGCCAGCATGGGCTATCAGCTGCCGGGTTACCGTCTGGTGGCACTGGATGCCAGCTTCAATGAAGTGGGTCCGGGCGAAAGTGGCGAGCTGGCCATCGACATGGACAACTCACCGCTCTATTTCTTTCAGGGCTACACCTGGGGTGAAAAGAGCCCCTACCATGGCAAGTATTATCTGACCGGTGACGTGGTGATCAATAACGGCGATGGCTCACACTCCTATACCGGGCGTGATGACGACATCATCGCCTCGGCCGGCTACCGCATCGGGCCTGCCGATGTGGAAAGCACCCTGCTGGAGCATGAAGCAGTGGTTGAAAGTGCCGTGGTGGGCAAGCCCGATGAAAAGCGCGGTTTTATCGTCAAGGCCTTTGTTGTGACGCATCCGCATGTTGATGCCGATGATGCGCTGGCTGAAGCTCTGCAGCAGCATGTGCGCAACCGGCTTTCCACCCACGCCTTCCCGCGTGAAATCGAATTCGTGAACGATCTGCCCAAGACCTCAAGCGGCAAGATCCAGCGTTTCCTTCTGCGTAAGCAGGCAGCTGAGGAAGTGGCTTCTTAGTGAGCATTGAGGCCTTCGGGCCTCCTTTTTTCCCTTTGTGCTGCTTGATTGATAAAGGTACTGAAACATGAAAATACTGGTCGCTGTTAAGCGCGTGATTGATTACAACGTCAAGGTGCGGGTCAAGTCGGACCGCTCTGATGTGGATCTGGCCAACGTCAAAATGTCGCTCAACCCGTTTTGTGAAATCGCGGTGGAAGAGGCGGTGCGCCTGAAAGAAGCCGGCAAGGCGGATGAAGTGGTCGTCGTGTCCATCGGCAGCAAGGCCTGTCAGGAACAGCTGCGTACTGCGCTGGCCCTGGGCGCTGACCGCGCTGTACAGGTGGAGGCACCGGATCAGCTGGATTCACTGTCGGTGGCGCGCATTCTGCAGAAGCTGGCAGAGGAGGAGTCGGCAGACCTGATTCTGTTGGGCAAACAGGCGATCGACTCTGACAACAATCAGACCGGACAGATGCTGGCGGCGCTGATGGACCGCCCACAGGCCACGTTTGCCTCTGAAGTGGTGGTCGAGGGCGACAGCCTCAAAGTAACCCGTGAGATCGACGGTGGTCTGCAGACCCTGAGCCTGAAGCTGCCGGCGGTGGTTACCACCGACCTGCGTCTGAACGAGCCGCGCTATGCGTCGCTGCCCAACATCATGAAAGCCAAGAAAAAGCCGCTGGATGTGAAAACACCTGAAGAGCTGGGTGCTCAGCTGGCAGGCGGCGTGCAGCTGGTCGGAGTTGAGCCGCCGGCTGAACGTCAGGCCGGTATCAAGGTTGGCTCGGTGGAAGAGCTGGTGGAAAAACTGCGTAATGAAGCAAAGGTGATCGCATGAGCATTCTGATTCTGACCGAACACGACAACCAGTCCCTCAAGCCGGTTACCCTGAGCCTGGTCAGTGCAGCCCAACAGATCGGTGGAGATATCGACCTGCTGGTTGCCGGTGAGAACTGCCAGGCGGTTGCCGAAGCGGCAGCCGCGATTGCTGGTGTGCGCAAGGTGATCGTGGCAGATAATGCCGCCTACGCTCACCAGCTGGCGGAAAATATCAGCAAACTGGTGGTCGAGCTGGCCGACGGTTACAGCCATATTCTGGCACCGGGCACCACCACCGGTAAAAACGCACTGCCACGCGTAGCGGCACTGCTCGGCGTGAATCAGCTGTCTGACATTATCGCGGTTGAATCTGCCGATACCTTCAAGCGTCCAATCTATGCCGGTAACGCCATTGCCACGGTGAAATCCACCGATGCGGTGAAGGTGATGACGGTGCGCGGCACAGCCTTTGATGCAGCCGAGGCCAGCGGCGGCAGTGCAACTATTGAGGTTTGCTCTGCCGTGCATCAGCATGACGACGTGAGCTTTGTGGGCGAAGAGCTGGCCAAGTCGGACCGTCCGGAATTGACAGCCGCCTCCATCGTGGTCTCCGGAGGCCGAGGCATGGGCAATGGTGAAAACTTCAACCTGCTGAACAGCGTAGCCGATAAGCTGGGCGCGGCTGTCGGTGCCTCCCGTGCCGCTGTGGATGCGGGCTTTGTGCCCAACGACATGCAGGTCGGGCAGACCGGCAAGATGGTCGCCCCCGAACTCTACATCGCTGTGGGTATCTCAGGTGCCATTCAGCACCTGGCAGGCATGAAAGACTCCAAAATCATTGTGGCGATTAACAAGGATGAAGAAGCGCCGATCTTCCAGGTGGCTGACTATGGTCTGGTCGGGGATCTGTTTGAAGCGGTTCCTGAACTGGAGGGCCGCCTCTGATCAGAGTATTCTTTCGGGAAAGTTGATCCTCACTAGGAGATATGGACCCATGCCCTGCCTCATGAAACAGCGGTGTCGCCCCGGATGGCTGGCACTGCTGAGCCTTGCCCTGAGTGTCACACTCTCCGGCTGCACCGTGTCCCCCAGTGGTGAGCGCACGCTTCTGCTCAACTCGCCCGCCCAGATGAATGCCATGGGGACTCAGTCCTTTGAGCAGATGAAGGAAAAAATCCCGATCGAGACCGATGCGCGCACCAACCGTTATGTGGAGTGTGTATCCGATGCGATCGTGATGCAGGTGCCCCGCGAGTATGGGTATGCACCTCAGGACTGGGAGCTGGTGGTGTTCAAGGATGAGGCCGTTAACGCCTTTGCGCTGCCGGGCGGCAAGATCGGGGTCTATACCGGCATGCTCAAGGTGGCCAACAATCAGCATCAGCTGGCATCGGTGATTGGTCATGAGGTGTCGCACGTGCTGGCACAGCACAGCAATGCGCGCATGAGCCAGCAGCAGCTGACCCAGCTGGGCATTGTGGCAACCAGTGTGGCGCTGGCTGATCGGGTCGACTCCAGAACCCAGCAGGCCGCGATCATGGCGCTGGGGTTGGGTGCCCAGTATGGCATTCTGCTGCCCTACAGTCGTAAACACGAATCGGAGGCGGATATGCTGGGGCAGGAGATAATGGCGAAGGCCGGCTTCGACCCGCGTGAGGCAGTAACGCTGTGGCAGAAAATGGCCCAGAAGGGAGGTGCCGCACCGCCGGAACTGCTGTCTACCCATCCGGCCCCGAGTACACGTATCCAGCAACTGGATGCTCAGGTGCAGCAATATATGCCGCTGTATCAGCAGGCGCTGGCCGCCGGGCGCAAACCGAACTGTGATCGGCTGAGACCGCGCTGAAAAGGCAATTAAAAACCTCCCCCTGCTTGAAAGCAGGGGGAGGTTCCGGCCTCATGGTGACGCAGGATCAGTCGATCAAACCGTACTGCTCACTCAGGATCTCGATGATCTCCGCTTTCGGATTGTCCGACAGCTCGATGCTGTGCCCCACGATCTTCTCAGCAATATTAAGATAGGTGCGTGACACGTCCATGAGCACCTCGGCCGGCAGTGCGTTATCCTGTGCCAGCGCTTCACGTTCCGGCATGCGTTCCTTGTTGAGCAAAATGTCCGGATCGGGGAAGTGGTTGAGCAACAGCTGACGGAAGCCTTCCTTCGATTTTTCGATCACTTTGCCATCACGGAATGCAGGACCATCCCAGATACGGGAGGAGTCCGGTGTGCCCACCTCATCCATGTAGATCAGCTTTTCATTGCCGACCGCATCGGTGACGTAACCGAACTCGAACTTGGTATCGACAAACACCTGGTCAAGCTTGGCCAGCGCATCACTGATGACGCCAAAGCCTTCCTTGAGCAGCTTTTCATACTGATCCACATCGGCCGCTGAGCGGAAGCCAAAAGCCTCGTGGTTGTCGATGATATTGGCGCGGGTGATGTTCACGTCGTCCGCTTCCGGTACACCGGGAATGCCGCGCAGAATGCCTTTGGTGGACGGGGTGATCAGCAGTTCGGGCAGCTTCTGGTTCTTCTGCAGCCCTTCCGGCAGGGTGATGCCGCAGAACTCGCGCTCGCCTTTGCTGTAGGCCCGCCACATGGAGCCGGTGATGTACTGGCGGCAGATCGCTTCAATCATCACGGGACGGGCTTTCTGGACGATCCAGACGAACGGATGCGGAATGTCGAGAATATGGCTGTCGGCCAGCCCTTGTTCACGGAACAGGCGGAACCAGTGGTTGGAGATGCTGTTCAGTGCCGCGCCCTTGCCGGGGACACCGTTAAGGCCGCCTTCACCGTGCCAGATGCAGTCAAAGGCAGAGATCCGGTCGCTGATTACCATGATGGCCAAGGGTGCATCGGGGGCCACGTCATAGCCTTTTTCCTCGATCAGGCGACGGCTGTCGGCTTCGGTCAGCCAGTAAACGGAGCGAACTTTTCCGCTGTGTACGGGGCGGTCGGTACGGATCGGCAGGTCGTTGTTTACGGCCAGAACGGATTGCGCAAGGCTCATGGTGGCACAGGTCCTGTTAACGGTTGAAAAACGACGGCAATTCTAGCACAAAGCCGGCTTACTCAATCACGATAAGCCGACGCAGATTTTCAAGCTCTTCAATGCGCTTTCGGGTTTCGGCAATGAATGCCTGACCCGCCGTGTAACGGGCGATTTCGCCATCCTGATCCAGCAGAAAGGCCTGGGTCATTACCTGCTGACGCTGATCCAGCCAGCGGTTTTGTACCTCGACCTCATGCTTCTGCGCCCGCGGGGGCAGGTAGTCCAAGGTGTCCTTGAACAGCAGATAGAGCTCCGCATCGTAGATATAGGCGATATTGGACAGGGTTTCGTTGATCGCCGTCTGAGGGCTGCCGTCCTCCTGCTGTTGCGTCAGCTGAGCTTCCAGCTGGGCCAGAGGGGCCTCCAGTGACGGCTCCCAGTTCAGATCGGTGGCCGCCGGCAGCGCCTGTGGCGGCAAGGGTTCGGGATCGGTCGGGGTCGACTCGGTGATGACAGGCTCGGTACGGGGTGGTGTCGGGCTGACAGCCTGTGGTGCAAATGGTGTCGGCAGGCTCTCGCAACCACTCAGACCCAGTCCGGTGATCAGCAATATGGCGGCAGAGATGGAACGGGCACTCATTCAGTCGGCCTCTGGCGGTTCAAATAAAACGCCATTCTACCTGACATCGGTGTCGAGACCAGTCCGTTTGCCTGATATGCACAAGGCTGTTAAGATTCGCGCCACTCTTGGGGGAGTAATCTTCTGCATGGCCCTGGCCATCAGAGTGGCTGTCAACATAATTGAGCCTCACGCTCATGGCAGTCACGTCCTGTACGGGATTGATGAGACCTGAGACACAACGCACTGTCCTGGCGGGCCGGTGTGGCGTGTCTTATGGAATCAACAGCCCGCCGGATGAACTGTTATGGACGCTTTTCTGCCCTCGACCCTCGCGGTTGCCATCGCCGAAATCGGTGATAAAACTCAGCTTTTGACCCTCTTTCTTGCTGCCCGTTTCGCCCATCGTGGTGCGATTGTGATGGGTATTCTGGTTGCCACCTTGCTGAATCACGCGCTGTCTGCCTGGCTGGGTGCCTGGCTGGTACAGTGGATTCCCGACCAGTGGGTGCCCTGGATTATTGGTCTGAGTTTCATTGCCGTAGGGCTTTGGGTGCTGATTCCCGACAAGGACGATGAGGAGGGGGGCGCGGTGCTTAAGTACGGAGCCTTCATCGCAACCTGCGTTCTGTTCTTTCTGGCCGAAATCGGTGACAAGACGCAGATCGCCACGGTCATTCTGGCGGCGCGCTACGACAGCCTGTTCTGGGTAGTGGTCGGCACAACACTGGGCATGTTGCTGGCCAATGTGCCGGTAGCGTATGCCGGTAGCTGGCTGATGCAGAAAGTACCGCTTGATTTTGCCCGCTGGGCTGCCTGCATTCTGTTTGTGGGGCTCGGGGTCGCGACCCTGTTCACCTTAGACTCATTTTAATGTTCTATACTGCACGCACTTTACCCACGACTGAAGTAAAAGGAGTGACTGATATGAGTTGGCACAAACTGATTGTCCCGGCAGTACTGGCATCCGCCGTTGTATTGGCAGGTTGCAGCGATGACAGCGCGTCTGATGAAAAGGCAGACAGTGCAGCACCCGCCAGCCAGCAGGATACAACTGCAATGGATGATCTGAAGAAGGAAGCGGGTGAAACTCTTGATGCTGCCGGTGAAGTTGCCTCCGAAGCGGGAGAGGCTGTTAGCAGCACCGCCTCTGACCTGGTAGACAAGGCAGCCGAAACGAGTGAGCAGCTGGAGCAACGGGCGAAGGAAACCTACGAGCAGGTCAAGTCCGATACTGCTGAGCTGGGTGAAAGTGCCTCTGAAACCACTGAGGAGATGACCGAAGCGGCGCGTCAGAAAATGGCAGAGATGCAGCAGGAAGACACGCCTGATGCAGACACCGAAATGGATACATCTGAATCCAACTGATCTTCCATCCCGCCCCCGGCTTCGGCCGGGGGTGTCATGCTGCTGTCATCTGTCTCTGCTAGCGTTGCTGCCGGGTGTCTCCCTATACCAACAGGGAGATCGTCAATCAGTTGCAGGCTAACAGGGATCTGTCTTGAGCCTTCTCCCGTCCGAGTCACACGTTACGCCCTCGATGCTGCCGCGCGTTGGCATCGCCGGTTTTGCGCTGCTGCTGGTGCTGGCGATCTGGCTGCTTACGGTCTGGCAACTGGATGAGCTGCAGCGTCTCTATAGTATGCTGGAACTGGCCTGCCAGTCAGAGCCGAATGTCATGCTGCACTATCGCGAGCAGCGTGATCTGTATCTGGCGACTGTGCTTGGGCTTACCCTGATTGCCGTGAGCGGTCTGGGCTGGCTGTTATGGACACTGCATCGGCGTGATGAATATCTGCGGGCGCTGCAGCGCTCAGAAAAGCGTAACCTCAAGCTGCTTAACTCCCTGCGCCACGAGCACCAGCATATTCTGGAAGCGGCATCGCGAGATCATCTTACCGGACTGTATAACCGTCGCCTGTTCATGGAGCTGGCACACTCGCACCTGCTGGGCTCAAAACGGCAGGGACGTTTTGCCGCTGTCTGCTTTATCGACCTTGACCGTTTCAAGCTGATCAATGACACCCTGGGCCACAAGGTGGGTGACCTGCTGTTACAGGAGGTTGCAAGGCGGCTTGATACGGGGGTACGTGAGAGTGACATCGTGAGTCGCTTCGGTGGTGATGAATTTGTGGTGATGCTGACCGAGGTGCGCCGACATGAAGATGTGGAGACCTGTGTCCGGCATCTGGTTGAGACCCTGTCGGCGCCCTATGCCGATCTGGAAAGTCATGGCCTGAACACAAGTCCGAGTATTGGCGTTGCCATTTCACCACGTGACGGGGTGGATATCGAGACTCTGGTCAAACACGCCGATATGGCGATGTACCATGCCAAACGGTCTGGCCGGGGGCAGTACGCTTTCTATGATCCGCGACAGGGCAGTGAGTCTGGCAGCAAGCCCGATCTGTCGCTGTTGTCGCCGCAGGCTTTGCAGCATCAGTTGTGTGTACATTACCAGCCCTGCATCAGTCTGCGCGGTTATGTTACCACCGGGTTTGAAGCGTTGGTCCGCTGGGACTGCCCGGGACACGGGCTGATTGAGCCCGATGGCTTTCTTGATGTGGCAAAGGCACGGGGCCTGATGCCCGAGCTTGGCTGCAGGGTACTGGAGCAGGTGATACGGCAGCTGAGCCAATGGCAGGAGCAGGGCCTGGAACTGTTGCCGGTTTCGGTCAATCTGGGCTTGGCTCAGCTGCAGAATCCCGAACTGGTTGACTGGTTGCGGGAGCGGCTCAACCATTATCGAGTGGCCCCGGGCCTCATTCAGATTGAGATCAATGATCAGTTTCTGGACCAGCTGGGCACGATTGAAATCAGGCTGCTTGAAGCGCTGTATGGCATTGGACTGGAGCTGGTGATTGATGATTTTGGCTGCAGTGAGATCGGGCTGGAGCATGACCGGCTTGAGCGTGTGCGTTTCAGCCGTATCAAGATCGAGCGCAGTTTCATACAGAGTATCCGCAACAGTTATGATGACAACGTGATACTGACCTCCATTGCGGCGGTTGCCCGGCGCAAGGGTATGCAGGTGGCGGCCAAGGGGGTTGAAACGCCGGATCAGCTGGTATGTCTGAAGCTGTCCGGCTGTGATGAAGTACAGGGTTTCTTTTTCAGCCGGGCGCTGAGCGCAGAAGAGGTCGGCCGCTACCTGATTAACCCTCGGTTCAGTGTCCCCTTTACGGACGTGGATGCGGATCGGCCAGTGCAGGAATCGGCTGTGTTTCAGACTCTGTCCTGATCAGGGACCTATTCCTGCAGACCCAGCTCGGAGCACTTGTACAGCGCCTCCAGGCTGTTGCGGGTCAGCTGATCCAGTTGCTGCAGGCTCTCATGAGTTGCTGCCTGTTGTTCCAGCTCACGGCTGAGGCGAGCGGCCTGCTGCAGGCCGAAGTTACTCAGTGTGCCGGCCAGCTTGTGCAGCAATACCGCGCGCATCTCTGTATCGGCCGTTTCGAGCTGCTGCAGCAGTTCCAGACACTGCTCCTGCATCTGCTGGCACAGTGCAGTGAAACGATCGCTGCCCAGCATATGACGATGTTGTTGCAGCAGGTTGAGGTTAAGCAGGTTATCTTCGTTGCCGAGGCTGGGGGTGGGCAACTGGGTTTTGGTTGGAGTCTCCCGAAGCAGGCGATTCAGCTCGTCGAACTGCAATGGCTTGCTGACAACCGCATCCATGCCGGCCTGCTGGTAAAGTCGCATTTCGGCGGGCGTTACCGAGGCGGTGAGGGCGATGATGCGCACAGCGGCGCGGGACGCGTCAGGGTGGCTGCGCATCCGCCGTGTGGTTTCAATACCATCCATGTCCGGCAGGTGGATATCCATCAGTACCAAATCATAGCCGTGGTCGTTATGCATCGACAGGGCGGTGTAACCATCGTCCGCCACGCTGACGCTGTGTCCTTCCGACTCCAGCAGTCCAACCGTGACCTGCTGGTTGATGGGGGTATCCTCCACCAGCAGGATGTCAAGTCGCGCCTTCTCTTCCATCGTCCCTGCAGGCTCGATACCGGGCGGCGGGAGCGCGCTGCTGCTGGTGACGGTATATTCCAGTTCAGTCCAGAAGCGGGTGCCTTGACCTGCGCGGCTGTCAAAACCGATCTGGCCAGCCTGCAGCTCGACCAGTCGCTTGCAGATCGACAGCCCCAGCCCGGTGCCGCCAAAACGGCGCGTAATTGAGCTGTCGGCCTGACTGAAATGCATGAAGATGCGGGGATGAGCCGATTCAGGAATGCCGATGCCCGTATCCTCCACTTCAAACCGCAACCGGCAGCGCTCCTGCTGTTCATTGAGGACACGTACCTTGATCAGGACGTAGCCTTCCTGAGTGAACTTGAGGGCATTGGTACAGAGGTTCAGCAGAATCTGGCTCAGGGCACGGGCATCACCGATGACGCGCTCCGGCAGGTCCTGCTCCAGACGCAGAATCAGGTCGAGCTGTTTCTCCTGTGCCATCGGCAGCAGAAGTTGGCGCAGCTGTTCAAGCTGCTCCACCAGGTTGAAAGGTGTCCGCTCCAGCTCCATCTGTCCCGCCTCGATTTTGGTGAAATCGAGCACATCATTGAGGATGGTCAGCAAGGACTGTCCCGAACGATAGATGGAGTCAACCTGCTGCTGTTGCGCCGGGTTGAGGCCGGAACGCATCAACAGTTGAGCCATGCCGAGAATGCCGTTCATCGGGGTGCGAATTTCATGGCTCATGGTGGCGAGAAAGTGGCTCTTGGCCTCACTGGCCGCCTCGGCTTTCTCGCGAGCGATTTCTGCCTGCTCCTTGGCTTTACGTTCACTGATATCGGTCAGTGAGCCTTCATAATACTTGAGCTGTCCCTGCTCATCGGTAATGCGATGGGCAGAGATGGAAATGTACACCTCCGAACGATCACGTCGTCGCCAGCGGGTCTCAAAACGCAGTACACGCTCCTGTCGATTGAGCAGGGCCAGAAACCGACGGCAGTCCTCGCGGTCGATGAAGCAGTCGCGAATGACATCGGTGACCGAGTTCAGAAACTGGGAGGCGCTGTCATACCCCAGTAGCCGCACCAGCGCCGGGTTGGCGGAGATGAAGCGGCCACGCCTGTCGATTCTGAAGATGCCTTCGCTGGAGTTTTCGAACAGGGAGCGATACTCCCGCTCGGACTGCTCAAGGCTTTGATACAGCTTGGCATTTTCAATCGAGATTGCGGCCTGTGCCGCCAGTATCTGCAATGTCTTGAGCCGGTCGCGGTTAAAGATATCGCGGCTCTGTGAATGCTCCAGATACAGAATGGCCGTCAGCTCGCCGTGATACAGAATCGGGATGGCCAGCAGCGACTTGGGCAGGTGGTGGCGGATATAGCTGTCCTGCTGGAACATCTGGTGTTCAACCGCGTTGCCCAGCACGACGTCATCCTTGGTACGCGCGACATAGTTGATGATGCTCAGTGGGAGCAGGCTGCCACTTTGTTCCAGTGGCAGAACGTTGAACAGCGTAGGCGGCTGGTTGAGGCATATTTCCGCCTCCAGATACAGGTTCTGTTGCCGGCGCAGAATCAGAATTGCCCGCTGGGCACCGGCATTCTGCAGAGCCAGTCGCATCAGTCGTTCCAGCAACCGCTCCAGCACGATTTCGTCTGAAATCGCCTGCGAGGCATGAATCACGGAGGTGATGTCGAAAGCCTGATTGTCCAGTGACTGCCCGCTGTCAGCACGACTGTTGAGCGGTTCGGGCCTGATCTGACGCAACGGCCGCTCGGGTTCAAAGGCATAGCGCTTGAGCATCTGCTCCAGCTTGGCACGCCCGCCCCAGTCGGCGTAACGCTCCCAGGCGTCCTGCAGGTAGGAACGAGCAACCCCCGGCTTGTCCCATTCAAGGTAGAACTGTCCGGCCA
>Ga0209345_10005554_pt1 | contig 11660 bp, 11 predicted proteins | sample Cruoilmetagenom7_FD_187294 | JGI IMG/M metagenome (GOLD analysis project Ga0209345, IMG submission 187294) | Oil polluted marine microbial communities from Coal Oil Point, Santa Barbara, California, USA - Sample 7 (SPAdes) (version 2) | ecosystem: Environmental > Aquatic > Marine > Oil seeps ...
CCACTTTATCCGGATCTATTTCCACCAATGGTTCACGACCAAAAAATGCCGCCACTTTATCACGTACCCGCAAGGTTCGGGTTGAACCTCCCACCATTACAATTTCTTCAATTTGATTACTGGACACACCCGCATCCCGCAAGGTTTTTTTACATGCCCGTATGGTGCGTTCAATTAAAGGGTCCAGCAAGTCATTAAACTTGTCCCGGCTTAATGAGCCCTGCCATGAAAGATCTTCAAAATCTAAATTAATATCGAGAATGTCTTTAGATGTAAATTGTTCCTTTATTTCACGGGCATAATTCATCAGCGCACGATAGATTTTAGCATTGGGGTTGCTAGCCCCAGCCTGTGTTAAAAACCATTGCGCCAATACCCAGTCAAAATCATCACCGCCCAGCGCCGAATCACCCCCGGTAGCCAGTACTTCAAAAACACCCTGATTTAATTGCAGCAGTGAAATATCAAAGGTACCGCCACCCAGGTCATAAATGGCATGTATGCCTTCCGCCTTATGATCAAGACCGTAGGCAACCGCCGCAGCCGTGGGTTCATTAAGTAATCGCTTTACTTCCAGTCCGGCCAGTGTTGCTGCATCCTTGGTGGCCTGGCGTTGTGCATCGTCAAAATAAGCCGGCACCGTAATCACTACGCCATCAAGCGTTCCTCCCAAAGCGGACTCTGCTCTTTGTTTTAACACCTTCAGAATTTCACTGGACACTTCTACCGGACTCACGTCTCCCCCACGGGTTTGCAAATAGGGCATGCCGGAGGTTTTATCTTTAAACTGATAGGGACAGTCTTCGGGAATATCTTCCATACCCCGGCCCATAAATCGCTTTACCGAAACAATGGTATTGATAGGATCTTCAGCACTATGTTTAAGTGCCTCTGAACCAACAACAGTGGAACCAACAACAATAGCGCCTTCTTCCAGATAACGCACCACCGAAGGCAACATACTATTACCGTATTCATCTTTAATAACTTGAGGCTCACCGCTACGAACAGTGGCCACCAGGGAATTAGTAGTGCCTAAATCTATGCCAACTGCGAGTCGATGTTGGTGAGGCGTTTTACTTTGCCCTGGTTCTGAAATTTGCAATAAGGCCATTTACTTTTCTCTTTACTTTTTACTCTTGGCACAACTAACTTAAATTAATAAATTTTTAATCAAACAGGTCTTCTTCTATTTTATTAGCTTCAATTTGTAATTTATTCATAAACTGCATTTTTCTAACAGCCATTTCTGCTGACTCAAGCAAAACTGATTGCTCACTTTGTTCTTTTTTTTGTAAATAGCGCGTATACAAACTATTGAACTCTACTTTCAGATCGTCCATCTGCAGGTCTATACGCTGAGTGAAACCATGTAAACTCTCTACAGACTCTGAAGAATATTTCAGTTCATCGAGCACTTCCCGTAATTCCATTTGCTCCATCAGAAAATCAGCAGCCATGGCAATGTTTGTTTCAAAATCAACAGGATGCCCTTGTAACTCCAATAAATAGGCTGCCCGCCGAACGGGAGATTGCAATACATCCTTTGCTTCATTTACCAGGGAAGAGACTTGCATGGATAACAATTTTTCATTGGCTGTGCTATTGGCAAATCGGTCAGGATGGAGGTTACGCTGTAACTCCCGGTATGCCGCATTAATGACAGACAGATCAACATCAAAAGCAACAGGAATTGAAAAGAGCTGGAAATAGTTTTGTTTTAAATCCACGAATAAGTCCAGGAAACGAAATCAAAAAATTATCAGCTTAATAAAAAATCTTTCGATCGAGCACACTGTTAAACCGTAAAACTTTCTCCACAGCCACAGGTACCTTTGGTATTGGGGTTACTGAATTCAAAGCCTTCGTTTAAACCCTGTTTTACATAATCCATTTCTGTACCATCAAGGTACACCAGGCTTTTGGGGTCAATATAAATATTAATATCATGGCTAGTGAAAACCGTATCTTCTTCATTACACTCATCAACAAATTCGAGCACATAGGCCAATCCTGAGCATCCCGTAGTGGTAACACCTACTCGAACACCAAGGCCTTTACCTCTTCCTTTCATGTACTGCTTTACATGATCGGCCGCTGCCTGGGTAAGCGTTATTGCCACTTATTGATACTCCCTTGGTTTAGTCTTTTGTTATTACAGGTGCTGTAAAAAATTAAGATAAGCTATGTCCGTTTCTTCTGATAATCCTCAACGGCTGCCTTAATGGCATCTTCAGCCAGAACAGAACAATGGATTTTAACCGGAGGCAGGGCAAGCTCTTCAGCAATTTCAGAATTTTTTATTTTCTGAGCTTCTTCCAAGGTTTTTCCCTTTACCCATTCCGTCACCAGTGAGCTAGATGCAATTGCCGAACCGCAGCCATAGGTTTTAAATTTTGCATCTTCAATAATGCCCTCATCGTTCACTTCAATTTGCAATCGCATTACATCACCACATGCCGGGGCACCCACCATTCCTGTGCCCACGTTGTTGGCTGTCTTATCCATTGCGCCTACGTTGCGAGGGTTTTCATAATGATCGAGAACTTTTTCGCTATATGCCATGATCTTATACCTAAGAATAAACCTATTAAATTTTTAAAAAAACGCTCTAAAATTAATACTTCAAACTTTTAACCTAGAAACCACAGTTGGACTCACCCAACAAGTGAAAACTCTATTTTTAAAATAACTTACCATAGCAGTGTAAACTTCCAGTTTGAGCCGGCCAACTGCGGTTTCTAGTTTTAATGTGCTGACCACTGCACACTATCTAAATCTATGCCTTCTTTAAACATGTCCCAAAGCGGGGATAATTCTCTTAATTTTTCAACGCCGTGACAAACTTGAGTAATCACCAGGTCGAGCTCTTCATCAGTGGTAAATCGTCCAATAGAAAAACGAATCGAGCTATGAGCCATTTCATCATTCAGGCCAAGCGCTCTGAGCACATAAGAGGGTTCCAGACTGGCAGAGGTACAGGCCGAACCTGAAGACACCGCCATATCTTTTAAGGCCATTAAAAGTGACTCGCCTTCTACGTATGCGAAGCTCACATTCAATATTCCTGGTACAGAATTTTCTATATCACCATTAACAAACACTTCTTCAAGGTTTTGGAAGCCGTCCCACAATTTGTGCTTTAATGCAGACAGTCTTTTACTTTCTGTATCCAGTTCTTCGCCAGCCAAACGGAATGCTTCGCCCATACCGACTATCTGATGGGTTGCCAAAGTCCCTGAACGCATACCTCTTTCATGACCACCACCGTGCATTTGCGCTTCAATTCTCACCCTGGGTTTACGACGTACAAAAAGGGCGCCGATCCCTTTTGGCCCATAAATTTTATGTCCGGAAAAAGACATTAAATCCACTTTTAACGTATCAAGATCCAGGGGGATTTTGCCAGCACTTTGTGCAGCATCTACATGAAAAATAATTTTCTTAGCCCGGGTAATCTCCCCAATAGCCGCAATATCGTTGATGGTACCCACTTCATTATTAACATGCATAATTGAAACCAGAACGGTATCTTCGCGAATGGCTTCAGCTACAGATTCTGGGTTTATGACACCGGTTTTATCCGGATCAAGATACGTCACGTCATACCCTTCACGCTCAAGTTGCCGACATGAATCCAGTACAGCCTTGTGTTCAATTTTAGACGTTATGATGTGCTTGCCTTTTTTATGATAAAAATGCGCCGCACCCTTGATTGCCAGGTTGTCAGACTCTGTTGCTCCTGACGTCCAGACTATTTCACGAGGATCACAATTTAAAAAATCTGCCACCTGGCGCCGCGCAGTTTCTACAGCTTCTTCGGCCATCCAGCCATAGCCATGAGAGCGAGATGCCGGATTACCAAAATTGCCATCCGGTTCAAGGCAGGTAATCATTTTTTTTGCCACACGAGGGTCTACTGGCGTTGTTGCCGCATAATCAAGGTAAACTGGGCGACTCATTTAAATCTCCAACGATTCTTTAAAATTTTAGTATTTGCAAAAAACTAAAATACTTTTATATAACAACTTCATTTCTTAATTAACTATTTCAATGGGAATAGCATTTTCCTGAGAAAAAGAACCAGCATCTAATAAAGCCTTTTCTTTTTTCAATACCAACTCCCCCAAACTGATAGCCGATAAAAACTCACGGATTTGTAGACTCAAGTCTTCCCATAGCACATGCGTAAGGCATTGCTTGCCATCAAGACAATCGCCTTTTCCCTTACATTGGGTTGCATCAATTGACTCATCAATGGCATCGATAATTTCCATTACAAAAATTTCTCCGATTTCACGGCTTAGTTGATACCCGCCTCCAGGCCCACGAATGCTATTCACCAGGTCATTTTTTCGCAACTTGGCAAAAAGCTGTTCAAGATACGAAATTGAAATATTTTGCCGACCTGAAATATCCGAAAGGCTAACCGGCGATTCTTTGGCATATAAGGCCAAATCCAGCATAGCGGTCACCGCATATCTTCCTTTGGTTGTGAGCCTCATTATCTTAATCTCTTTATTATTAAGGGTATTTACTAAATTACGAGGATTTGCTCTTAACTGGCTTAAAAAAACATCCTAAAAACACCTGAAAACGTGCAAATCCATATACCCGATTAAAATACTAGGTTATTAAACATTTGTCAATCTACCCTTAACGCGGAACAAAGAAAAATACCATATAACCAATTGATTTATTTTGATTTTTTATTAATTGCCGTTAACATACCCCTGAGTATATTTATTTCCATATGATCAGGTCGACTGCGATTATACAAGCGACGAAAACGGGTCATCAATTGCCGGGGGTTTTCCCGATCATGAAAGTCCAGTTCTACCAAAGTGTCTTCAAGATGCTGGTAAAAATATTCCAGCTCACTGGATGTGGCCATTCTTTCATCCCAGCGTACGGTTTCTACTTCCATTAGCTGGGATTGCGCGTGCGCCTCCCCCGATTTAGAGCCAGAGTTAGAATTGGTTTCTTCAAACCCGCCCTTAACTTCCAACAAGGCGGTTCGAATTTCATAAGCAATAATCTGGATAGCTGAAGCCACATTTAACACGCCATATTCCTCATTGGAAGGAATGGTCACGTGAAAATTGCAACGTTGCAATTCCTCGTTAGTCAGCCCCCGATCTTCTCGGCCAAAAACTAACGCCACCTGATGATTACTGGATTCTGCAGCCACAGTACGTCCGCATTGCCTGGGATTAAACAAGGGCCACGGAATTCTTCGCAGACGGGCACTGGCACCAATGACCAGGTCACAATCATCTATTGCATGAGCAAACGTATCGGTCACTACCGCATTATCAAGGACATCACCTGCACCCGATGCTCGCCAGGTGGCCTGATCACTTGGGAATTCCTGGGGTGCAACCAGATAAAGTCGCTTTAAGCCCATGGTTTTAATCGCCCGTGCAGCCGCACCCACATTACCGGGATGGGATGTATTAACCATCACCACACGAATATTGTTATACCGGGAATCAACACCCTCGGTATTTTCAGATTTATTAGCTGATAAATCAGACGGTATATCAGACGGTATATCAGACATAGGAGCACCAATAGCCTACGAAGCAAACGGACAGGGATTCTAACAGAGAACAGGCCAAATTCCGACTCGGCAAGCGCAGCCTGGAAGCTGTATAACTTTTCTAGCACAAGGGAGTAAGCACACCAGTCCCAATGAAAAAATTGTAATTTGGCAATCACTACGGGTGATAATTTGTTATGATTAGCCGCTCCCTAATTAGTATCAAGATACCCTTATGCAAGCAAAACTTAATATAGCCAAACGCGCGGCCCGCCACGCTGGTAAAATAATTCTTCAGGCTTCAACCAGTGTCGGATCCCTGGATGCCGAAAATATTAATAAGTTAAATGTGCAGACAAAAGCTACAAATGACTGGGTTACGGAAATTGATAAAAAAGCCGAAGATATTATATTCAGCACCTTGCGGGATGCTTATCCTGATCATGGCCTTCTAGGTGAAGAATCCGGTTTAATTGAAGGTAGCGGAGAAGGCAAAGACTATCTGTGGGTAGTGGATCCCCTGGATGGCACTACCAATTTTATCCGCGGCATACCTCATTATGCCGTTTCCATAGGCTTAAAGTTCAAAGGCCAACTTGAAGCGTCTGTGGTATATGACCCGATCAAAAATGAAGAATTTACTGCTTTAAAAGGTAAAGGCGCGCGATTAAATGATAAAAGAATCCGCGTTTCACCGCTTAAAACACTTGAAGGTGCCTTGCTGGGAACCGGCTTCCCCTTTCTCGATAGACAACAGGCCTACCGAGATAACTACCTGGCCATGCTTAACGACCTAACCAGAAATACCGCTGGCGTTCGACGTTTGGGGGTTGCTTCTCTGGATTTAGCTTATGTGGCTGCTGGAAGACTCGATGGTTTCTGGGAATACGGCTTAATGGAATGGGATATGGCCGGAGGCGCATTGCTTATTACTGAAGCCGGGGGCATGATCGGTGAATTCTCAGGTGGTCATAACTATTTAAAATCCGGGAATGTGGTTTGCGGCAACCCGAAAATCTTCAAGGCCATACTGCAAAGTATCAGACCTCACCTGAAGGATAGCTTGAAACCCTAAGTTGAATTCCTCCCCTCCATATTAAATTTAGTTCATTCTTGAAGCCAAATCACAAAGCTAATACCTAATACCGAGTATCATTTTTAATCGATAATTATAAAAACTTCTCATAATCCTAAACATAGATGGGTGCAAAAAAGACATGTACCTACTGTTTGCACATGAACTTTATGTGATCCAACTGCGGTTTCCAGGTTAACCAATGTCCTTTTACTCATTCAGGCTTAAAATTGCTGAGTTTTTGCGTATTCCCAAAATCTTATGGCTTATACGTTTTACATGGCGTATTGTTTTACTTGTTTTAATCATGGATACGGGATACCTGGTCGGCATCTGGCCAAATTGGGAACTCTATAGCGAAGGCCCTATCCAAAAAACCAATTTTATTCGTAGTTATATTTTTGAAGAGTATCGCCATAAGGGTTGGCAAAAGTTACGCTGGAAGCCGATTTCCATTGAAGGAATTCCTGCTCATATGATTCGTGCTTTAATTGTCGCTGAAGATTCTCGCTTTTATTCCCACAGTGGCATTGATACAGACGCACTAAAAACAGCTATGGAATATAATCTTTCAGAAAAACGTATGGTTTATGGAGCCAGCACTATTTCACAACAAACCGTAAAAAATATATTTTTAAGTCCTTCGCGTAATCCTTTAAGAAAATGGCATGAACTTATTTTAACTTTAGGGATGGAAAGAAATCTCACCAAAAAACGTATCTTAGAGCTTTATCTTAACGTTGCAGAATTCGGCAGAGGTATTTATGGCATCGAAGCCGCGGCAAGGTATTACTGGGGGATATCTGCCAGCCGTATCTCAGTAGAACAGGCGATCCAGCTAGCGGCTACCCTTCCTGCTCCAGTAAATCACAACCCTAATCGTAAAACGAAATTCTTCAATAAAAAGGTTAAAAAAATCCACCGTTACTTTTAGGAATAAAATTTTAAAGGCCTATGGCATTTCATCGACATTTTCAGGTAAAACCTCAATAAAGTCTTCCTTGCAAATGCCCATAGCAAGTAACACATTACTGGCAACATAAATTGAAGAATACGTTCCCACGGTTACACCAATAATCAGGGCAACTGAAAACCCTTTAATTAACTCCCCCCCAAAAACAAACAAAGCGGCTAGCACCAACAAGGTTGTCAGTGAAGTCACCAGCGTTCGGCCCAGCGTTTGATTCAAGGACGCATTAATAATGTCTTCAGGGCTACCTTTTCTAAGTTTTCGAAAATTTTCCCGAATTCGATCAGACACTACAATGGTATCATTTAGCGAATACCCAATTACCGCCAGTACCGCAGCCAGCACAGTCAAATCAAACTGCAATCCCAGCAATGAAAAGGCCCCTAATACAATAATTACGTCATGAAACAGGGCTGTTACTGCACCAATAGCAAATTTCAGCTGAAACCTGAAACCGACATAAACCAACATGAATCCCATGGCTACCATCATGGCCAGGCCGCTTTGATCCCGAAGCTCATCACCCACCTGCGGGCCAACAAATTCTATACGACGTAATTCAACTGAGCCACCTTCACCTGTTACACCTACACCACCTTCATTCAAAGCCTGTAAAATTTGTCGGCCAATTTTGTCTTTGTCTTTTTCCTGAGGCGGCAACCTGACCAGTACCTCACTGGATTCACCAAAGTGTTGAACGATAGCGTCTTCAAAACCCGCCTCTTCAAGCAAGTTACGAACAGGCCTTAACTCCACTGCCTCTTTATAGGCCACTTCAATCAGTGTGCCACCGGTAAAATCCACGCCAAGTGCCATGCCCCGAAATAGCATGGAACCTATTGAGATAAAAATTACTAACAGGGAAAATGCAATTGCTATTTTCCGTTTACCCATAAAATCCAGTTCTTTCATCTATCAGCCCTGTTGGGGAACTTAAAAAAATTAATTAGCTTGAGACCTAAATGGCCAACTTATTTAACTGTCGGCCACCATAGGCAGCATTTACCAGAGCACGAGTACCCATAATGGAAGTAAACATGGAGGTTAATATGCCTATGGAAAGTGTTACCGCAAATCCTTTAACCGGCCCGGTACCCGCTGCAAACAGTACCAACGCCACCAGCAAGGTCGTAATATTCGCATCCAGAATAGTCACAAATGCCCGCTCGTAACCTGCATTGATAGCGGCCTGCGGAGTCAAACCATTTTTCAGCTCTTCTTTTATTCGGGAAAAAATCAGAACGTTGGCATCCACGGCCATACCCACCGTTAACACTATACCGGCTATACCTGGCAAGGTTAACGTAGCTCCGGGAATCATTGACATCACCGCGATCAAAACAAGTACGTTCATCAACAGGGCCAAATTTGCAAACAAGCCAAATACTTTGTACCAAACCAGCATAAAAATCAGTACCATGGAAAAGCCCAATATCACAGACATCATTCCGGCATCAATATTCTCCTGACCCAGGCTTGGTCCCACAGTTCGCTCTTCAACAAAGTACATCGGCGCGGCCAACGCTCCGGCTCGTAATAATAAAGCCAGTTCTTTGGATTCCAGAGGATTATCCAGACCGGTAATACGAAAATTATGGCCCAATGCCGATTGAATGGTGGCTACGTTAATGGCATATTTTTCAACATAACGTTCGTGCGTTACAGGATCTTCTTTGTGCTCTACAAATATAACCGCCATTCTGCGCCCCACATTGTCCCGGGTAGAACGGTTCATCATTTTACCGCCCTTTCCATCCAGGGTAATGCTCACCATTGGCTGACCATTTTCATCAAAATTGGATTTTGCTCCCACGACCCGATCACCGGTGACAATGACTTTTTTCTGAACCAATACTGGCGCACCACCACCATAACCTTTAAAAGGAAAAAGCTCTGACCCGGCTGGCACTCGACCTGTCACGGCCGCACGGGCATCGTGTTTATTATCTTCCAGCCTGAATTCAAGACTGGCGGTACGCCCCAGAATTCGTTTGGCTTCGGCGGTGTCCTGAACACCAGGCAGTTCCACCACAATTCGGCTGGCGCCCTGCTTTTGTACCAGGGGTTCGGCCACACCCAGCTCATTGACCCGATTACGCAAGGCGGTCAAGTTTTGGGAAATAGCGTAGTCCTGAATTTCCTTGAGTTTGGACTGGCTTAATTCCAGATTAATGTAAAGTTCCTGTGCCTCACCAGAACGTTGTAACAGGAATTCCCGAAACTGGGTTTTTAACCAGGCCATACCCTTGTCGCGTTCAGCTTCATCAGAAAATTTAATCTGGATCGTGTCCTTTTCCAGTCGCTTTGCAGCACGGTATCGAATACCTTCTTCTCTCATACCACTTCTTATTTCTTCAACATAAGCCAATACTCTGGGTTCCAGAGCTTTATCCATATCCACTTCAAGCAGAAAATGGACACCTCCACGCAAATCCAGGCCGAGATTCATCGGCCCAGCACCAAAGGAACGTAACCAGTCGGGTGTATTAGGCGCCAGGTTTAATGCCACAACATAATCAGCACTTATGCTTTTGCGAATAATATCTTTGGCTTTTAGCTGGGATTCACTGTCAGAAAATCGAGCAATAACAGAACCTTCGCTAAGCTCCACACCCAGAGAAGATAGACCACTTTGTTCCAGGGCACGTTCAATTTTCTCAAGTAAGCTGTCATCGACTTCGATAGTCGCACTTGCACCGGAAATCTGAACCATGGGGTCTGAAGGATAAACATTAGGTAGCGCAAAAATAAAACTGAATACCAACACGAATAAAACCAGAAGGTTTTTCCATAAGGGGTACTTATTGAGCATGCTGTCGCCCTGAACTCGGTTAAAATTTAAATTTAAAGGTTTTCAAATTTCGTTTGCCAATCTGCTATAAATAACAGTCTATATGGCCTTCATGGTGCCTTTTGGCAGGCTTGAAGAAATAGCACCTTTCTGGAATTTAAGCTCCAGGTTATCGGCCACCTGTAACACTACAAAACCTTCATCCACTACTTTAACAACCTTACCTACAATCCCACCATTGGTAAGCACTTCATCGCCTTTGTTCAGGCTTGTTAGTAGGTTTTTATGATCCTTGGTTCGCTTATTTTGTGGGCGTATCAGAAAAAAATAAAACACCGCAGCCAATACAACCAGAGGTAAAAACTGTAAAATTGCAGGTGGTGCTTCGGCCGCCGCGGGTCCGGCTTCAGCCATTGCTTCAGAAATAAAGAAGCTCATACTCTAACCTCATATACTTAAAATTAAAAAAATGTCTTGTGTTTGATGTTCCAATAAAGCCTGGAAAACCTCAAATTAATCAGGCCGATCCAGCTCTCGTAGCTGGTAAAATTTAGCCACAAAGTCGGACAATTTACCTGTTTCTATGGCATCACGCAAACCTTGCATCAGGTTTTGGTAATAACGCAAATTGTGCAGGGTATTGAGTTGAGCTCCCAGCATCTCTTTGCACTTATCGAGATGGTGTAAATAGGCTCTGGAAAAATTTTTACAAGTATAACAGTCACACTCAGGGTCAAGGGGACTATTATCGGTTTTGTGAACCGAATTACGAATTCGAACCACCCCTTCACTGGTAAACAGGTGGCCATTACGGGCATTTCGGGTTGGCATTACACAATCAAACATATCTACTCCCCGACACACTGCCTCAACAAGGTCTTCCGGCGTCCCCACCCCCATCAGATAACGGGGTTTATCTTTCGGCATTATCGGTAGCAAACCCTGCAAGACTTTTTTCATCTCATCTTTTGGCTCACCCACAGACAAACCGCCAATGGCATAACCATCAAAACCGATGTCTTCAAGCCCATGAAGAGACGCCTCTCTTAAATCCTCATACATACCCCCCTGCACTATGCCAAACAAAGCCGCAGGGTTATCACCATGAGCATCCTTACTACGCCGGGCCCAGCGCAAGGATAACTCCATGGACTGCCGAACCACATCAACATCAGCAGGATAAGGCGTGCATTCATCAAATATCATTACAATATCTGAGCCCAGAAGCCTTTGAACCTCCATGGATTTTTCAGGATCAAGAAACACTTTTGAGCCATCTATG
>Ga0209345_10005556_pt1 | contig 11655 bp, 10 predicted proteins | sample Cruoilmetagenom7_FD_187294 | JGI IMG/M metagenome (GOLD analysis project Ga0209345, IMG submission 187294) | Oil polluted marine microbial communities from Coal Oil Point, Santa Barbara, California, USA - Sample 7 (SPAdes) (version 2) | ecosystem: Environmental > Aquatic > Marine > Oil seeps ...
CGACCGGGGGACAGATCACCCCGCCCGTGATGGGCGCGGTGGCCTTTCTCATGATCGAATATCTGGGCGTGCCGTTGACCACGATCCTGACCGCAGCCCTTGTGCCGGCCTTCATGCATTTCTACGGCGTGCTGATGCAGGTGCATCTGGAAGCGCGTCGTCTGGGTCTGCGCGGGCTAAGCGCGGATGAACTGCCCAACGTGATGAAGGTCCTGCGCGAAGGCTGGCTCAGCCTGCTGCCGCTGGTCCTGTTGATCGCGATCCTGCTGTCTGGGCGCACACCGTTCTCGGCGGCCTTCTGGGCCATTGCGGCCTGTATCGTCGTGCTGATCCTGCAAAACCTGCTGCGCCACGGGGTGGCGGATGGCCTGCGCCTGGCGGTGCTGGGTATCTGGGAAGGTTTCGTGCTGGGGGCCAAGCAGTCGCTGGCCGTGACGGCGGCGGCGGCGCTTGTGGGCGTTGTGATCGGTGTCGTCACCCTTACGGGCGTGGGCTTCAAGCTGGCCTATATGGTCACAGGGCTTGCCGCCGGATGGGCCAGCGACCTGCATGCCACCCTTGCGGTTCTGCCGTTCGAGATCATGACGGTCCCGACCATGACCCTTCTGTTCACCCTGATGCTGACCGCAGTTGTCTGCATCCTGATGGGGGCAGGGATCCCGACCACGGCAAACTACATCATCATGGTCGCCGTGGCCGCACCGATCCTAGGTCTGCTCGGGGTCGAGCCGATCGTGGCCCATTTCTTCGTCTTCTATTACGGTGTGCTGGCCGATATCACGCCCCCGGTGGCACTGGCGGCCTATGCCGCCTCGGGGATTGCCGGGGCCAATGCCTTCAAAGCGGGGAACACGGCCTTCCGCTTGTCCATGGGAAAGGTGATGGTGCCCTTTGTCTTCGTCTTCTCGCCCTCAGTACTGATCGTCACCAATGACTTCACATGGCAGGCCTTCGCGCTGGCCGTGTCGGGCATGTTGATCGGGATCTGGATGCTGTCCGCTGCCGTGTCCGGCTGGCTTTTTGCGCCGCTGTGGCGGTTCGAGCGGCTTGTGCTCAGCCTCTCGGCCATTCTGCTGGTCGTGCCTGACATGACGGTGACGGTGATCGGCCTCGTGATTTCCGCCCCGATCTTCCTTCGGCAATTGATGGCAGAGCGCCGAAAGGCCTGACCGGGATTCCGGTGACAAGGACCGGCCGGTCCGGTCAGATGGTTGGTGGCGTGGGCGCGGGCAGGACCGGCAGGTGCAGGCGCGCCGCAAAGCCGGTGCCGCCGGGGCGGGCAGGTGAGGTCAACACCAACTGACCCCCGATGCGATCCGCAATGGCCGCGACGATCGCAAGGCCCAGACCGCTGCCTGACGCATCGGATGTGGCGCGCTCGAACCGCTCGGTGAGGCGCACCAGCGCCTCGGGTGGCACCACGGGGCCGTCATTTGCCACAATGAAGGTTCCGTCTTGCGACAGCGACACGCTGACCAGGCCGTCCGCAGCCCCATGGCGCAGCGCGTTCTCGACAAGGTTGCGGCACAGGATACCGAAGGCATCGGGATCAAGATCGGACATTACCGGCTGCTCCGGCACCGTCAGCTTGATCCGACCCGACCGGGTGGCCCGGGCCAGATCGTCGATCACCACGCGCGCCACGCCGCCCAGGTCCGAGGCGCTGTCCAGCCGCAATCGCCCGCCCTCGGCCCGTGCCAGTTGCATCAGACGCTCGGACAAGCGTGTCAGCCTTTTCAGCGTTGCCTCGATGTCAGCGGCCCGTTCCGCAGCGACCGGATCGGTCGTCTTCGCTTGCAACCGCTGCGCCTGCGCGATGGCGCCGGCCAGAGGAGTGCGCAGTTCATGGGCCGCGTTCGACGCAAAGCTGCGTTCCGCATCGAAGGCGGCTTTCAGCCTTTCCAGAAGGCCGTTCAGCGTGACCGCGACAGGCTTGATCTCGGATGGCAGGTCCAGCGTCGGCACCGGCGACAGGTCGCGGGGGCTCCGCGCCGCCAGCCTTTCCCTGAAGCGCCTGAGCGGCGCGAGACTGGTCCCCAAGGCCAGCACGATGGACAGGAAAGTGACCGGCAGAACGATCAACAGGGGCAGGCCGAGACCCATCTGGATCTCGCGCGCGACGGTGCTGCGGTGCTCCAACGGTTCGGCCACCGTGATCCGGATCGTGCCCTGCAGCGCGTCCTCATTGTAAAGCCGATGTGTCGCGGTCTGGCGGAACCCAAGGCCGTCATAGGGGGGAAAGACAGCGGGGTCCGCAGAATGGGACTGCAGCAGAATCCGCCCGTCCGCGTCCCTGATCACATAGGTGAAGAATTCGTCATGCGCGCGGATCACGCCAAGCCGTTGTGTAATACCGGGGTCTTCGCGTCCCACGATATCCACGACCGCCAGCGGCAACAAGCGCTGCGCAGTCTCCTGCAAGGCGGCATCGAAGACCTCGTCCATTTCGTTGCGCAGGATCACGGCAGTGAATGAGGCGGCGGCGATCCACAGGACGGTCAGCAGCAGGCCAAGCAACAGTCCCAGACGTGCCTGAAGGCTTCTTGGCCATCTCATGGCTTGCCCAGCCTGTAGCCCATGCCCCGCTCGGTCTGGATGATCTCGCTGCCCAGTTTCTTGCGCAGGCGGCTGATATGGACCTCGATCGTGTTGCTCTCGACCTCGGAGTTGAAGGCGTAGAGCTTGTCCTCAAGTTGCGCCTTCGACAGCAACTGACCGGGGCGTGACAGAAAGGCATCGAGCAGCGCCCATTCCCGTGCGGTCAATTGCACAGGCTTGCCATCCCGGTGGATGCTGCGGGAGGCGAGGTCAATGTCCAGCGCGCCATGCGTGATGATCGGGTTGGGATTGCCGCTGTAGCGGCGGGCGACCGAACCGATCCGCGCCGACAGTTCCGCCAGATCGAAAGGTTTCACAAGGTAATCGTCCGCCCCGGCATTCAGCCCCTCGATGCGGTCCGATACCTGATCCAGCGCAGTCAGGATGATCACCGGCGTGACACTGCCGCGCGCGCGCAATGACTTGAGAAAACCGATGCCGCGCCCGTCAGGCAGCATCAGATCCAGCAGCACCAGATCATAAGTGATACCCGCCATGGCATCCGCCGCGGCGTCGAGGCGCGTGACCCAGTCCACTGACTGGCCATCGTCCGCGATCTGGTCGCGCACGGCGGCACCCAGAACCGTGTCATCCTCCACAAGCAGGATTCGCATTGCTGTTCCCGTTCCCTGATCCGATGACCCTACATGATCCGGTCGGCTGACGTGAAGCTGACGCGTGTCAGTGTCCCTGCTTCAGGATGCTGTCAGGTTCAAGTCGCATGGTTTGTCCAAGATGGCCGCAACGAGGAGTTTGGCCCATGAAGAAGACATTGACAATTCTTGCCTTTCTGGTGGCCCTTCCGGCCGGTGCAGTGCTGGCCGACGACGATGACTGCTTCGTTCCCATGGCCGACTGGCAACCCAGAGAGGCGGTCGCGCAACTGGCCCAGGACAAGGGCTGGACCGTGCGCCGCATCAAGATCGACGATGGGTGCTATGAGATCGACGGCCGCGATGCTGAGGGTCGCCGGATCGAGGTGACGGTCCATCCCGCAACCCTTCAGGTGATCGAGATCGAATTCGAAGACGATGACGACGATGACCATGACGATGATCGCCGCCGTCAGGAACGCGGGGATCGCAGCGATGACTGACCTGTCCGCCTCCGATACCGACATGGAAACCGGGGCGGCCCATGGCAAGCTCCGTGTCTGGGACCCGCTGGTCCGCATCTTTCACTGGAGCCTTGTCGTGGCTTTCGCGGTCGCATGGCTGAGCGCCGAAGACCTGTCCACTGTCCACGAGATCGCGGGCTATGTGGTTGCGGGACTTGTCGCCTTTCGCGTGGTCTGGGGTTTTGTCGGCAGCCGCTACGCGCGCTTTGCCCAGTTCATCAAGGGACCGGGCACCACGCTGGCCTATATCGGCGACATGGTGCACGGCAAAGAGCGGCGCTATCTCGGCCACAACCCGGCAGGGGCGGTGATGGTCTGCGCGCTTCTTGTGACGCTCACCGGAACGGCCTTCACGGGCTGGCTTCTCGAGGAACCCGCCCGCCTGTCGATGCTGCCGGATCTGCCGCAAATCGTGGCCCCCGCCTTCGCCGATGAGGATGGCGAGAGTGAATATTCGGGGGGCGGCTCGGAGACACTTGAAGAGATGCACGAGATTTTCGCCGATGTGATGCTGCTGCTTGTGGCGCTGCATATCGGCGGAGTGGTGCTTGCCTCCTTCCGGCACCACGAGAACCTCGCCCGCGCTATGGTCACCGGAGACAAGCGCATGCCCGCGCCGGGTGACGTCACCTGACCTGTCCGTTTGGTACTCCCAGGGCCGGCTGTCCCTTCGGCCCTACTGGCCCCGCCCTCACCGGCGGGGTCTTTTTTTCCTGACGGCAAGCTGAAGCGGAAACCGCTGACCTGTCAGGTGGCGCTCAGGTCGAATCGCCAAAGTGGCATGAGCAGATGAAAGGAAACCCTGCCATGAGAAAGACACTTGCCCTCCTTCTTGCCTCTACCGCGCTGACCGCAACGATCGGCCTGCCCGCATGGAGCGCCATGAACGCGCCCGCAGACATGGCCGCGCAGCCCTTCGCCGCCGTTCTTGCGGACGGGTCGCAGCCCCTGCCTCTGGTTCTGGCCAGCGACGATGACGACGACGATGACCACGGCAAACGCGACAGCGTGAAACGCGGACATGACGACGATGACGACGATGACGACGATGACGATGATGACGATCATGACGACGACGATGATGATGACGACGATTACGGCCGCAGCGGTGCGCGCAATCCCGCACCCGCAGGCACGGTCGCACCGCCCTCCAACGGACTGTTCGGCAACGGCGCCCCTCCCAAGGTTCAGATGAACTGAACCGGACCATCGAAAAAGCCTGAAAAAGGACCGCAATCATGAAATCGCTTCTTGCAATTCTTGCCCTCAGCACGGCCCTGACCGCGCCCGGTCTGGCCATGGCGCGCCCGGTGACGCTGACCACGACGATGACCAATTACGGTGGCGACGGTGCCTATCTGGCGCTTTATGTCACCGATACGTCCGGTGCCTATGTCGGCAGCCTCTGGATGGCTGGCGGCAAGTCGAAATATTACGAGCATCTGAGCGACTGGTATCGCGCCACCGGGGGCGATCCGGCGCAGATCAACGGCATCACCGGGGCCAGCGTCGGCGCGGGGCGGTCGCTTGAGATCACCCTCGATCTGGCCGACGCGCTGTTTGATGCGGGCTACACGCTGCATGTCGATGCCGCCGTGGAAGACATGCGCGACAGCCCGAACGAGGTTGCCATTCCGTTGACCTCCGCAGGCGCAGGCAAGGCCGTTGCCGGGCGTCGCTACATCGCCAGTTTCACCTACGACATGTAAGGAGACAGGGCCATGATCCGCGCTTTTCACCGCTGGCCGGGTCTGCTGGCCCTTGCTCTTGTCACGATCCTCGCGCTCAGCGGCGCGATGCTCGCGGTCGTTCCGGCTGTCGAAAGGATCGCCGCACCGCAGGCCGAGGCCGGGCTGACCGTCGCGACGCTCGCCACGCGCGTGCAGGCCGCCTATCCCGGTGTCGAGCAGATCCGGCGCGCCCCCTCGGGCCAGATCACGGCCTATTGGTTCGACCAGGGCACGCCCGGAGCTGCCGTGATCGAGCCTACGACGGGGCTGGGTGTCGCCTCGGCTGACCCGAACCAGGTCGAGCGTTGGCTGACCAACCTGCACCGTTCGCTGTTTCTTGACGATACGGGCCGGATCGCGATGGCGGCAGGTGCTGCCGCGATGCTGGTGCTTGCCTTCTCGGGCATCGCACTGGTCGCGCGGCGCACGGGGGGCTGGCGGCATTGGTTCGCGCGGTTGCGCGGACCGCTCGCGGGCCGTCTGCATGTGGAAATCGCGCGCGTTGCGGTGCTTGGTCTTGTGCTTTCCGCCTCGACCGCGCTCTGGATGACGGCCTCGACCTTCGACCTTTTGCCCGATGCCACGGCCACACCTGTTTTTCCCGCAGAGGTCAGCGGCGAAACGGGCGTGTCGCTGTCGGACATCGACCTGTTGCAAACCACCCCGGTGGCGGAACTGCGCGCCCTGAACTTTCCCTATCGGGACGACGCGACCGATGTCTACACGCTCAAGACGGATCGCGGCACGGGCTATCTGGATCAGGGCACGGGTCTGACGCTGGCCTGGGCGGATCTGTCCGGCTGGGCGCGCCTGTCCGAAACGATATACATGCTGCACACGGGGCAGGGTGCTGCGGCACTGGGGCTGGTGCTGGGTCTGATGGCGCTGGGCGTGCCTGTGATGGGCGTAACAGGCGTGCTGGTCTGGTGGGCCGGGCGGCGCGGCAGGCCCCGCATCAGGGCCAACAGGCCCGCCCGTCAGGCCGAGACGATCCTGCTGGTCGGCAGCGAGGGCGGCAGCACATGGGGTTTCGCCGCCACGCTGCACGCCGCCCTGACCAAGGCCGGTCAGAGCGTGCATGTCGCGCCGATGTCGGCCTTTGCCCCCGAAAGCTATACCCGCGCAGACCGGATCATCGTGCTGGCCGCGACCTATGGGGATGGCGATGCCCCCGCATCGGCCAAGGGCTTTCTCGACCGACTGGCCGCGCTGGAACAGGCGCCCGCCGCACCGCTTGCCGTGCTGGGCTTCGGCGACAGCAGCTTTCCCGCCTATTGCGCCTTTGCTGAAGCCGTGTCGGCAGCCGCGAATGCCAAGGGATGGGCCGAACTGATGCCCCTCGACTCCGTGGACCGGCAATCCGCGCAGACCTTCGCGCGCTGGGGCAGGCATCTGGGCCAGGCGATGGGTCTGTCGTTGGATCTGGCCCATCAGCCTGTCCTGCCCAGCACACGGGCGCTCTCCCTTGTCTCGCGGCGCGATTACGGGGCCGATGTGCAGGCCCCCACCGCGATCCTGCGGTTCGCCCTGCCGCCCCTGTCGCTGTGGCAGCGCCTGACCGGCGCGGGCTTCGCCCGCTTCCAGGCCGGGGATCTTGTCGGTATCCTGCCCGAAGGATCGCCCGTGCCCCGGCTTTACTCGCTTGCGTCTGCGCGGCGCGACGGTTTTGTCGAGATCGTGGTGCGCAAACAACCGGGCGGGATCTGTTCCAGCGCATTGATGGCGCTGGCCCCCGGCGACACGGTCAAGGCCTTCCTGCGGCGCAATCCCGGCTTTCATCCGGACCGTGGGCGGTCACCGCTGATCCTGATCGGCGCGGGCACCGGGATCGGGCCGCTGGCAGGCATCATTCGCGGCAATCGCCGGTTACGGCCCATCCATCTGTTCTTCGGGATGCGCCACCCCGGCAGCGACTTCCTCTACAGCCGGGAAATGCCGGTCTGGAAGGCCGAGGGTCGCTTGGTGCGGCTTGTGACTGCCGTCTCGCGCGGTGCACAGCCCAACTATGTGCAGGACGCGCTGCGGGCCGAACGGGCAGAGGTCGCCCGGCTGATCCGCGACGGGGCCCGCGTCATGGTCTGCGGCGGACGCGACATGGCGGCGGGTGTGGCCGACGCCCTGGCCGAGATCCTGGCCCCCTCCGGGCTGACGCCCGCCCTTCTGAAAGCCGAGGGACGCTATGTCGAAGATGTCTACTGATCTGATCCGCCACGCCCTGCACGGTCCCACGATGGGTACGCGCTGGCAGGCCACGTTCTTTGCGCCGCAAGGTTTCGATCCCGAACCTGTCCGCCACGCGATGCAGGCCGCGGTGGACGAGGTCGATGCCCAGATGTCCACATGGAAGCCTGACAGTGACCTGATGCGCCTGAACGCGGCCCCGGTCGGCGCATGGCTGGCCGCACCGGCACGGCTGATCGCGGTTCTGGAACTCGGGCTCGAGATCGGGCGCGCCTCGGACGGGGCCTTCGACATGGGGATGGGCGACGCCGTGACCGCGTGGGGCTTCGGACCACAGACTGCTGATCCCGACGGCATCCGCGCGGCGATGACCGTTGCCCGAAGGGCTGCCTCCGATGCGCTTGAGGTCGATGCCGCGCTGGGACGCCTGCGCAAGACTGCCCCCATCATACTCGACCTCAATGGAATCGCCAAAGGCTATGGCGTGGACCGGCTGGCCGAAACGCTGGTTGCGGGCGGTATCGCTTCGGGACTGGTCGGCATCGACGGCGAGATGCGCGCGCTGGGCCTCAGGCCGGATGGCACCGCATGGACCATCGCGGTCGAGGCCCCTGATCCCGATCGCCGCGCACCCCACTCCATCCTGAACCTTGAGGATGCGGCGGTCGCAACATCCGGGGACTACCGCCACTGGGTCGACGTCCAAGGCCTGCGTCTTTCACATACCATCGACCCCGCCCGTGGTGCGCCGCTTCTGTCCTCGCCCGCCTCGGTCACGGTCGTGGCGCGCAGTTGTGCCGCGGCGGATGCCTGGGCCACCGCCCTCATGGTGCTGGGGCCCGAGCGTGGTGCGGCGATTGCAAGGCAATGCGGTATCGACGTCCTGTTCCTGATGCGCGAGGATGGCGCCAGCGAACGCAGTGTGGGTGTCGGTCGCCTGTTTGGTGACAACGGTGCAGCAGGATCAGCAAGCGCGGAGGATCGAGCAAGGTGGACACCACGGGAACGGATCGTGTGAAAACCGCAATCCTGCTGCTTTCGCTGGCCGGCCTTCTGTCGGGGCTTGGTCTCTATTTCGCGGGCCGTCCCGACATGGCCAGCATCGCGTGGATGGTCGGGGTTCTGCCTGCGCTGGTCGCGCTTCTGATCGAGATCCTGCGCAGTATCGGGCGGGGTGAGGTCGGGCTGGATATCGTCGCAGCCCTGTCCATGACGGCGGCCCTCGTGTTCGGCGAGACCCTTGCCGCCGCCGTCGTGGCCGTGATGTATTCCGGCGGCACCTTCCTTGAAGGCTTCGCCGAAGGGCGTGCGCGCCGCGAAATGCACGCTTTGCTGTCCCGTGTGCCGCGCACCGCCACGCGCCATCGCAACGGCGGACTCGAGGACGTGCCGCTGGACGAGATCGTGCCGGGCGACCGCCTCCTGATCCGGCAGGGCGACGTGGTTCCGGTGGATGGAAGGCTGACATCAGAGACAGCCTTCGTGGATACTTCCGCCCTGACCGGCGAGTCGATGCCCCTGCGCCTCTCCATGGATGCGGATGTCATGAGCGGCTCGACCAATGCAGGCGAGGCGTTCGACATTACCGCCACGCATAGTGCGGGCGAAAGCACCTATGCCGGGATCGTCCGTCTGGTCGAGGAGGCGCAACGCTCGAAGGCGCCGATGTCCCGGCTGGCCGACCGCTGGTCGCTGGGGTTTCTGGCGGTGACCGTCGTCATCGCCTTTGCCGCTTGGTGGTTCACCGGCGATCCGATCCGGGCCGTGGCCGTGCTGGTCGTGGCCACACCCTGCCCCTTGATCCTGGCGGTGCCGGTGGCTCTGGTCGCGGGCCTGTCGCGGGCGGCGCATTTCGGTGTGCTGATCAAGGGCGCGGGTCCGCTTGAGACAATGGCGCGTATCCGCACCCTGATCCTCGACAAGACCGGCACGCTGACGGACGGTCGCCCGCAGATCGTGTCGATCGACAGCCATGACGGTATGGCGCAGGATGATATCCTGCGCCTCGCCGCCGCACTGGATCAGGCCTCGAAACACCCGGTCGCACAGGCCATCGTCGCTGCGGCCAAGGCCCGCAACATCGTGTTGCCAGTGCCGACTGACGTGGCCGAGATCCCGGGCGAAGGCGTTGTCGGACGCGTCGAGGGCCGCGATGTCCTTGTCGGCGGCGATGATTTCGTGGCCGGACGCGTGGGGCAGTCATCCGCAATCCAAGAAGGGCTTTCTGCCGGTTCCGTGCTTGTCGCGGTCGCGGTAGATGGCCGCATCGCGGGCCATCTGGTGATGTCCGATCCGCTGCGAGAGGGGGCCGCCGAGATGCTGGCCGGGCTGCGCGAGCAGGGGATCAAGCGGATCCTGCTGGCCACGGGCGACCGTGCCGCCGTGGCCGCGCGCGTGACAGAGGGGCTGGGTCTCGACGCGGTGCGATCCGGTCTGACACCGGATCAGAAGGTGCTTCTGGTGCTGTCGGAACGCAAGAACGGTCCCGTCATGATGGTGGGCGACGGGGTCAATGACGCGCCCGCCTTGGCCGCTGCCGATGTGGGGGTCGCCATGGGCGCACGCGGTGCCGCCGCCTCGGCCGAAGCGGCGGATGTCGTGCTGCTGGTGGACCAGCTAGACCGGCTTGGACCGGGGATCGAGATTGCAAGAGCGTCGCGGCGTATCGCGCTTGAAAGCGTGGTCGTCGGGATCGGCTTGTCGGTTCTGGGCATGATCGCCGCCGCCTTCGGCTATCTCACGCCGGTGCAGGGCGCGCTCTTGCAGGAGGTGATCGACGTCGCCGTGATCCTGAATGCCCTGCGTGCCCTGCGTATCGACCCCCATGATCCGGCCAGCCTCGGCCCCGCGTCCGGCCCCGATATGCCCCGGACAGCCTGAAAGGAACAACCCCATGAGCCGCCTGTCGCATTCAGAGATCCATATGGTGCATCGCATCGGCTGGCTGCGGGCCGCCGTACTGGGGGCCAATGACGGTCTGGTATCGACCTCCAGCCTTATGGTCGGGGTCGCGGCAGCGGGTTCGGACAAACCCGAGGTGCTGATCGCCGGGCTGGCGGGCCTCGTGGCGGGTGCCATGTCCATGGCGGCGGGCGAATATGTGTCGGTCAGCTCCCAGACCGATGCCGAACAGGCCGATCTCGCACGTGAAACCCGAGAGCTTGCCGAAACTCCCGATGCAGAACTGGAAGAGTTGACGCAGATCTACGTCGCACGTGGGCTGGACCGTGATCTTGCCGAAAAGGTCGCCGTGCAATTGACCGGCTACGACGCTCTGGCCACGCATGCCCGCGACGAACTGGGCATTTCCGAAACGGTGACAGCGCATCCTGTTCAGGCCGCTCTGGTCTCGGCTCTGACATTCGCGGTGGGCGCGGTCATCCCCTTGCTCGTCGCGCTGGCAGCGCCTGCGGCGCAGATCAGCGCTCTGGTGGCGGCAAGCACTTTGCTGGCTCTTGCCGTTCTGGGCGCGTCAGGCGCTTCGGCGGGGGGCGCGGGGTTGGTGCGGGGGTCAGTCCGGGTGACCTTCTGGGGCGCACTCGCCATGGCCGCTACCGCCGCCGTCGGAATGGTCTTCGGGGTCACCGTCGGATAGGGCTGCGAACTGCTCTCCCAACGCGGCCGACTGGAAGGTGCTTTGGGCATCCCGGCCGAGGGCAGTTGATTGACGACGCCTGACCCGCCGCTATGGTCAAGACAACACCCCAATGCAGGAGCGCCCATGACACGCCACGAGACACCCAAAGCCGGACCCATCGACGCGGCCAGCCTTGACCGGCTGGCGGAACTGGCTGTGCGGGTCGGACTGAACCTGCAACCGGGCCAGGACCTTCTGCTGACCGCGCCGATCGAGGCGCTGCCGCTGGTGCGGCGGATCGCGGAACATGCCTACAAGGCCGGAGCAGGGCTGGTGACGCCGCTTTTTTCCGACCCCGAGGTGGCGCTCGCGCGCTATCGCTTTGGGGCGGATGCCAGTTTCGACCGGGCCGCAGGCTGGCTCTATGACGGGATGGGCAAGGCGTTCGACGC
>Ga0209345_10005557_pt1 | contig 11655 bp, 9 predicted proteins | sample Cruoilmetagenom7_FD_187294 | JGI IMG/M metagenome (GOLD analysis project Ga0209345, IMG submission 187294) | Oil polluted marine microbial communities from Coal Oil Point, Santa Barbara, California, USA - Sample 7 (SPAdes) (version 2) | ecosystem: Environmental > Aquatic > Marine > Oil seeps ...
CAAACATTGTGCGTATTGAAGAGAAAAAAGACGGAACCAAATATGATGGTTCTGTTGATGCCTCGAAGCTGGAAGAAGATGAAGAGAAAAATTTGTTTGAGAAGCTAGAACCAGTAATGGGGATTCTGGAAGCGGCTCTTAAAGAAGAACGTTATGCTGAGGCAATGGGGGCGCTGGCTTCCTTGCGGGGACCAGTGGATGCGTTCTTTGATAAGGTGACGGTCAATAGTGATTCAACCTCCTTGCGTGTTAATCGTTTGCGCCTTTTATCGCAAATCGGACGCGCACTGGACGGGATTGCGGACTTCTCTAAATTAGAGGGGTAATTGGTCGCCACATTTGTGTTTTTCGGCCGTAGGTCGGAATCTGTATGACAGAGATCCCGGGCTTCGCTCGGGACACAAGTGCTTTGAGAGGCGAAAAATATGACCAAATGGGTTTACACCTTCGGTAATGGTACGGCAGAAGGCCGTGCAGACATGAAGGAATTGCTAGGTGGCAAGGGTGCTAATCTAGCAGAAATGAGTAACCTCGGTCTGCCTGTTCCCGCAGGCTTTACCATTACGACTGAGGTTTGTAGCCATTTCTATGATAATGGGAAAAGCTACCCATCCGAGCTGGAATCCCAAATTTATAAAGCCTTAGCTGAAGTTGAAGCGATCATGGATGCCGATTTTGGTGATCCGGATAATCCATTATTGGTATCTGTTCGAAGTGGTGCACGCGCCTCTATGCCGGGCATGATGGATACGGTTTTGAATTTGGGTTTGAATGATGAAACCGTTGCTGGCTTGGCAAAGTCTTCTGGTGATACACGTTTTGCCTATGACAGTTATCGCCGTTTTATTCAGATGTATTCAGATGTGGTTTTGGGTGTGGATCATTACATCTTCGAAGAACTTCTGGAATATCTGAAAGACGATAAAGATTACACGCTTGATACGGATCTAACGGGTGATGACTGGATTGAACTTTGTGATCAATTCAAAGATAAAGTCCTTGAAGAAATGGACGAACCTTTCCCACAAGACCCTAAAGTTCAGCTTTGGGGTGCGATTGGGGCTGTATTTAATTCGTGGATGAACGTACGTGCGATCACATACCGTGCCCTTCACAATATAGACGCAGCTTGGGGCACAGCTGTTAGCATTCAATCCATGGTCTTTGGTAATATGGGTGAAAACTGTGCAACAGGGGTGTGTTTCTCGCGCAATCCTTCCACAGGTGATAATCATTTTTATGGTGAATATCTGATTAATGCGCAAGGCGAAGATGTTGTTGCTGGTATTCGCACGCCTCAGCCTTTGACCATTTTTGAGAAAGAAGAAAGCGGATCAAAACTTCCTGCTATGGAAGAAGTCATGCCCGCGACGTTCAAAGAACTTGTTGGTTTTCGCAATAAGCTTGAAGCCCATTACAAAGACATGCAAGACATGGAATTCACCATTCAAAAAGATAAACTTTGGATGCTACAAACCCGTGTCGGCAAACGCACAACTAAGGCGGCCTTGAAAATGGCTGTGGAAATGTGTGATGAGGGTTTGATTGGCAAAGAAGAAGCCATTCTTCGCCTTGATCCACATCAGCTTGATCAATTATTACACCCAACACTTGACCCTGATGCACTACGCGATGTGATCAGTCGGGCATTGCCGGCTTCACCAGGTGCAGCATCGGGTAAAATCGTATTCTCATCTGAAGATGCGCAGAACTGGGCAAAACGCAATGAAAGCGTCATTTTGGTGCGCATTGAAACCAGCCCAGAAGACATCGGTGGGATGCATGTGGCCCAAGGTATTTTGACGACGCGCGGCGGTATGACATCGCATGCGGCTGTTGTGGCGCGTGGTATGGGGACACCTTGTGTATCTGGGGCGGGTGATCTGCGTGTGGATTATAAAACAAAAACAATGATGACACTGGATGGGCAATCATTCAATGAAGGTGATGTCATCACGATTGATGGCTCGTCTGGCGAAGTCATGGCCGGGATTGTCCCCACCATTCAGCCTGAATTTTCCGGTGAATTTGCAAAGCTGATGAAATGGGGCGATGGTATCCGCACCATGGGCGTGCGCACGAATGCAGAAACACCCCATGATGCGGAAATGGCTCGATCATTTGGGGCTGAAGGTATTGGGCTATGCCGCACAGAACATATGTTTTTTGCTGCTGAACGCATCAATCATGTACGCGAAATGATCTTGTCGGAAAGTGAAGGTAAACGCCGCGCTGCACTTCAAAAAATACAGCCTTTCCAGCGCAAAGATTTCGAAGAACTTTTCAAAATCATGGCAGGTCTGCCTGTAACGATCCGTTTATTAGACCCTCCTTTGCATGAATTTTTGCCTCATAGTGAAAAAGAAATGGCTGAAGTGGCTGAGATTGCTGGCATGTCGGTTCAGCATGTGAAAGACCGCGCTGAAGAACTATCGGAAACCAACCCGATGTTGGGACATCGTGGGTGCCGCCTAGGGATTACATATCCTGAGATATACGAGATGCAGGCACGCGCGATTTTTGAGGCAGCATGCGCGGTGACCAAAGCAGGCGGAGACCCTGTGGTGCCTGAAATCATGATCCCGCTTGTTTCCATGAAAGAAGAATTGGATCGTATGAAGGCGGTTGTGGACCGGGTTGCAATCGAGGTTTGTAGGGCTGAAGGTGTTGAAATCGAATATCTTGTCGGTACCATGATCGAATTGCCTCGTGCTGCATTGCGTGCTGGTGTGATTGCACAAAGCGCTGAATTTTTCAGCTTTGGCACCAACGATTTAACTCAAACGACTTACGGCCTTTCGCGTGATGATGCGGGTAAATTCTTGCGAGTTTATCAAGAACGTGGCGTGATTGAGGTTGATCCGTTTGTCACCATTGATCAAGAAGGTGTCGGTGAATTGATTAAAATGGGGGCTGATCGTGGACGCGCGACGAGGCCAGATATCAAACTTGGTATTTGCGGCGAACATGGCGGTGATCCGGCCTCTGTTACTTTTTGTCATTCAATTGGGTTGAACTATGTGTCTTGTTCACCGTTTCGTGTGCCAATTGCACGCTTAGCGGCGGCACAAGCTGCATTGGGTAAAGACCCCAGTTCACAGGCATGATGTAAAGATGAAGACGGTTGATTTTGAAACTCTGCGCGGTGGTAAAAAAGCGGCAATGGCACGGGCCTTGGCTCAGGTCGAACAAGACCCAGATGCCCGTGAAACCCTTGATCTGCTGAACCAAGCTTATAGGGAGCCCAAAGGCCATGTTATTGGTATCACAGGCCCACCGGGTGTTGGAAAATCAACCTTAACCAACACGCTGATTGCACAATGGCGCAAAGCAGGCCTTATGGTTGGCGTTATCGCGGTTGATCCAAGTTCACGTCGCACAGGTGGGGCGTTGCTTGGTGATCGCACACGTTTTACGACGGACCCAGATGATCAAGGGATTTACGTACGTTCCATGGCGGCGCGTGATCGACTTGGGGGGCTGGCTGGGCTGACCGTATCTGGCATGGTTTTAATGCGCGCCATTTATGATGTGGTCCTAATTGAAACTGTGGGCGTGGGCCAATCTGAAACCGATATTGTGGGTGTTGCTGATACAGTACTGTTCTGTGTACAACCGGGATCAGGTGACAGCCTTCAATTCATCAAAGCGGGCATTGTTGAAATTCCGCATATTGTTGCCATCACAAAGGCCGATATGGGCGCACCTGCACGCAGGGCTGTTGCCGATATGAAAGGTGCGTTGAACCTTGCCGGTAATATGAATGATGACCTTTGGGATATCCCCGTGATGTTGCTGTCTTCCATGCAACAAAAAGGCATCGAAGAACTTGTTACGTCATTTGGTGAACATTACAATTTCTTGAAAGACAACGAATTGCTCGCAAAAGCGCGACACATCCAAGCCAAACAATGGCTAGAGGAAGCCGTGCGCGAAAAATTCGGCCGCGTCGGCATGGCCCGCGTGGCTGAAAAACTCAATCTCAGCACAACCGAATCCCCATTTGAACGCCTGTTCGATATCTCAAAAGAATTTGAGAAAAGCTGGAGCTAGAAAATTATTGAACCGTCTGCTTGGCTTGTTCAATTTCTTGCGTACTCAACATAAAGGGCGTGCCGATGACTTTGCCTGCTTCGATGGTGACTGCACTTTGGGGCTTGGTTAAGGTCACGGTGCCATTTGGTGTGGTGATGATCAGTTCGCCTTCATCCAATAAAGCCATGGTCAGTGATTTCTGGTCTTGATGACCCCAGAAATCTGTTCCGCGCACGCCGATGGTGGCGATGGGGGTTTTGATCATTAAAGAACTGCCTTTAATTTTATTGATGGCACCAGACACCATGCGAAATACGCCTTGGGTTAGGGTGAACAGTGCTTGACCTTTTTTATTGGGTTCATACACCATTTCATCAATAGTCAGCTTTGAATTATCTCCCATTTGCAGCAAGGTTTTATCTTTGAAAACAATTTCTAAGCGTGCAAGCCCACGTGTCTCAATTTCATCTTTCCAGAAAACTTGATCTGTTCTGGTTAAAGGAAAGACGAAGTTCCTGCGAAAGGTCGTGGCTGATCCTTTGACTTTCGTCACCGTACCAAGCGAGGTATCAGCGAAGGCATCGAAGGAAGGAAGGCTGAGAGCCGTAATGAACAACAACAAACGTAGAAACAGCTTCATCTTTTAAAAAATCCTTCAAACGAGACATATACAAGGCAGCTATGTTTATTCAGGAATAACCATCCATTGCGGTTTTGATGCTGTGACCTTGGCATTACCTGCGGTTAATTCTTTTTCTAAGGCATCTAATTTTAGGGTGGCAAGCGCGTGCGAACCAATGCCTGAATGAATTTCACCAATGACTTTTTCGCCCAATAAAATTTCGGTTCCCGGTTCTGGTAAATCACCGTCAATGGCAACGGGGAAAAGGCGTTTTTTGATGAGCGCGCGGTATTTGGTGCGCGCGGTTAATTCTTGGCCCATATAACAGCCTTTGTTCCAATCAACCCCATTGAGCTCATCAAAACCATTTTCCAGTAAAATTGATTTTTCAATGCTCATATCTCGTGATCCATCGGGCAGGCCAAGCTTGATACGGTGTAAATCATATGCATCAAAGGAAACTTCGTTTGCGCCTACTATGACTGTGCCTTTACCAAGGATGGCACGGTAGCCCGCCGCATCAAGGCGTGGGTCTTTGAAAACACCTGTCTGTTCAATTGATCCGCCAAAGGCAGCAAGGACGCTATAATCTTCGCTGACATCTTTGATGGTGACTTTGGAACGCAGCTTATACATGGTGAGCTTCTTTTTGAATGAGGCTAAAGCATCACTTTCAATGTCCAGCAACAAGCCCTCACCAGATTGAATGATGAAGAAATCACACAGGAATTTACCTTGGGGGGTTAAGAAGGCTGCGTAAATCGCATCGTTTTGAGTGATTTTCTTCACGTCATTGGAAATAAGGCCTTGAAGGAATTCCAAACGGTCTTCACCTTCGATGAATAAGACGCCGCGATTGGGTAAAGATGTATAAGAAACAGTGGTCATAATTTGCTTTCTTTCACTTTTTTTAAGAAAGTGGTCCTTTTGATGTCATTTCGCAAGGCTCTTCTCTTTGCAGATGCTAAAAATCATCTTATAACATCACACAAAGAATAGATTAAACGATCAGGGACCGCCATGCATATCACAATTATTGATGATTCCATTCCATATGATGGCAATAGCCCCATGGTTCAAGCCATGGGGGGCACTGAAAAATCGGTCGCCAGTCTTGCGCCTGCTTTGGCTAAACGCGGGCATGATGTCTGTGTGATAAATCGCATAGAACAAGGCACGATGATCGATGGCGTGTCATGGGTTCCGTTTGATGCACCGCGCCCGCCTGAAACAGATGTTCTTATTGCCATTAAAAAGCCTGCCTTGATGGATGAATTTCCGGAAGTCGAAAAAAAGTTATTATGGTTGGCAACACCTGCGAAAATCTTGAATAAGCCGAAGAACCAAGCCTTGATGGAAAAACATAATCCTATTGTTATCTTTATGGGGGATGCGCACTTTCGTACGTGGGAACCTTGGAAATATTTTCGCAAAGGCATCGTTGTCCCTGGTGTGCGCAATGAATATTTAAGTGATGCGGATTATGAACCCGTCAAACCTCCGCGTGCCATCGTAACGACAAATCCGTTACACGGTGTCGAATCTCTTGTTGATTTGTGGGTTGATAATATCTTGCCTCAAGCTGTTGATGCGTCTTTGCATATTTATTCTGCTGGCTTGTTCAAAGCGCAAAATAGTGGCGATGTGCCAGAAAAGCTCAAAGCCGTATTTGAAAAAATACAAAGCGCAAAAGACAGCGACGTCGTTATTAAAAAACCGGGTTCGGACCTTGAAATGGCCTTGGCGTATCGTAATGCGGCTTGTCATATTTATCCGGGTATTGAAACAGAAATGTATTGTTCGACCTTGGCGGAAAGTCAGGCCATGGGGTTACCCTGTATTGCGCGCCCGATTGGGGCGTGTTCAGAACGTGTGAAAAATGGTCAAACTGGGTTCTTGGTACCTGATATGGCGGGCATGGCGAATGTGACGGTTCACTTGCTGACCAAATCAGCGTCACGTGAAAATATGAGCCGTGATTGTCGCTTGATGCAACGAAGTCGCACTTGGGATGTGGCTGCGGCTGAGTTTGAGGCATTACTTTGATGAAACTATCCGCACTTGTAACAGCACATAACGAAGAAGACCGGTTGGCGGCCTGTCTAGATACGCTCGGCTTTGCCGATGAAATTGTTGTGGTCTGTGATAAATGCACGGATGGAACCGAAAAGATCGCGAAAAAATACACCGATAAAGTTTTTGTTGGCGCTTGGGCCTTAGAGGGTGAAAGACGCAATACGGCCATATCATATTGTTCGGGTGAATGGGTGTTTGAAATTGATGCCGATGAACATATGAGCCCTGAATTGGCTGATGAAATTCGAGCGATCATTGAAACAACGACTTTTGATTGGCATGAAATTTTGGTCGATAACTATATCGGGGATCGATTGGTGCGTCACGGTTGGGGGGCTTCGTTCGGTAAGGCGGCTTATCCGGGTTTGTTTAAAAAAGGCGTGAAAGAATGGGGGCCTGAGCGTCTTCATCCCTCGCTTAAATGGTCAGGTGGGCCAAAGGGGCCCATGTTGAAAGGTCGCATAAATCATTATGTGGATCGCAATATTTCAGACATGATACGTCGTCTTGATAGTTATTCCACCGCACGTGCTAAAGATTTACGCGAAAGTGGAAAACTAGGAAGCTTTGCAAATAACTTAAGACGGCTTATATCTCGTTTCTTTAAATGTTATGTGTCGCGCAAAGGTTATAAAGAAGGTGGTTATGGCTTTTTAATTGCCTTGTTTGCGGGGATGTATCCTTTGTTATCTTATTTAAAAGCGACGTTAGAGAAAGAATAAATGGCGCGTATTGTATTTGCCGATGATGGCATAGAATTTGATGGAAAAACGCTAGAGGAACGCGCCCTTGGTGGTGTGGAGTCTTCGGTCATCTTGATGATGGAAGAAATGGCGAAACGTGGGCATGAAGTTTTTGTGCGCAATAAATGTAAAGCACCTATGGTTCACAAAGGCGTTGATTGGGCACCTTTGTCTGATGGGCTGCCTGAAACAGCAGATCTTTATATTGCAAACCGGGGTGATAAGCTGATTGATTTGATGCCCAAAGCGAAAAAAACCGTTTTTTGGACACATAATCCATGTCGCTATATGTTGAAAATGCGCTATTTGTGGAAATTCTGGAAAGTGCGCCCGACAATTGTTTTTATCGGTACCTATCACGCTGAAACTTTGCCAGCTTGGGTGCCTGATGGTGGACGCAAGATTATTCCGTATGGCATACCAGATATGTTCAGGCAAGCCATTGAGCGCACGCAACCTTCGCCCCTGCGCGCGGTGTTCACATCAAACCCCTTGCGCAGTCTGAATTGGCTGTTGGATCGTTGGGAAAAAGAAATTCATCCCAAATCGCCAAAGGCTGAACTACATGTTTTTGGCGGGCCGAGTGTTTACGGCGCAGTTGGTGCTGAAAAAGCGAAGTTAATGGAAGCAATTTTCACACGTGCTGAAACGATGAAGGACCAAGGTATCGTCTTGCGCGGCCCTGCAACGAAAGCTCAATTGATCGAAGAATTACAAACCGCACGGCTTATGTTGTTTCGTGGCGATATTAATGAAACCTTCTGTTTGGCTGTGGCAGAAGCCCAAGCACTTGGCACTCCGACTGTTGTGCAAAACTTGGGATCTATGGCTGAACGTGTTGTGGATGGCAGAACGGGCTATGTTGCCTCAGACGATATTGGTTTTAGTGATGGTGCGATCAAGTTATTCAATGACGATGCACTTTGGTTTGAACACCATAAAAACTGTCTGGAAACTCAACGATCTTGGGGTTGGGAACAGGCTTGTGCTGCTTTTGAGGAGCTAATCCCCGCATAATGAAAATTTTACAAACAATGGCTGGGGCTGAATTTGGTGGTGCTGAAGCATTCTTCACCCGTCTAGCAGTTGCCTTAGAAAAAACAAATGTTGAGCAAAAAGTTGTTATTCGGGAAAATCGTGCCCGTCAACGTATGTTGCGTGCGGGTAATGTTGATCCGATGATGTTGCCCTTTGGTGGGGCCTTGGATATGCGCACTGGCATGGCTTTAAGCCGTGAGATTAAAAAGTTCAAGCCTGATGTGGTTTTGACTTGGATGAACCGGGCGACCAAAAAAACGCCGGCTGGACGTGGCAAGTTTGTGAAGGTTGCGCGTCTTGGCGGTTATTATGATCTTAAATACTATAAAAGTTGTGACCATTTGATCGGCAATACACAAGATATCGTAGATTATCTGGTAAAAGAAGGTTGGCCTGCTGATCGCGCCCATTATTTACCGAATTTTGTATCCACAGATCGCGCAGAACCCGTTTCACGTATGGATTTGTCAACGCCAGAAGATGCGCCTTTAATTTTGTCGATGGGCCGTCTACATGAAAATAAGGCGTTTGATACATTATTAAAAGCATTGGCTCAAACACCTGGTGTTTACTTATGGCTTGCAGGTGAGGGGCCTTTGCGCCGTGAATTGGAACTGTTGGCCGAAGAACTGGGCGTGCGCCCGCGTGTTCGTTTCTTGGGTTGGCGTGAAGATACGGCAGCTTTGTTTGCGGCTTGTGATGTCTATGTCTGTCCGTCTCGACATGAACCCTTGGGAAATGTTGTGTTGGAAGGCTGGGCCCAAGGCCGCCCGGTGATTGCTGCAGACAGCTTGGGGCCTGGTACTTTGATTGAACATGGCGTTAATGGTGTTTTATGCCCTGTTGATGATTTTGATGCCATGGCAAGTTCGATTAAATGGGTTTTTGGAGATCAAGAGTTTGCTCATGGTTTGGCTACAAAAGCTTGGGAAAATTATCAAAGCGAATTCACTGAAGAGGTTGTGGTGCAGAAATACTTGGACTTCTTTGAAAAGATCATCAAAGAATAGAAGAATACGAAACTTCAGCGCAAAAGCGGGAATGGCAAGATAGGGATCGACTGTATGTGTGGTATTGCCGGGTTTATGACAGTGGATGGAACGTCGCCAAGTGATGGGCTTCTAGAATCGTTCGCCAAAAGCCTTGCACATCGTGGCCCTGATGGGGTGGGACGTTTTCGTGAAAAAAACGTGGCAATTGTTCAAACACGCCTTGCCATCATCGACCTTGAAACCGGGGAACAACCTATTACGGAGCCAGATGGCCGTGTGATTGCTGCCAATGGTGAAATATATAACTTTGTTGAATTGCGCGCATCCTTGCCTGATGTTGCCCTAAAAACAGGATCTGATTGTGAACCGCCTTTACATCTTTATGCCCGCAAAGGCTTAGCATTTGTGGATGATTTGCGCGGTATGTACGCGATTTCGATCTATGATAGCGAGAAAGATCGCTTGATTCTTAGCCGCGATCCATTTGGCATTAAACCACTTTATTATTCAGAAACACCACGTGGGTTTGCTTTCGCATCTGAACCCCAAGCCCTGATTGCTGCGGGGTTAGTGAAAGCCGAAGTCCGTTCGCAATCACGCGATGCCTATATGCAATTGCAGTTCACAACGGGACGCCATACGATATTTGAAGGTATCAAACGCGTTTTACCGGGCGAAACTTTGATTGTTAAACGCGGCCTTGTTGTTGATCATCACATGAAATTGGCGCTTCAAGCAGGTGCGCCAAAGCCAATGTGCGAAGCTGATGCCATGGCAAAGATGGAAAAAGCCCTTATTGATAGTGTGAAAGTTCATCAACGAAGTGATGTGCCTTATGGTTTGTTTTTGTCTGGCGGTATAGACTCATCTGTATTGCTGTCCTTGATGGCTGAATTAAATGACAATCCGATTAAAGCTTTCACGGCAGGGTTCAGTGGAACTGATGTTGCTGATGAACGTGAACATGCCCGAATGCTCGCAAAAAAAGTGGGTGCTGAACATACCGAAGTCGAATTTGATGAAAATGATTTTATAACCCTTTTGCCCCAAATCGCAGAAGCCATAGATGATCCTATTGCCGATTATGCTGTTTTGCCGACATTTAAGCTGGCTCGAGAGGCAAAAAAACAGGTGAAAGTCGTTCTGTCTGGTGAGGGCGGGGATGAGCTTTTAGGTGGGTACAGCAGATATCGTGGATATCGCCGCCCTTGGCCTTTAAGAAAAGAAATGCGCAATACCGGTACCTTTGACAGTTTGGGTGTTTTTAAAAAAGACCTTGGCAAAGAGTGGCGTCACGGTATTGAAGTTGCCGAAAACTATGTTCAAAAATTTGGCTGGTCTCGATTGCAACGCGCCCAAGCAATTGATTGTATAGATTGGTTGCCTCATGATTTGCTGATTAAATTGGATCGTTGCTTGATGGCCAATGGGGTTGAGGGTCGGACGCCTTTCTTGGACCCTGTGGTGGCTGATGCTGTGTTCCACCTGCCTGATGATTTAAAAATCAGGAACAAACGAGGTAAATTTCTTTTGCGTAAGTGGTTGGATAAACGCTTGCCTGAGGCCAAAGCTTTTTCTAAAAAACGTGGTTTTACAGTACCGGTAGGGCATTGGATATCAACACATGGTGCCCAATTAGGCCCCTTGGTGGCTTACCAAGCTGGAATCGAAGAAATATGTGATAAAAATGTAGTGATTACGTTGTTTATGACAGAAGGTAAGAAAGAAGGCTTTGCGGCTTGGACCTTGCTGTTTTACGCTTTGTGGCACCAGCGTCATATCCTTGGATTAAAATGCGATGGCGACATCTTTGATGCGCTCTCAATGAAATAAAAAATAAATTAGGAGAAATTCCATGACTACACAATTTGATATGATCTTAAAAGGCGGAACATGTGCCACGCCAGCAGGCATCATCAAAACGGATGTGGCGATCAAGGGTGGAAAAATCGCAGAAATAGGTGATTTGGATGTGTCACGCGCTGAACAAGTCATGGATGTTAGCGGGCTACATGTTCTGCCGGGTGTGATTGACAGCCAAGTCCATTTCAGAGAACCCGGTCTTGAACATAAAGAAGACCTCGTAACAGGTACGGCGGGTGCAGCCCTTGGTGGGGTGACTGCTGTGTTTGAAATGCCAAATACGAAA
>Ga0209345_10005559_pt1 | contig 11651 bp, 11 predicted proteins | sample Cruoilmetagenom7_FD_187294 | JGI IMG/M metagenome (GOLD analysis project Ga0209345, IMG submission 187294) | Oil polluted marine microbial communities from Coal Oil Point, Santa Barbara, California, USA - Sample 7 (SPAdes) (version 2) | ecosystem: Environmental > Aquatic > Marine > Oil seeps ...
CACCGACTGGCGCCTGAAGCAGTTGCAATACACTTGGCTGCGTGCTTTGGCCGATGCTCATACCGATTTCTGGGAGGTTACTCAGAACGGACTGGACTGGGCGCTTGAAGCATCCGGGCTGGACGATCCCGAATTGCGGGAACGGTTACTGGCGCTCTACTGGGAACTGTCCGCCTACCCGGAAGTGCCCGAGATGCTGGCGTCCCTCAAATCCGCCGGGTTCGCCACCGCGATCCTGTCCAACGGTTCACCCGATATGCTGGACGGGGCCGTAAAGTCTGCTGGTCTTGGCCAAGTGCTGGACGACGTATTGTCTGTTCAGGACGTTGGTATCTTTAAGCCGCACCGCTCGGTTTACCAAATGGTGCCGGACCGGTTTAACTGCGATCCTGCGGAAATCCTGTTCGTGTCGTCAAACGGCTGGGACGCGGCCGCCGCCGCCGGGTTCGGATTTCGCTGTGTCTGGGCAAACCGGTCAGGTGAACCGATGGACCGGCTGCCGTGGACTCCGGACAAGGTGTTAAGTGATCTGGTCCCGATCCCAGCGATTGCAGCGCGGTTCTGATGGAATTTTTTACCACTTCTGACGGGTTGCAGCTTGCCTATCGGGACGAAGGCGAGGGACTGCCAGTGTTGTGTCTGGCCGGGCTGACCCGTAACTCAAGCGATTTTGACTATGTCGCACCACATCTGTCCGGCGTGCGGATGATCCGGATAGACTATCGAGGGCGGGGGCAGTCCGCTTGGGCCGACGATCCAATGACCTATTCGATACCGATTGAGGCGCGAGACGCGCTGGAACTGCTGGATCATCTGGGGCTGAAAAAGGCGGCTATTCTGGGCACGTCGCGCGGTGGGTTGATTGCGATGGTTCTGGCAGCGACCGCGCGCAAACGCCTGATTGGCGTGTGCCTGAACGATATCGGACCGGATATTAAAACCGACGGGCTGGAAATCATCATGAGCTATGTTGGCCGCAACCCGCGCTTTAAAACCCGGCGCGAGATGGCAGCGGCGATGCCCGGCGCGATGGTGGGGTTTGCCAACGTGCCGCCGGAAAGATGGGCCGAAGAGGTTGCCCATCATACGATTGAAACCGCCGACGGGCTGACGATCAATTACGATCCCCGTCTGCGCGAAGCAATCCTAGGCATGGGCCATCAACCTGCGCCCGATCTTTGGCCGATGTTCGATGCGCTGCAGGGCCTGCCGGTTGCGTTAATCCGCGGCACAAACTCGGATCTTCTTTCGCCGGGCACCGTAAAAGAAATGCAGCGACGGCACCCGGGCATGATTTTTGGCCAAGTGCCCGATCGCGCGCATATTCCTTTCCTCGATGAACCTGAATCCGTGGCCGTCGTCGCAAAATGGTTGGAGAGTTGCCAGTGAATTTCGAAATGATCCAAGCCGCAAACGAACGTCTGGAAGGTCGGGTGCGGCGCACGCCAATGCTGTCCTCGCCGTTTCTGGATGACATCGCAGGGCGGCAGGTTCTGGTGAAAGCCGAGTGTTTGCAACACACCGGATCGTTCAAGTTTCGCGGCGGCTGGTCAGCTATATCGGCGCTGACACCGGAACAAAGGCAACGCGGCGTCATTGCATTTTCATCGGGCAACCACGCACAGGGCGTGGCCTTTGCGGCAAGCGAACACGGGATCTCGGCACTGATCGTGATGCCTGCCGACGCGCCAAGGCTGAAGATCGACAATACCCGCGCGCTCGGCGCCGAAGTTATATTTTACGACCGCTCAACCGAGGACCGCGATGCAATCGGCACCGCATTGGCGCACGAACGCGGGCTGACCCTGATCAAACCCTTTGACGAGCCGCAGGTGATCGCCGGTCAGGGCACCACCGGGCTGGAAATTGCAGCGCAGGCCACCGAACACAATGTTGAAAACGCCGACGTTCTGGTGTGTTGCGGCGGTGGTGGGCTGACATCAGGGATCGCGCTGGCGCTTGCGGCCAGGGCACCCGGATTGCGGGCACGACCGGTTGAACCGGAAGGGTTTGACGACACGGCGCGCTCGCTGGCATCTGGCCAGATTGAGGTCAACGCCGCCACCAGCGGGTCTGTATGCGATGCAATCATCACACCTTCGCCGGGGCAAATTACCTTCCCGATTATGAAAAAACTGTGCGGGCCGGGGATCGTGGTTTCCGATAAGGACTGCCTGCGCGCCATGGCTGCCGCCTTTACCCGACTGAAAATTGTGCTGGAACCGGGCGGCGCGGTGGCGCTCGCGGCGGCCTTGTATCATCCCGAGTTGGTCAAAGGCGACGCGGTGATCGCGGTTGCCACGGGCGGGAATGTCGATGCCGAGTTGTTCACGCAGGCGCTACAGCGTTATGGGACAGGTAATTGACATCGCAAACTACCTTGGGCAGATTTAGACTGGGAGGAACACCATGCGCACACAGGTTTGCATTATCGGTGGGGGTCCGTCGGGGCTGCTGCTGTCGCAACTGCTGCATCTGAACGGAATTGACTCGGTCGTGCTGGAACAGCGCAGCCGAGATTATGTTCTGTCGCGTATTCGGGCTGGCGTTCTGGAATGGGGTAGCGTCGAGTTGCTTCGTGAGGCTCAGGTCAGCGCCCGTATGGATGCCGAGGGTTTTGTCCATGACGGCGTCTTTTTGTCCTCTCAAAACAAAAAATTTCGCATTGATTTCCAAGGTTTGACCGGCAAACAGGTGATGATATACGGCCAAACCGAGGTGACGGCCGACCTTTACGAGACACGTGATATACTTGGCGGAACCGTTATTCATCATGCTCAAGGCGTCACCCCATGCGATTTAGAAACCGATGCGCCCTATGTCACCTACACCAGCGAGGGCACCCAACACCGGATTGATTGTGACTACGTTGCTGGCTGCGACGGATTTCACGGCGTCAGCCGGGGGTGCATTCCGGCTTCGACCCTAAGGGAATTTGAGCGTGTTTATCCTTTTGGCTGGCTGGGAATTCTGTCCCGGACGCCGCCTGCAAGCAATGAGTTGATCTACGCTCAGCACGAGCGGGGCTTTGCGCTTTGTTCGATGCGTAACACCAACCTCAGCCGCTATTACCTGCAAACCCCGCTAAGTGATCCGCCGGAAAAATGGACCGATCAGATGTTTTGGGACGAATTGAGACTGCGCATCCCCGACGACGTCGCCGACGCATTGGTCACCGGGCCGTCGATCGAGAAATCTCTGGCCCCCCTACGCAGTTTTGTTGCCGAGCCGATGCGCTGGGGTCGTTTGTTTCTGGTCGGGGACGCAGCCCATATTGTGCCACCAACCGGCGCCAAGGGGCTGAACCTTGCCATCAGCGATGTGCACTATCTTTTTCGTGGTCTGTTGGAACATTACGGGGGCGATGATGACGGGCTGGAGCATTATTCGGAACGCGCGCTGGCGCGGGTCTGGAAATCCGAGCGCTTCAGCTGGGCGATGACCACCATGTTGCACCGCGCGCCTGATCAAAGCTCATTCGACAGACGAATGCAGGAAAGCGAACTGGCCTATCTGGCAAGCTCACGCGCCGCGCAGACCTCGCTGGCCGAAAACTATATCGGCCTGCCATATTAGAAAGGCAACCCAATGAACATCCTCGATCTTGGTGATGTGAAATTGAACTATCTCGACGAAGGTGATCCAAACGGGCCGCCGGTTGTGTTCGCCAATTCGCTTGGAACCGACTACCGGCTGTGGGACAAAATTATTCCGCGTCTGCCCGCGGGCTTGCGGATCATCCGTTGGGACAAGCGTGGACATGGGCTGTCGTCCTGCCCCGATGCGCCCTATTCCATGGGATCGCTGATCAGCGATGCAGAACGTCTGCTGGATCACCTGAAGGTCAAGGATTGCGTCTTTGTCGGCCTGTCGATCGGCGGCATGATTGCTCAGGGATTGGCCGTCAAACGGCTGGATCAGATCCGGGCGATGGTGGTGTCCAACTCTGCCGCCAAAATCGGCACCAGAGCCATGTGGCAGGAACGTATCGACGCCATCGAGGCGGGCGGAATTGAGGTACTGGCGGATGCGGTTATGGAACGATGGTTTGGCCGGGCGTTTAGAAAAACTGACGAACTCGCTGCGTGGCGAAACATGCTGACCCGCACCCCTGCTGAAGGTTACATGGGTTGTTCGGCGGCAATCTCGCATACCGATTTTTTCGCGACCACAGCCGCGCTAAGTTTGCCCAGCCTGTTCATTGCGGGTGACGAAGACGGTGCAACACCGCCCGACCTGATGCGCGAAACGGCAGATTTGGTAAAGGGGTCACGGTTCCAACTGATCCGCAGCGCGGGCCACCTGCCCTGCGTCGAGAAACCGGACGAATACAGCAATATTCTAAACAATTTCCTGAAGGAGGTAGGCCATGGCTGACCGATTTGATACCGGTCTCAAAACAAGACGCAAAGTTCTGGGCGACACCCATGTGGATCGCGCTGAGGCGAACAAATCACCGCTGGATACCCCGTTCCAGACGCTGATAACCGAAGGCGCCTGGGGCACAGTCTGGTCGTCAGATGCAATCACCCTGCGCGAACGTTCTATGCTGACACTGGCATTGCTGGCGGCCACCAAAAACTTCGAGGAAATCCCGATGCACATCCGCGCCACCGCCAATACCGGCGCCAGCCCGCAGGATATTATGGAAGCATTTCAGCACGTTGCAATTTACGCAGGCGTGCCGGCCGCCAACCATGCGGTGAAGCTTGCCAAGGAAACATTCGCTGAAATGGAGGCCGACAATGGCTGATACTGGTCCACTCATTCAACGGGATCGCGCGGCCCATCCGTTGGCGTATGATCCGGGCTATAAGACGTCGGTGACGCGCTCACCCAATCTGCCGCTATTGTCGATGCCCAGCACGGCGAGTGAGCAAACCGGGCCGGTGTTCGGCCAGAACCTGCTAGGCAGGCTGGACAACAATCTGATCGAAAATTTCACCCAAGGGGCCGAAAAAGCAATCGGCGAACGAATCATCGTGCACGGCCGGGTGCTGGACGAAAATGCGCGCCCTGTTCCCCATACGCTGGTGGAAATCTGGCAGGCCAATGCGGGTGGGCGGTATCGCCACAAGAACGACGGATACCTTGCCCCGCTCGACCCTGCTTTTGGCGGCTGCGGGCGCACGATTACTGATGAAAACGGGCGGTATGAATTTCTGACGATCCGCCCCGGTGCCTATCCGTGGCCCAATGGCGTAAACGACTGGCGGCCGATGCATATCCATTACTCGGTCTTCGGGTCCGGCTTTGGCCAGCGTCTGATTACCCAGATGTATTTTGAAGGCGACCCGCTGATAGACCGCTGCCCGATCGTTCAGACGATCCCCGATAAAAGCCAGATCGAGCGGTTGGTTGCGCCGCTGGACATGTCTATGGCGCTGCCGCTGGACGCGTTGGCCTATAAGTTTGATATCGTGCTGCGTGGACGCCGCCAAACGATGTTCGAAAACAAACCGGAGGGGATGTAGCATGGTTCAGAAACTGGAATTATTGCGCGAAACCCCGTCCCAGACGGCAGGCCCCTATGTGCACATCGGCTGTATCCCGTTTTTTACCGGGATCGAAACGATATATCCCGAAGATCTGGGGCGGCGCGCTGTTGAAAACGGCGCAAAGGGCCAGAACATCACCATCCGTGGCACCGTATATGACGGAACCGGCTGGGCTATGCGCGATGCGATGATGGAAAGCTGGCAGGCGGATGCCTCGGGGGTATTTCCGGGGCACGATGGGGCCGACCCGAAGGTCAACGGCTTTTGTCGTTTTGCCGCCGATAACGAGACTGGCGAATTCACCCTGAAAACCGTCAAACCCGGCGCACTCGCCACGAACAGCGGCATCATGCAAGCGCCCCATATCGCGCTATGGGTCGTTGCCCGGGGCATCAATATCGGCCTGCAAACCCGAATATATTTCGAGGACGAAGATAACTCGGGTGACCCGCTTTTGGGCCGGATCGAACAGCGCCACCGGGTTGATACTCTGATCGCCAAAAAGACCGCCGAGGGTGAATATCGCTTTGACATCCGCCTGCAGGGGGATGGTGAAACAGTGTTTCTGGATATGTAGTGGCTGACTTTCTACTGATCCACGGATCGGGCCACGGTGCGTGGTGCTGGCGCGATGTGCTGCCCCGGCTCACCAGCGGCGGTCATCATGCCCGTGCCATCGACCTGCCGGGGCATGGGGCGGACAAAACGCCGGTCGACGATCTGACGCTGGAGCACTACACCAATGCAATTCTGGCGGCGATTGACACGCCGGTCATCCTTGTTGGGCATTCTCTGGCGGGGATGGCCATCTCGGCGGCAGCCGAAAAGCAACCTGAAATGATTTCCCGGCTGGTCTATTTAACGGCATGGGCCCCCAAAGATGGGCAATCCGCGCTCGATATTCGGCGGGCCAGCAACAGTGAGGCATTGCTAAAGGCAATGGTGCAATCGCCGGATCGGCTGTCGACCAGCTTTGCTCCGGAAATGCTGAACGCGCTGTTTTATCACGATTGTCCGCCCGGAACGCTAGAATATGCGATGGCCAATCTCTGCCCAGAGCCGATCGCGCCATCAAAATCCGCAGTGCGCCTTGGCGCGAATTATGCCTCGGTCGCGCGCAGCTATATCCGCTGCATGGATGACCGCGCCATTGCGCCGGAATATCAGGTGACAATGTCGCAAAATTGGCCAAAGCACGATCTTTACAACATGCCGTGCGCCCACTCGCCCTTTTTCGCTCAGCCGGGTAAGCTGGCACAAATTCTATTTCAGATAGCCGAGGACATATGACCGAACCCTGCATCATCTGCGTCGCCATCACCGGATCTGTAACACGAAAGGAACATAATCCGGCCGTGCCCATAACCGTGTCCGAGCAAATCGAAAGCACACATGAATCCTTTGAGGCAGGCGCTGCCATCGCCCATTGCCATGTGCGCAACGACGATCAGTCGCCGACATCCGACCCGGATAAATTTGCCGCCCTCAAGGAGGGTCTGGAAAAGCATTGCCCCGGCATGATCGTACAGCTTTCGACCGGGGGGCGGTCGGGGGCCGGTGAGGAACGCGGTGGAATGTTGCCGCTGCGGCCAGACATGGCCTCGCTGACGGTCGGTTCGAACAACTTTCCGACACGTGTTTACGAAAACCCGCCCGATCTGGTCGACTGGCTGGCCGGAGAAATGCTTAAATACGACGTCATGCCAGAGATTGAGGCATTCGACCTGTCCCACATTGTGCAGGCCAGCAGAATGCAGCGCGACGGGCGGCTGAAAGGCCCGCTTTATGTGCAATTTGTCATGGGCGTGGAAAACGCCATGCCAGCGGACAAACCGATCTTTGATTTCTATATCGAAACTCTGAACCGGGTTGCGCCGGGTGCGCAATGGTGCGCCGCTGGCATCGGTGCAAACCAGATCGAAGTGAACGAATGGTGCATTGCCGCTGGTGGCCACACTAGAACCGGGATGGAAGACAACGTGCGCATCGACCGCAACACACTGGCGCGTTCCAACGCGCATCTGGTTAGCCGCGCCGCCGAGCTGTGCGAAAAATACGAACGTCCGGTCGCAAACTGGCAGCAGGCGCGTGAGATCCTTGGCCTTCGGATGCCCGCCTGATGCCTGCCTCACCGCTCGACAGCGCGATTTACCGCGACCTGATGGGCGACGGTGAGGTTGCCAAGCTGTTCAGTGACAGCGCCGAAGTGCGGGCAATGCTGCTGGTTGAAGGTGCGCTTGCCAAAGTGCAGGGCGACATTGGCATGATCCCAATGGACAGCGCCGCAGCCATTCATCGCGCGTCATTAGAGGTCCAGATTGATCCGGCCGGGCTGGCCGCTGAAACCGGACAAAGCGCGGTTGTCGTCCCCGCGCTGGTGGCGGCATTTCGCGAGGCGATGCAGGCCCCCGAACATGCACAGTTCGTCCATTGGGGCGCGACCTCGCAGGACATCATGGACACAGCGCTGGTATTGCGGCTGCGTCAGGTCGTGGCGATCTATGAGACCCGATTAAAGAACGTGATCCAAAGGTTGGGCGCGTTGGCCCAGCAACACGCCGACCTGCCGATGGCCGGGCGCACCTATGGTCAGGTGGCGACACCGACCAGTTTTGGTGCCGTTGTCGCCAGTTGGGGCGCCCCCCTGATCCGCCATCTTGAGCGTCTGGAACAGTCCAAACCACGCCTGTTGCAGGTGTCCCTGTCTGGTGCGGCGGGAACGCTGTCGGCCATGGGCAAAGACGGCCCGGCAGTTCGCGCGGCACTGGCCAAAACACTGGATCTGAACGACCCGCAGGGCAGTTGGCACAGCACACGCGACACGATTGCCGAATATTCCGCCTGGGTGACTTTGGTGGCAGGATCGCTCGGGAAAATCGGCGAGGATTTGCTGCTTCTGACCCAATCGGGCCTAAGCGAAGTTCGTCTGGCCAAGGCAGGCGGCTCATCCACCATGCCGCAAAAAACCAACCCGGTGCAGCCAACCCTTCTGGTCGCACTGGCCCGCCAGACTATGGGTCTTAACAGTATCATGCAGGGTGCAATGCTGCACCGCCAGCAACGCGACGGGGCGACTTGGTTCACTGAATGGATGTCGCTGCCCCAGATATGCCTTGGCACTGCCCGCGCCTTGTCAGTGGCCCACGATCTGACGATCTCGATCACACCCAATTGGGATGCAATGGCAAAAGGCATCGACGACGGTCTGGGCCTGATCTACGCCGAGAGCCTTTCCTTTGAGCTTGCCAAACGCATGCCGCGGCCTGAAGCGCAGGCAGCAGTTAAGATCCTATGCCGCAAGGCGCAAGAAGATCAAAAAACGCTTGTCGAACTTGCTTGTGTGAAGTGGCCGGATGCAGGGCTGGAAGGCCTGTTCACACCGGCAACCAACCTTGGCACCGCTCCTGACGAGGCGCGAAATTTCGCAAAAAACGCACAGTCTGTCTGACTGGGAAATTCGTTGTCGGCCAAGACACATACTGCGGCATTTGGCGGTCCCTGAAGGACTCGAACCCTCAGCCTGCCGATTAGAAGTCGGCTGCTCTATCCAGTTGAGCTAAGGGACCGCTGTGCACTATTTGCGAAAACCCTGCCCCAATGACAAGCGATAACGCAGAGCATTCGCGGCAATACTGCCGCAAAGTCGCGGTTAGTGCGTCCAGACAGTGCGCCGGTTGGTAGCGAAATTGTCGCCATAACCGCCGGGCCTAATGTTGGGTTTGCGTTTGTGTGGTTCGCTGACGAACGCGTTAATCCCATGCTCGCTGGCATAGTCGAGCGCCGCCTCTTTGCTGTCAAAACGTAACCGGACCTGTGTTTGCGTATCATCTGACGACGTCCAGCCCATTAACGGGTCGACGTGCCGCGAAGTGGATGCGGGAAACTCAAGAACCCAACCTTTGGTCTTGGCGGTGCCTGAAGACATTGCGGTACGGGCTGGTTGAAAAATACGGGCAAGCATTGGAATTGGTCCTTTGTTGTCTGGCGAAGTTATCCAAAAGTTTCCCCGACAAGGCAAGCGCGCAATGCGCGCGATTACATCTATTGTGCCGGGAAAGGTGCTGCCGACCGGGAAACAAGGGAGCGTGGGGTGGGGTGGGTGCTGTTTTCCGGCCGGCAACCATTCTACTGCTTGCCATAGCACCGTAGGGAGAAGACGATGCAATCGCAAGATAAATTATACTTTAAGTTGTATAAATTTGCAATCACTTCCGCTTAAGCGGGTAGTACTTTGTTAACACTTGGCAAAGCTCCTTTGCGCCCCCGGCACCAGACCAGACGCGTATGTTGTGGCGCGGCCAGGAAATTAGATCGGATTATTGGGTTGAATGAGAACAAAAAGGGACCATTGTAGGGAGGAAGCTTGGGAATCACCGATGACTGAACAGATCCTTAACGCGCCTGCCCCGGACATAAAAACCCGCCCCAAGTTGGAGGGTGGTAGGCGATTTGTCATGCAGACCGAATTCAATGCCGCAGGCGACCAGCCAACAGCCATCGCCCAACTTACCGCCGGGATCGATAACGGCGAGCGGGATCAGGTATTGCTGGGTGCAACCGGCACCGGCAAGACATTCACCATGGCCAAAATCATCGAGGAAACACAGCGACCGGCGATCATTCTTGCCCCCAACAAAACGCTTGCCGCGCAGCTCTTCGGTGAGATGAAAGGTTTTTTTCCGGATAATTCGGTCGAGTATTTCGTATCCTTCTACGACTATTACCAACCCGAAGCTTACGTCGCCCGATCCGACACTTACATCGAAAAAGAAAGCCAGATTAACGAGCAGATCGACCGGATGCGCCATTCAGCAACCCGGGCTTTGCTGGAACGTGACGACGTTATTATCGTGGCCTCGGTTAGCTGCATTTACGGCATCGGCTCGGTGGAAACATATGGTGCGATGACGCTCGATCTGGTGGCGGGCAAGGAATATGACCAGCGCAGCGTTATGGCCGATCTGGTGGCCCAGCAGTACCGCCGCAACGACGCCGCGTTTCAGCGCGGCAGCTTTCGGGTGCGGGGTGACGCGCTGGAAATCTGGCCTGCCCACCTGGATGACCGAGCATGGCGTTTGTCATTCTTTGGTCAGGAGTTAGAAACCGTCACCGAATTTGATCCCCTTACGGGCGAAAAAACCGACACGTTTGAACACATCCGGATTTATGCAAATTCCCACTACGTTACGCCCAAACCAACGATGAAACAGGCATTAGTGGAAATCAAAAAAGAGCTAACTCTGCGGCTGGACCAACTGGTGAACGATGGAAAGCTGCTGGAAGCGCAGCGGTTGGAACAACGCACCAACTTCGATCTGGAAATGCTCGATGCTTCCGGGTTCTGCAACGGGATTGAAAACTATTCCCGCTATCTGACGGGCCGCGCGCCGGGCGAGCCGCCCCCTACCCTGTTTGAGTTCATCCCTGATAACGCGATTGTCTTTGCTGACGAAAGCCATGTCTCGGTGCCCCAGATCGGCGGTATGTATAAGGGCGACTACCGGCGCAAATTCACCCTTGCCGAACACGGCTTTCGCCTGCCGTCCTGCATGGATAACCGGCCGCTGAAGTTTGAGGAATGGGATGCCATGCGCCCGCAATCGGTGTTCGTTTCGGCCACTCCGTCGGGCTGGGAGCTGGAACAAACCGGCGGCGTATTCACCGAACAGGTGATCCGCCCGACCGGCTTGGTCGACCCAATGGTCGAGATCCGCCCGGTCGAAATGCAGGTCGATGATCTGCTGGACGAGGTGCGCCGCGTCGCCGCTGACGGTTATCGCACACTTGTGACCACACTGACCAAGCGCATGGCCGAGGACCTGACTGAATACATGCACGAACAGGGCATCCGCGTGCGCTATATGCATTCTGACATCGACACGCTGGAACGCATCGAAATCCTGCGCGACCTGCGCCTTGGTGCCTTTGATGTGCTGATTGGCATCAACCTGCTGCGCGAGGGGCTGGATATTCCTGAATGTGGATTGGTTGCCATTCTGGATGCGGATAAAGAGGGTTTTCTGCGCTCTGAAACATCGCTGATCCAGACAATTGGGCGCGCCGCCCGTAACGCGGATGGGCGGGTGATTATGTATGCCGACCGGATCACCGGCAGCATGGAACGCGCTTTGGCCGAAACCGACCGGCGGCGCA
>Ga0209345_10005560_pt1 | contig 11651 bp, 10 predicted proteins | sample Cruoilmetagenom7_FD_187294 | JGI IMG/M metagenome (GOLD analysis project Ga0209345, IMG submission 187294) | Oil polluted marine microbial communities from Coal Oil Point, Santa Barbara, California, USA - Sample 7 (SPAdes) (version 2) | ecosystem: Environmental > Aquatic > Marine > Oil seeps ...
TTCAATCCCGGTTTATCAGTACACACCGGCGCGGGACTTGTGGGTGTGTGCCTGGTTGTTGACAAGTAAAAAAATCTATTGATAGGTCTTAAAAAGAACCGCCTTATTTGGGTGGCTCTTTTTTTATACCGATTAATTCCTTTTATTAATTGTGCTTATCTCACATCCACCTGTACCGCTCGTACTGCCACCCGCCAGCGGTAGGAATCACTATCCTCGTCATATATCTTGCAGGTGATAAGCGTCATACATGGATATTCCTCAATCAGGTACGTATGCAACCAGGCAGGTATACATGCCGGGATAGATATGATAGGGCCCGCAGGATGCCGGGATGAGCAATGTGTCAAACCTGTCCAGGCGCCGCTGCCAACCATCACCTTCAATGATTCCATCACCCTCCACCATCGTCAGGCAGTGAAAGGATTGTGAACGGGTATCACATTGCACAATGTTTTCATTATCCGCAATCACACGCAAGGCGAAAAACTCACACGCGATCAACGGTTCCCCCTTGGGGTGAGCCATTTCCATAGAAACCAGATCTCCGCCCGCTTCTGGGTTCAGCACGTCCGCCGCCTGCTCGAGATGCAGTTTTCTGCCGGCTTTCATCGGGCGATCCCAATCATACACCCGATAGGTGATATCAGAGGTTTGCTGCACTTCATACACCAGCGACCCCGGACTCAGAGAATGGATCATACCGGGCGAGATCAAGATCGCATCGCCTGTTTTTAAGTCTTTTTTTTCGATGATGTCCAGCAGTCCGCTCGTTCCCACCGCCTGGGCAACCGCTTCCTTTGTTGTGCCAGGTTTGAACCCGCTGACCAGCTGCGCATCTGGTTCCACATCTACGATGTACCACGCTTCCATCTTCCCAAAATTCCCGGGTCCTTCCCAAAATTCTGCCTGCGCGTTATTCGGGTGCACCTGCAGAGAAAGCCAATTTGCGCAATCTAACAATTTGATCAACAGCGGAAATCGGTCTCCTGTTTTTTCCACAGCAGTCCTACCCAAAAGAGCTTCCCCTTCCTGCGATGCTGCCTCAGATAAAGACATCCCCTTTAAAAAGCCATCTGTGATCGTATTGTTTTCATATACGAGCCAGGCTTCGGCTGTCCTGCCCACATTCGGGCGGATACGGCTGCCGCCCCATACATATTCCCGATATTCAGGTTCTAATTTAAATGGCTGCATAATCAACCCTCAAAATTCTTTTTCCTTTTAATATGGATTGATAATACCATGCCATATAAATATCGTAAAAAGTTATAAGGTCTTCCGCTGTTACACAAAAGCGCGCAGCACCACAGCCGCTTCCTTAAAACAAGACTGCCAGCCCACCCAGAAATGGGAAGCTGGATAAACAAGAGTTTTCGTTCGATGAAACCGCAGAAAATCGGCTAAATTTCAGCAAGTGATTACAATGTGAAAGAAAACGTCTGGCAAATCATAGCATCTTTACCATAATATGAAATCCTCACGGCGCGCATTGTGTGCACAAGCCAAATATTAATAATTTGAATAATCGACCAAAGTCGAAGATTTTTAATTGTTTTTCTGGTATTCTTATCAGTTGAAAACAATATTTATATAGGAGAAATCATGCAAAATTTAATTATTCCCTCAGTAGTACGTTCACTTCATAATTTTTTCACCAGCATTTGGATCGGTGGAATGCTTGTGATGGTCATCAGTTTCCTGCCAACTATTCGAAAGGAGATCAAAGATGGTGGTCTTCAGGGTGCTGTAATAGATAAAGTTATGAGCCAACACAGCAAATGGGTATATGTCGGGATAGTTGTTTTGGCTGTAACAGGGATGCTGATGGCACGCCTGTCTGGCCAGACTTCCGGGTTATTTAACTTCAGCAACCAATACGCAACCATACTATCTATAAAGCATATCCTGGTGATCTTAATCACAGTGATCGCTATCGTTCGATCCGTCGTATTCAAAAACGCTGCATCAGGTAAAGATAAGTCAAAGAAAAAACTAAGCATGGCCCTGCTGATGATTAATGCATTCCTGGGAACAGTCATTTTAGTATTAAGTAGTATTAGTGCTGTGATTGGCTAATTTTCTTTAATAAATCACTATTAGTACACCGCATACATCCCAGGGAATCATCCCTGGGTTGATTTTTCAATATTTAGCAAAAAGAAAAAGGTTGGTTCACAATCTAGGTCTTGTCGATTTCTGTGATCTCCGGTTTTCGCAATACCCACAGGCAGGCCATCGCGGTGGAAATTGGGATAGAGAGGAATAATCCGATCGTGCCTGCCAGCGCCCGTACGATCTCTTCGGCAATAAAACTGACGTTAACCGCCATCCCTAAATTAACATTCGTAATGTGAAAGAGCAGCAGCATCGGCAGTGATTCGCCAGCATAGGCGAGCACAAGGGTATTAACAGAAGCCGCCACATGGTCACGACCAATAGTCATTGCCCGCCGATAAAGATTATTAAACTTTAAATTCTCACTCACCTCGCTCAATTGAAAAACAGCCGAAGACTGTCCTACCACCAGGTCATCCAGCACCCCCAGCGATCCAATGATGATCCCTGCCAGAAGGATACCGCGCATATCAATCGGGTTCTCCGATTGCTGGATCAAAAACATCATATTCTCATTTCCGAAACCCGTCAGGCGCGCCAGTTTCACCGCAAAGACAGAAACCGCACCGGTAAGAATGAGGGAAATTATCATACTGATTACAGCGGAATGTGTCATCGCGCGCCAGCCATATACAAGATAAAGGGAAACAGTCAAGAAAACCGCCGACCCGATAATGCTGGTTACCACCGGATTAGCCCCATTTGCTATCTGGGGGATGATGTACAAAATGATGACACCCATCCCAACCATGATCCCCAACAGACTGCGCACTCCCGTCCAACTGCCAATCACAAAAGAGATGATCGCGAACAGCAGGAAGATCCACACGAGTGCCTTTCCGCGCACAAAATCAACAAAAAACGCGCTGGACGTATTATCCAGGGGGCTGATGCCTACTGTAACCAGAATCTCACTTCCTGCCTTGAGAATATATTCTTCCGGCATGATTTGATTTTTTCCAAATTCAAGGAACATGTGACTGCCCTTAAATTCGCCTTCCGACACTTCAATTTCCACGATCTGGTAGATTTGCTCCTGCTTGCCAACCGTTATATGTCCTTCTTCCTGGATATTAAGCACCTCGGCTCGCACAGTTTCTGATGTATATCCCACGGCAGCTTTATCCTCACCGGGTTTAAAAATACCCATAATAAATGGCGCTGCAATAAAACTCAGGACAACCAGCCCGACAGTAACAATGATCACTGTGCCAATCCTTACGATTTTTTCATTATCCATAATATCTCCATTGGCTCATCACCAGAATCCGAACACGCCCAGTAATAATCGAGGTAAATTTATAAAATTAAGTTAATTGAACCACCATATGTCTGAGTTGGATCACACGCTAATTACTCCGAAACAGATTTGGATTGATTTACCTGATAATAATTCAAAAAACCAATCCAAAATTTGTAGTACATATCTGAGTGAATATTCCCAAACTTCAGTTTTCCCAGGCGATATACGCGTCATACATCTCCGGCAGTGTTTTCCATTCCACCAGACCAGCTTCCACGTACGGCACAATCCGCTGCAGCCATTCCTCCATTAAACCCACATCCAGTGCTTTACCCAAGCTCCAACTCATATAATACATATTGATCTGTTTCGGATCCCGCATTGCAATTGTTGCATCCAGTTCCTCAAAGAACAGGTCAATATCCTCAGGCGTGAGATCCTGGTCGCATTTTGCTCCAGCAGCACTCTCCGCATAACACGCCAGCCCGTGGCTGGATGGTAGTATCACCAGTTCTCCATCAGGATCATGCCTGATCCAATCCAGGCCGCTGTGCATACGCCAGGGATGGATGCGGTCAGCCAGAGCTGCCGGAAAGGTATCATGGCAGGCGGATGGTGACTGGCAGTTTCGGTATTCCTCAGGGCGCATCGCTTCAGGCATCGACATGACACCGTAAGCTACTGTCCCGGTCACAAAACTGTATCCCGAGTCAATCAGCGCTGTCACCCAATCACAGTGCGATACCACGCCGGATACGTGCCGGACGGTTACACCCAGCGATTCAAGCGTTTTCTTGCGGATGCCCAGTTCACGGGCAAACATATCGCAGTTATAGTCCAGCTGACCGCCCAAATCAGCGTGTACTCCGATTCCATGCCCGCGCTCTTCCATCTCTTTAAGCACATTGTCACCCCAAGTGGAGCTCGCCTCGGTCGTCTCCCTGCTCTCCCAGGTTAATTTCGCCCCGTACGTCTCAAACAGTGACGCATATTCCCGGATCAAGCGTGCATGCTGGTTGAACATCTCCTCATTGAATAACTCATCCTTCCACCCTTCCAGATGCACCATTATTCCCAGATAAACGGGCCCAACTTCTCCTGCAGAAAGTTCCACCTCATTTACTAGTTTACCTTCTTCGTCACAATCCCCCGGGCAATTGCCCGTGTTTTCCGGACCAGAGCAAACCCCATCTCCGCACTTACCCGCTTTTAGTTTTGGTTGCGTATCTGCTGGTGCTGCTGGTTGGCAAGCACTGACAATTAAAATAAGCAATAAGAACCATGGAATCGTTCGTTTTTTAAATTGTGTTCGCATATTCTGCTCCTTGCACTCGCAATTGATATTTATTATACATAAGAAATTATTTGAGCATGTTTTTCAAGCGAACTGAAGTATCAATGATCTTTTCCGCAAATAGTTCTTCCCTGCCGATAAGTGAAGAAACGAATAATAATTTCGTTTATTATTCTGTTTTTTAATAAAACTAATTTACAGTTATACTTCTAACAATAAAACGAATTTTTTATTGTATGATTATGGATGAAAATCAATCACCATTAAACACTATATAGGAGAAATATTATGCATGCAATGACAAAAGAGAATTTGGAAGCAGCGTTTGCTGGTGAAAGCCAGGCACATATGAAATACCTTATTTTCGCAGATCAGGCAAAAAAGGAAGGTTTCCCAAATGTAGCTCGCCTATTCCGCGCCAATGCGTATGCCGAGCAGGTGCACGCTACCAGCCATTTTAAAGTACTTAAGAAATTGTCAACCACCGAAAACAACCTTACTGCTGGTGTTGAAGGAGAAACATTCGAGATCGATGAAATGTACCCTGCTTACATAGCTGTTGCTGAACTTCAGGAAGAACGCGGCGCGGTTCGCTCCACCAAATGGGCACTTGAAGCGGAAAAGATACATGCTGAAATGTACACCGCCGCAAAAATCTCCGTCGCGGATGGTAAAGACACGGAAGTCGGAAAAATGCACGTCTGCTCAGTATGCGGTTGGACCGGTGAGGGAGATGCCCCGAATAACTGCCCGCTCTGCAACGCGAAAAAAGAGCTATTCGTCCTATTTGAATAATCCCCGTTCAATAAACAGCAGGCATTCTATCTATTCACAAGAATGCCTACCACCATTAAAGAAATAACCCTGAATTTACTATTTACTACCCATAATAAATTTTTCTGCACCCAAGTAACTGTCAAATCCCTTTTGTGTTATCTGATTTGAGAGAAAAGCACTTCACAAAGGATTTTTTTATGTCGCAAAATAAATTCCCGTATGGGAAAACACTGCTGATCGGGTTAGGGTTTTTAGGCATCAATCTCGTTTGGCCTGTATTTAACAGTTTTGTGCCGCTCTTTTTACAGGCAGGCAACCCTGAATTTGAGCGGCAGCTCATCGAAGCGGGGCGCGAGATCCCAAACATAACCGGTTTCGGCCTGACACCCAGTTTGGCATTTTTCATCATGACCTGGGATAATATTTTCAATGTGTTCGTCTCCCCCTGGGCCGGTGCAAAAAGTGACCATACATGGACACGCTTTGGCCGCAGGAAACTCTGGATCATGATCGGTACTCCCATCGCAGCGATCGCTCTGACTCTGATCCCGCTCGCGAATTCAATTTTCGCTATTATGGTTTTCATCCTTATCACTAATTTCGGTATGTCCCTCTTCCGCACGCCTACTGTCGCCTGGCTCGGCGACCTCTTCCCTGCGGAAAATCGCAGTCATGCAAACGGAGTTATTAATCTGATGGGGGGCATCGGCGGCGCCCTGGCACTCTTTGGCAGCGGCATGCTGTTCGACACTTTCGGTCGATTAGCACCTTTTCTCGGTGCGGCACTGACGCTATCAGCTGTTGAAGCAATCGCAGTCTGGCAGGTTAAAGAGCTACCACATGCAAATGTTCAACAAACTACAGCCTCCAAGCGCAACTTCATTCAGGATTTCAGCATCATTTTTAAAACTCAGACCCACAGTGGTCTTCTGATCCTGTTGGCGATCTTCCTGTACTTCATGGCCTATGAAGCCCTCCAAACCGGGTTAACTTCTTTCGCAGTATTCAGTCTGGGACTCACACCAGGAAAAGCCACCATTATGACAGCCATGTTTGCTGCTGCATTCATCCTTTTCTCTATCCCCAGCGGTTTGATCGCTGGAAAATTAGGACGCAAGCAAACGATCACCTTCGGCCTGCTTGGTATGACTTTGTTGTTTTCGTTTGGATTCTTCTTCATTCAAGGCCAGGTCTCGCTGGCCATCATTCTACTGCTCACCGGCGTCTGCTGGGCGCTTGTCAATGTGAACAGCCTCCCGCTGGTGTTTGACCTGGGAGATGAGGCACAGATCGGTGCCTATACCGGTTTGTATTATGTGGCCGCCCAGAGCGCTGCCATCGCTGGGCCAGTCCTCAGCGGTGTGGTTGTTGAACTGGCCGGGAACAACTACCGATGGTTATGGGCAGTCAGTGCTATCTACGTGCTGCTGGCCTGGTTTGCCATTCAGGGTGTTAGATCGACCGGACAGACCTCCAACGTATAGCACTTTTTTTTGGTAATTTTTTCTACTAATAATTTAATTATGTTTTATAATAAAAGCTATCAGCGAAAACCAATCTTCATATTTCAAGCGTTATTCTATCGCTTCCAAGGCTATCTTAGCGAGCGGGCAACTGCAAAATAAGCAGTCAAAACTACCCAGAATCACTTTAGCCAGATGATGTCCCTCAAAACCAACCTGTATAGTAATTGTGTCTGTGTCACGGATAAACATTTCAGATGTTAAGAAAACATTTGGCAAGATAGTGTTTCCTGCTCCCCCTAGACCCTCATGATTCTTCACCGTGTGGAAACTGACCGGGTGGTGATAGTTCGGGAAGCAAATCCAGCACTTGATCAGTCAGGCTTTTACCAGTCTGGTAGCGGGCAATGCTGATCCCGCCTAATTTTTTGGAATAAGAGTAAGTACCGAACCACAGGCTGCCGTGGCAAATGGTGGAGATGCATTATCAAAAAATGACAAGCTTAGAAAAGCACAGCGTCTGTCAGATAGCCTTAACCGCATCCAAGAACAGCCGCACGAAGTGTGGATGGTCAAATTGGCGGACCCCGCATCAGCAACCTGCAGCCCCCGCCACATCAGTGGTCACAGACAAAGATCACAACCTATTGGGAGAGTTCCACAGAGGTTTATGCGTCCCTCAAAGATTCTAGCCCAACCTTAGGAGAGCGATTACTTCAGAAAATTGACAATTACTCTAGTTATTTTAAATAAAGATAGGAGGATAATTATCCTCCTATCTCTTATGAACCTTCTTACTTATTCGTTGGAGTAAGAGTTATTTATATCATCAAGTATAGTCGCATAATCCTTCTCATATGCATCTTCATAATAGGTAGTGTAGAAAAACAGGTAACCATCCTCAGTATCAAAAAATGTTGTTCCGCTGGTTTTGTTGTCATCACTCCACCATTCCAGTTTCTCACGTCCATCCGCCAATATTACATCCGATCCTACACGCAGATCGCTGCCGTACAGGCGCTTCATGAAATCCAGTGTAATCTGCCCTTTTAGAACATTGGTCACTTCAGTGCCGGATTCATTCACTACCACTTGCACAAATGCCTTCTCATGAGGTGCCGTGAATGTTTCCACCACCGTATTATCAATCACGTCTGTATCTTTCGTGTTTGACCATCCGCCCGGGACTTCAAGTGTGAATAATCCCTCTGGTGCAGTATAGGGAGTCAAGCCAGACGTGTCAACTGAGACTGCCAGGTGAGTTGTTTCTGCAAAAGAGCCGTTCACATCTTCAAGTATGGACGCGTAATCTTTCTTATACGCATCTTCATAATAGGTTGTGTAGAAAAACAGGTAACCATCCTTGGTATCAAAAAATGTTGTTCCGCTGGTTTTGTTGTCATCACTCCACCATTCCAGTTTCTCTCGTCCATCTGCCAATGTTACATCTGTTGCAACACGCAAATCGCTGCCGTACAGGCGCTTCATGAAATCCAGTGTAATCTGCCCTTTTAGAACATTGGTCACTTCACTCCCGACTTCATTTACGACCACCTGCACAAAAGCGTGTCCATCAGGCGCAAAGTATGTTTCCACCACAGTATTATCGATCACATCGTTATCTTCTACTAATGACCAGCCGCCTGGGATTTCAAGTGCGAACAATTCCTCTGGCGCCGTGTAAGGCATCATACCAGATGCGGCAGCTGGTGCTGCGGGCTGCGGTGCTTCTACAGCAGGGGCTTCTACTGCTGGTGCTTCTGGCGCGAGTTGCTCGGCAGAAGCCGCTTCTTCCACAACTGGCTGCTCTTCTACCATAACCGATTCCTGCACCGGTGGGGTATCGGCTTGTCCACCGCACGCGCTGATAAGTACCGCGGCTAATAATACGCTCATTATTGTTTTTGTGTTCATTTTTCCTCCAATTTACTTGTATTCATGGTTTAGTGGTCTGACCTTTATACCATTAAATAGTATTATATGGGTATTTTGAGAAATGTCAATACAGGAGATTTATGAGAAAAAACTTTTCTTGAAGCCGCGGCAGGATGAAATCATAACATGCTCAGGTTGTGATAAGTCACTGAAAATCAGTTTTTTCGCTCATTTTTAAAATAATTATGAATTTCACAACCCACATAAATGAAGATATATCTTGTGATCAAATCTTTCGTAAATAGAAAATTTCGCGAGGAAAAGTATCATAAAATAATTTTTATCATGAGAGCATTCCCTGAACCTGCAGCACACTTGGTTAACGGTCATCCTTCTTGAAAAATCTTTATAATTTTCTTTTCTTCGTCTTCCGAAGCATCAAATAACACGCGTCACCGCCAAAGCCAGGTTGGATAGTATCTGCCACCTCAAAGCCAAAATGTCGATATAAGGCAACATTTTTCTCGTTTTGTGTCTCCAGGTAACAGTATCTGCGTGACAGGTCCGCGTGTGCCAGTACTGGTTTCAATAGTTTAGAAGCAAAACCCATTCCCTGGAATTTCTCATCCACCCCCAATAACTCAAGATAATAATGGGGCCGCTTGATAATCCGAATATGTGCTTTTTCTACCTTTAAATAGAAAGAAATAAATTTTCTTAAGTCGTGAATTTTGAATTGATTTAGCATGAACCACGCGATGCGCACATCCAGGCCGAATGTGCTTTTTGGAAAGCCAGTCAAACACCAGATAGCTGCTCCCTCATACGCGTCAGAGGTGCGAAAAACGATCCCATTTACCCGCGCTTTTTCTATCATATATCTATAATCGGCACCAATAGCTTTCTGAATATCCCTGGCCGACGAAAATAAAGACAGCATAAATGGGTCGTTTCGAAAAGCAGAAAGGAATATAGCAGCGATTCTGGCAATGTCAGTTATTGGCGCAACCTCAATCGGGATTTCCTGCGCGATTTTTTCAGATGGATTAACAGCACGTTTGCCCATTTCCAAACCTCACTAATAGTAATTTCCTGTTTCACTCAGAAATGTTAAGTCTCTATTTCAAAAAATACATATTTCTCGTATAATTATCTTTTGTTGTTTGCGATCAAATTCGATAAAAAATCTTCAGGTTTATTAAACCAGATTGTCAACTGAGAAGATTGATAACGTAGTATATCAATAATACCTGATTTCAAATTCACATTAGCAAAAACAGCGTAAGTAAATCGAAATTTCAAGGAGTTCAATATGACAAGGAAAATCATAATCGATACCGACCCCGGCGTGGACGACACCATCGCAATTTGTACCGCGCTGCGCTCACCTGAGGTGGAAGTCGTCGGACTGACCAGTGTATTCGGTAACGCACCCGGCGAATTTACCGCCCAAAACGCACTGCGGTTGGTTGAGTTGGAAGGGCACGAAAACATCCCGGTCGCTCGCGGAAGCGATTCCCCATTGATCCTTCCGGCTGATATGCTGGGCACCGTAGTGCACGGCGATGACGGCATGGGTAACACCAGTCCACCTCCGCCGAAAGGCAAAGTAATTGCGCAATCTGCGGCGGAATTTATTGTAGAAATGGCCCATTCATATCCCCACGAGATCACTCTCGTACCGGTTGGACCGCTTACCAATATCGCTCTCGCCCTGCTCCTTGACCCTCAAATCGCTGGTCTAATCAAAGAGGTCATCATTATGGGTGGTGCAGTATCCACCCCTGGGAATATCTCTCCAGTCGCTGAAGCCAACATCTACCATGATCCTCACGCCGCTGATATCGTCATGGCGGCTGATTGGCCGGTAACACTCGTCGGGTTGGACGTAACCCAAAAAACAATCATCAACACCGCGTTTCAGCAAGAGCTTTTCAAGGCAGATAATCCCGCGGTTAATCTCATTCAGCGGATTCTTCCATGCTACCAGAACTTTTTTAACGAATTCTATGGGTTGGGTGGAGATATATATACCCACGATCCTTCTGCGATTGCTTGCACCATTGATCCCAGTTTATTTCAAACTCGTTCTGCACCAGTGTATGTTGAGACTCAAGGGTACTGTATAGGGCAGACCATCGCAGACTGGAAGCGGCAGTGGGGCGACAGACCGGATGTAAATATCTGCGTGGATGTCAATTCCGAAGGGGTTTTAGCACTCATCAAGGAAGGCCTTACAAAATAGCAGCCTGCGGGTTATCAGGAAAATTTCTAATCCTCTTGCCCACCAATCCTTGCTTGAATGGATCGCCAAAACTCTTCTGCCTGCTGCGAGCCTATTAACAATTGATCGCCGTTTATTAATTCTATCTGCACGCCACGATCACCACTCACATTGTATGCTTTCCCCTTACATCTGACTCGGATACCCCAACCCCCATAATCTCTTATTGGGCGGTAAGTCTGCACTTCACATTGTTTTATTTCCGTGAAAGCGACCCTGCGGAAAGTCCTATGGAACGGTGAAAAGCGAATATCGATCCCATCATTACACACTTCAATGATCAGTTGGCTGAAAAATAATAACGCAGGTAAACCAACGCCGAAGATTACCCAGTAAATGATTAGGGGAATATCCTGCATAGGATTGCCGCCAAATGGCCTCTTAAATAGTAATTGTTCCACTACTGCATACAACTGAAGCCCGGCTATTGCCAATACAAGCGCCCAGAGCCAAACTTGCCGAAATCGCTGCACTTCACGGTAAATAGGTCTTTGCCCTTTTTCTTGACTCATATCTATTTCGTCTCCTTTTCACAACAGCTTCGGAAAGAACCACCCAACTCTATTCCTGTATTGCTGGTACTCTTCTCCAAACAAC
>Ga0209345_10005561_pt1 | contig 11649 bp, 9 predicted proteins | sample Cruoilmetagenom7_FD_187294 | JGI IMG/M metagenome (GOLD analysis project Ga0209345, IMG submission 187294) | Oil polluted marine microbial communities from Coal Oil Point, Santa Barbara, California, USA - Sample 7 (SPAdes) (version 2) | ecosystem: Environmental > Aquatic > Marine > Oil seeps ...
CGGTACCGCATCCGGTGGAGAAGACGCACCGCTTGGAGATGGGCTGCCGCTGGTCGGTCGCAGCCCGGCAATGCAGACCGTGTTTCGGATGATTACGCGCGTATTGCGCAATGATCTGACAGTCCTGATCCTTGGCGAATCTGGAACCGGCAAGGAGCTTGTCGCCGAGGCAATACACGAACTTGGCAATCGCAGCGTCGGACCTTTCGTTGCCGTCAACACCGCTGCCATCCCTGCCGAATTGATCGAAAGCGAACTGTTCGGCCATGAGAAGGGCGCATTTACTGGCGCGGTTGCTCGTCATATCGGCAAGTTTGAGCAGGCGACAGGTGGTACGCTGTTTCTTGACGAAATCGGGGACATGCCGATGGAGGCGCAGACCCGGTTATTGCGGGCGCTCCAGTCTGGCAGGATCAGGCGCGTGGGCGGCCGCGAGGAAGTGTCGCTAGATGTGCGCGTTGTTGCGGCGACCAACAAGGATCTGGCGCCGTTGATCGCTGAAGGAAAGTTCCGCGAAGACCTGTATTACCGTCTCAATGTCGTGCCAATCCAGATGCCTCCGCTGCGTGAGCGCCGGGAGGACATCGAAGCGTTGTCGCTACATTTTCTGCAAATCGCCGCCAGCGAGGGCTTGCCACGTCGCAAACTGACCGCTGAGGCGGCGGAATTGCTTAACCAGCAATCCTGGCGAGGCAATGTGCGCGAGCTCAAGAACTTCATCTACAGGCTCGCGCTGCTGGCTCGGGACGAATTGGTGGATGCCGACGCCGTGTCGATCCTGCTCGAAGGTGAATTCGCCTCGGATACTATGCAGGCAGAGACTGGTGCGAACATCGATCTGGCCGTCAGCAAGTGGCTTGCAGATACGCGGCCCCCGCAAGGAGCAATTCACGCCGCAGCGATGGCTGCATTTGAGCGCCCGCTTATTGCCCAAGTGCTCAAGGAAACTGGTGGAAACCAGCTCCGCGCGGCAAAAGCGCTGGGGATCAACCGCAATACACTGCGCAAGCGCCTCGGCGAACTCGCACTCGATCCGGACGATTTCGCACGGCGGGAATGAGAAGGATCGCGACTGAAACCACTTGCGGTACGGCAACAGTGGTGTTGTAAGTGCGCAACTATGGATCAGGAGACACCTGTCAGGCGGCGTTGGCCGCAATGGTGGCGACGTGTGCAGGTTGCGGCTCGTCGGTCAAACCTGTCCGCAGTGATGGAAGTCACGTCGGTTGCCGCGTTTCTGATCATGACCGCGACGACCTGGATTACGCTGGATGCCCAGGCTGAAACGGGTGAATTGCTTCCAACTAACCTGACGGCATTTCTGCTCGTCGGCACGCTTGTTCCGGCAATGGCAATTCTGGTGCTGTTGGGGCGCAGGATGGCTCTGCGCCGTGCAGCCGAGACGATCGGCGGTACCGGGCGAATGCATGTCCGGCTCGTTTTCATCTTTTCAATGATATCTGCCGTGCCAACGCTGTTGGTTGTGATTTTCGCCTCACTGCTGTTTCAGTCCGGTGTCGAGTTCTGGTTCTCGGACAATTCGCGCGGGATGCTGGAGAACGCAAACAAGCTTGCGCGTGGCTACTACGAGCAGGCGCAAAGGGACGTCGGCTACGAGTCAGTGGCGATGGCGGAAGATATCGGCAGCTTCCTTCGCCGTGAATCGATCGCCAGTCCGGAATTTGCGGAATTTTATTCCTACCAGGTCATCAATCGCAAGCTCACCGAATCCGCCATCTTGCAAAAAGGCGAGGATGGCAAACTCCGCACCGCGGCAATTGTCGATCCTGAAGGAGCGAGCACCAATGAAAGTGTCATGCCAGCGATTCTCGATCGGCTTGAAACAGGTGAAACGCTGGTTGTCGATGCCGATGCCAACAAGATTGAGGCAGTCATCCCAATTGATCGCCGAAGTGGAATATACCTTTATACCGCGCGTACCTCTGACTTGCTTGCTCTTAGCCAGGGGCAACGTGCCGAGAACATCGTAGAGGCATATGAGGTCCTGACGAGCCGGGCGCGGATATTGCAATTGCGCTTCAATGTTGCGCTGTTCGTGGCGTCTCTTGCACTTGTCGGGCTGTCAGTATGGTTCGCGTTGCGTTTTGCGGACAGGCAAGTGAAACCGCTTTATGAGCTTGTCGAGGCTGCGCGGCGAGTGGGGAGCGGCAATTTCGCATTGCGGGTCGCCGGGCGCACCGGAGCTGACGAAATTGGCCTGCTCAACCGGGCCTTCAATCGCATGACAGCCCAGATCGAGCGGCAGACGCAAGACCTGGTTGGCGCGAACCAGGAAGTTCAGGAACGCCACGCCTTTATCGAAGCTGTGCTCGAATCGGTGACCGCCGGTATCGTGTCTCTCGATAAGCAGGGTAAGATCATGTTAATAAACAGCACAGCGCAAAACCTATTGCTTGAACGCGGTGCACCGGGGCCGGTCGGCCTTTCGTTGGCGCAGCTGGCACCGCAAATCGCGGGGATGGTTGAAACCGGGGACGAAAGCAGAATCGTTCAATACAACAAGTCAGGAGACCTCCTGACGCTTGCTGTAAAGGTCAGTCGGGACAGGACTGGGCACGTCATCACATTCGAGGATATCACACGCCAACTCGTCGATCAGCGCCAAGCTGCATGGTCGGACATCGCGCGGCGGATTGCCCACGAGATCAAGAACCCGCTGACGCCGATCCAGCTGGCGACAGAGCGACTGAGCCGAAAGTACCGCAAACAGATCCAGGACAATCCTGAACTGTTCGAGGAGCTCACCAGCACGATCATTCGCCAGGTTGGCGAACTCAGGAAGATGGTTGATGAATTTTCGTCATTTGCCCGGCTGCCCAAACCGATATTTCGGGACGAAGATCCAGTTGCGCTCGCTCGGCAGGCGCTGTTCCTCCATGAGGTGTCGCAAGCAGATATCTCCTATTCATTCTCCTCGAGCGAGGATGTTGGAGCGATTGCGTGTGACCGTCACCAATTCGGCCAGGCAATGACCAATGTCCTGAAGAATGCAGCCGAGGCAGTCCGGGCTCGCGCCAAACGGGAGGGCACAGACTTTGAAGGCCGCATCGGTGTTGATGTTCGCAAGCTCGACGATGCTGTCGAGGTGGAGATTTCCGACAACGGCATCGGATTGCCTCAGGACCGCGAACGCATTGTCGAACCTTATGTGACTAGCCGCGAGAAGGGTACCGGTCTGGGGCTAGCGATCGTTAAGAAGATCGTCGAAGAACACGGCGGTGAAATGTCGTTCGCTTCTGCGCAAAGCGGCGGCGGAACAGTCGTAAGAATGAGTTTTTCCTGCGATCCGGTTGTACAACGGTCGGACGCTCAGGCTGCAGAATGAAGAAGGCACCATGGCTCTTGATATCCTGATCGTCGATGATGAACGTGACATCCGTGAACTTGTCGCCGGCGTGCTGAGCGACGAGGGATACGAATGCCGAACTGCGGGCGATAGCAAAACGGCGCTGGAAGCCATGGATGAGCGGCGTCCGTCGTTGGTGCTGCTTGACGTCTGGCTTCATGGAAGTGCGATGGACGGCCTGGAGATTTTGGACGAGATCAAGGCGCGCGAGCCGGAACTGCCGGTGATAATCTTTTCCGGCCATGGCAATATTGACACGGCAGTCGCCGCGATTGGCAGGGGCGCAGTCGATTTCATCGAAAAGCCGTTCGAAGCTGAAAAGCTCTTGCATCTGGTGGCCAGGGCGACCGAGACTGAACGTCTGCGCCGCGAGAACGCTCAGCTGCGCCAGGGCATAACCACAGGCGAAGAATTTACCGGCGGAAGTACAGCGATCAATCATGTACGCGCCACAATTAAACGCGTTGCCAGTACCGGAAGTCGCCTGCTTATCTCTGGGCCAGCAGGGGCGGGCAAGGAAGTCGCGGCGCGCTTGCTTCACAGCTGGAGCACACGGGCTGGCAATGCATTCGTCTGCGTCAATTCCGCCCGGATTACGCCCGAACGCTTCGAGCAGGAATTGTTTGGCGAAGAGCTGGAAGGCAGCTTGGTGAGGCCAGGTCTGTTGGAAATGGCCGATGGCGGGACACTGTATTTCGACGAGGTAGCTGACATGCCGCTGTCTACACAGGCGCGGATCTTGCGCGTGTTGACCGAGCAGACATTCGTGCGGGTAGGGGGTAATCGCGAGTTGCGGGTCGATGTTCGCGTCGTGTCATCAACCTCGCGTGAGCTCGAAAAGGAGATTGCCGAGCGGCGATTCCGTGAAGACCTGTTCTATCGCCTGAATGTGGTGCCAGTTTGCGTACCTGCGCTTCACGAAAGGCGCGAGGATATACCCGCGCTCGTCGAACATTTCTTTGCCCGTTACGCCAACGAGCAAGGCGTGCCCCCGCCAGTTATCGCCGAGGCAGCCCTGAATGCGTTGCAGGCATACAACTGGCCAGGCAATGTCCGGCAATTGCGCAATGTCGTGGAACGGACAGTCATCATGACCCCGCGCGACCAGCTGGGTGTGATCGACGCCGACATGCTCCCACCGGAAATTGTCAACAACGAAGTCCAGGGCGATTCAGGCGTTACGGTCTTGATGGGCGTACCGCTGAGAGAGGCGCGCGAAAACTTTGAACGCGAATACCTCAAGGTACAGATCCGCCGCTTTTCGGGCAATATTTCGAGGACAGCAGAGTTCATCGGAATGGAAAGGTCGGCCTTGCATCGCAAGCTCAAGTTGCTCGGGATGACAAACAGGCGTGAACTTGAGCCGCAGTCCGACAGCAAAGGTTAATCTGCCACAACTATTTTAGACGTTTACCGCACTGCAGCAAAGCGGTAAGACAGAGCGGTAAGACAGAGCGGTAAGATAACGTGTAATGACGCGGCCAGGGTTATGTCCTTGGCCAGATTGCGGACCGCACAAGCGGCCGCCAATAAAAATGGAGACAGCAAGTGGCTGAACAGACTCTCACAGTACGATCAATACCGGCTCCAACTGAGGAACCAAAATCGCAAGGGTCCGGGGGAGCCAAGGGGCAAAACCTTCAGGATCACTTCCTCAACCTGCTACGCAAGGACAAGACCCCGGTCACGATGTTCCTTGTAAAGGGCGTGAAGTTGCAGGGCATCATCACGTGGTTCGACAATTTCTCCATTCTCCTGCGCCGCGATGGTCAATCACAGTTGGTCTACAAGCACGCCGTTTCGACGATCATGCCAACGGCGCCAGTCGATGCTGCACAGTTTCCCTGCGCTGATGGTTCAGGCAAGAAAGTCCGGCTACTCCAGGATGTATTCCTGTCCAGCATACGCAGCGAAGGCGTGCAGGTGACTATGTTCCTGGTCAACGGGGTGATGCTGCAGGGGTGCGTCGTCGCCTATGACCTGTTTTGCGTACTGCTTGAGCGTGAGGGGTATGTGCAGCTTGCCTACAAGCATGCCGTTTCGACAATCCAGCCAGTGACGCCGGTTGACTTACAGGCGCATGAAGATGCCCTGGATCAGGCAGAATAAGGCAGGAAAAGCCGATACTCGACGATGAACTCTCTGGCGAAGTAACCCGCGGCGCGCGGGGCCTTGTCGTCTGTCCGCATGTTCGTGGCCGGACGGAACAGGACCCGGACGCCCGCCTGGAAGAAGCCAAAGGTTTGGCACTCGCAATCGGGATCGAAATTGCAGACGCCTTTGTCGTGCCACTGCGTGAGCCGCGCCCGGCAACGCTGTTCGGTGCTGGCCAGGTCGATAATATCGCGGTCGCCTGTGAGCAATCGGAAGCAGAGCTGGTGATTGTCGATGGTGCCTTGTCGGCAATACAACAACGCAATCTGGAGGAGCGGCTCAAACGCAAGGTGATTGACCGGACAGGCCTGATTCTTGAAATATTCGGAGAGCGGGCGGCCACTGCCGAAGGTCGGCTTCAGGTAGAGCTGGCCCATCTCGATTACCAGGCTGGGCGACTTGTGCGCAGCTGGACGCACCTTGAACGCCAGCGCGGCGGTTTTGGTTTCCTGGGTGGACCGGGCGAAACCCAGATCGAGGCCGATCGCAGAATGATCCGTGATCGCATGGCCCGTATCCGCCGCGAGTTGGAGCAAGTGCGCCGAACGCGCGGTCTTCATCGTGACCGACGGGAAAAGGCCCCGTGGCCGGTAGTCGCCTTGGTAGGCTATACCAACGCCGGTAAATCAACGCTTTTTAACCGCTTGACCGGTGCAGATGTCATGGCCGAGGACTTGTTGTTCGCTACTCTGGATCCGACAATGCGGGCAATCCGCGTGCCGGGCCTCGAAAAGGCGATCATATCCGATACGGTGGGATTCATTTCTGACCTTCCGACGCAGCTTGTGGCCGCATTCCGGGCAACGCTTGAAGAGGTGACTGCCGCTGATATCGTCCTGCACGTGCGAGATATGGCCAATCCGGATACCGACCAGCAGAAGCGCGAAGTCCTGTCAGTGCTCGTCGATCTCGGGTTGCTTGATGGGGAAGGGGGAGAACCTGCGGTCCCGATTGTCGAGGTGTGGAACAAATGGGATCTGATCCCATCCGATCGCAGGGCTGAACTTCGAAAGATTGCAGAAAGCCGCGCCGACGAAACAATCGTGATGGTATCATCACTTACAGGAGAAGGCTGCGAATCATTGTTGGAAATGCTGGGGCGCGAGCTGACAGCTGATGCCAAGGTTCACAGCATTACGCTCCCCGCAGCTGACGGCCAGCGCCTCGCATTCCTGCACGCACGCGGCGAAGTGCTCGAGTCAACGGACGCAGGCGAGGGGGTTGATGGGCCGCAAATTCGTCTGTCTGTGCGCCTTAGCCCGCGCGAACTAGGTCGTTTCTCCGCGCTCTGAAGCCTTGACCGCCTGCCAATAGTTTTCTTGCTGCTCCAGAGACAGTTCGGCAAAGTTAAGCCCGTCGCGTCTTGCCAGGTCTTCCATCGCCTTGAAGCGCCTCTCGAACTTTGCATTGGCCTGACGCAAGGCATTTTCAGGTGCAATACCGTACGCGCGCGCTACATTCACAGCCGCAAACAGCATGTCGCCTGCCTCTTCAATTTGTTCGTCTACACCGCGCGCATTGGCCAGTTCGTCCAGCTCTTCGCTGATTTTTGCTGTCGGTCCGTCCGGATCGGGCCAGTCAAACCCTTCACGCGCTGCTCGTTTCTGAAGTTTTTCCGCTCGCATCAAGGCTGGCAGGGACTGGGCGACACCATCAAGGGCACTTGTCGCACCGTTGGCGGTGCGTTCGGCCGCCTTGAGTTTTTCCCAACGTTCGGTCTGGTTGGTTTCACCGTCGTTTTTGGCGCCAAAGATATGTGGATGACGGGTTTCGAGCTTTTGCGCGATTGCCGCGGCAACGTCCTGGAATGCGAAATGCCCTGATTCTTCGGCAATGCGCGAATGGAATACGACCTGCAGTAACAAGTCGCCAAGTTCGTCCTTGATGCTGGCAAGGTCGCCGCGATCGATAGCATCGGCAACTTCGTAGGCTTCCTCGATCGTGTATGGCGCGATTGTCTGGAAGGTTTGCACTCGATCCCACTCGCAGCCGGTTTCTGGGTGGCGCAGTTGAGCCATGATCGAAAGTAGGCGGTTCAAAGGTGTGTCTGGATCATTGGGCATATTAGAATGATAATATATATTATGTTAAATAATGGATTGTGGGGATGGCGGATTTGCCCCCTGTCGGCCATCTTCGGCCAAATCGTAGGTCCAACGATTGGATCATGCGCGAACCATTGATAGCAGCAGGATCAAAACGCCGAATATCCCGATCCAGGCCGCAGCCATCAGCAGCGTCTTGCGACCCGACACGCGATGCGAACGATAACCGCTTATGGCCAAGACAAGCCAGCCGAGCACAGAAACAATTCCAACGATGCTAGTCATGTCGTTCATGGCTGGATCTCCATTCCGTCATAAGCAACCAGGATGTTCTCAGGAACCTGACTGCTCAAAGTCGCATAATCCATGGATTTGTCGAGATGCGTCAACACAGCGCATTTCGCGCGTGAAAGCTCGGCAAATTCAAGTGCCATCGCCAGATTAGCGTGCGTCGGATGTGACTCCCGGCGCAGGCAATCGACCACTAGCACGTCACAACCTGCTACTAGCTGGACCATCTCGTCCGTAATTTCACTAAAATCAGTTGTGTAGCATACACTCTTGTCGTCACACTCGAATCGATATGCGGTCGATTTTGCCGGGCCATGAGGCATTTGGCAGGACCGAATACCAAACCCTGCGCAAATCCTTACATTGTCGAGTGTCTCGATATTGACGATTGTCGGATATCCGTATTGCCCTGAAAATACATAGCCAAAGCGTTGGCGCAGGCGCCGCACGGTTTCTTCCGCAGCAAATCCCGCAATCGGACCGCCTCGTCCATAACGCAATGGGCGCAGGTCATCGATCCCGTGGCAGTGATCTGCGTGATCGTGCGTCCAGAAGATCGCATCGAGCTGGACGATCCTGTTGGCCAGAAGCTGCGCGCGCAAGTCAGTCGATGTATCGACCAGAATGCGATGGCCCGCCGCGCTTTCGAGCAAGATCGAAACGCGCGTTCTGCGGTTTTTGGGTTCGTCGGGATCGCAATCCCCCCAGTCCACGCCGGTTTCACCGCCCAGGCGTGGCACGCCCGTCGATGTCCCACATCCCAGGACCAGCAGTTTCACGCTGAGGCTTTCGTGAACAATCCAAAGAAATTGCGACTCGTGGTTTCGGCAAGCTGTTCGACTTCGATATCGCGCAAGTCAGCGATAAATCGCGCGGTATCTGCCGTGAACGCTGGCTCGCACGTCTGGCCGCGATTTGGCACCGGTGCCAAGAAGGGTGCGTCGGTTTCAACCAGAAACCTATCTTCAGGTAGCTGGCGAGCTATTTCCTGCAAGTCTTTGGCATTCTTGAATGTCACTATGCCAGAAAGCGATATTGTCAGGCCGAGGTCGAGCACCTGTTTGGCAAAATTCTCCGAAGCCGTGAAGCAATGGATCAGTGCCGGAAAGGCGCCCTTCTCCAATTCCTCGCCCAGGATTTGCGCAGTATCATCTTCGGCATCTCGGGTATGCACGATCAGGGGCAAGCCGGTTTGCCGCGAGACATTGATATGGGTGCGGAACAGCGCTTGCTGCGTTGTTCGGTCGGAATGCTCGTAATAATAATCCAGCCCAGTCTCACCTATGGCAATGACTTTGGCGTGTTCAGATGCTTCGATGAGAGCTCCCTCGCCCAGATCTGCGTGAGCATCAGCCTCATGTGGGTGAATGCCGACACTGGCCCACACATCGCTTTCACGAGCAGCAGTTCCGATAACCTGTTCCCACTCCCGCTGGCGCGTCGAAATATTGAGAAACCCCGATATTCCGGCCGATCGCGCACGTTCCAAAACACCCTTCTGGTCTTCGACAAGTCCCTTGTATTCAAGGTGGCAGTGGGAATCGATCAGCATCAGCCTGCCTCAGATTCCGGGAGTTCCAGCCGCGGGAAAACGCCTTCAGGTTTGCCAAGTACGAACCCTGATTCTGCAAGGCGCACAAACCAGTCGGCATCACCCAGAACATCATAGTCACGCGCGTCAGTGGGTATGCCCATCTGATCAAGAAGCTTGTCCGCGGATTCCGGAACGACCGGCCTGACGGCAATCGCCAGATCGCGCACGCAACGAAACACGGTCATCAGGACTGCCGTCATCCGCTCGGAATCGCTCTTTTTGAGGCCCCAGGGAGCCTGCTCGTCAATATACTGATTGCAGGCGAAGACTGCTCGCATCCAGGCTTCCAACCCATCGCTAAATGCCAGTGTCTCAAAGTTTGAAATCAAACCTTCGATGCCCTCGCTCACCACCCTCGCCAATGCCGTGTCGGCATCATCTGGTGCGCAGTCAGCCCGCAGGACGCCTTCGCAATTCTTGAAGATCATCGAAAGACTGCGCTGGGCAAGGTTGCCAAAACTGTTCGCAAGCTCAGCATTTGTCCGGGTTACAATGGCTTCAGGCGAATAGCTCCCGTCCTGCCCGAACGCGATTTCGCGCAGCAGGAAATAGCGCAGCGGATCCACACCATAGAGTTCGGCAAGTTCCATTGGATCGGTAACATTGCCTAACGATTTGGACTCTTTCTGGCCGCGATTGAGCAGGAATCCGTGGCCGAAAACCTGCTTTGGCAGCGCAATCCCTGCACTCATCAGGAACGCAGGCCAGTAAACCGCATGGAAACGGACAATATCCTTGCCAATCAGGTGGACGTCTGCCGGCCAGAACTTCTCCAAATCCGGGGTCTGGTCGGGATAGCCAAGTCCGGTCAGGTAGTTAGTCAGCGCATCGACCCACACGTACATGACGTGCTCTTCGGCACCCGGAACCTTCACACCCCAGTCGAAACTTGTGCGCGAAACCGAAAGATCGCGAAGCCCACCTTCAACAAAGCGCATGACTTCGTTGCGGCGGCTATCCGGGCGGATGAAGCCAGGATTGTCTCGGTAAAGCGCGAGTAGCGGCTCCTGGTATTTCGAAAGGCGGAAAAACCAGCTTTCTTCGACAGTCCACTCAACTGGTGTGCCTTGCGGCGAGAGCTTTTCGCCCCCGCTCCCGTCAGTCAACTCACTCTCGTCATAGTAGGCTTCGTCGCGGACCGAGTACCAGCCTTCGTAGCGATCGGGATAGAGATCGCCATTTGCTTCCATGGCTTGCCAAAGCGCCTGGCTGGCGCGATGGTGATCGTCATCCGTGGTGCGAATAAAGCGGTCGTATGAGATGTTAAGGTGATCGAACAGGGCTTTGAAATATCCTGACATTTCATCGGCCAGTGCGCGAGGTGTAAGTTCAAGCTCACGCGCTTTTTGCGCCATCTTCAGGCCATGTTCGTCGGTTCCGGTCTGGAAGCGCACATCGCGTCCGCGGGCGCGCTGAAAGCGTGCCACCACATCTGCGGCGATCGTCTCATAGGCATGGCCGATATGGGGCTTGCCATTGGGATAATGAATCGCGGTTGTAATGTAGAAGGGATCGGCCATGTCGAGCGCGGGTCTTTCCTGTCTAGTGCTGCTTCGCCGCTTCTCTAGGCATCGCTGCCGAGGCCAGCAACCCGCCAATTTCCATTACCAGCAGCCCGGGATCGAAATTGTATGTCGGTGCTTGTGCGGCAAGTTTGGCAAGCTGGCCATGGGCATCGATCACACGCAGCTGCCGTTCGCGTCCGCCAAGCGCCAACTGGGCCGAAACCGCAGCTTGTGCGAGGTCCAGAACAGCAAACAGCTTTTCACGGCTAGGCCTTGCACCCACTTCGTCTGCGAGTGCTCCGCGCAACCGGAAGTCAGTGTCCCCGCCCTGCATGATTTCGCGCATCAGTTGGTGGAGCCGTGAGAGATTGTGAGTCACGAACGATTGCGCGATTCCGGCGGATCCGTGGGCAGCCTCGATTGCCGCATGCCGGGTCTCGCTGTCGGTTTCCGGCATGTCGCGGCGCAGCATGACATCAAGGTCTTCGGCTGAAAGGCCCGCAAATCGAAGCATGCGGCAACGCGAACGAATTGTCGGAAGCAATCGGCCCGGTTGATGCGCGATCAGCAGAAAATAGGTTCCAGCCGGCGGTTCTTCCAGGCTCTTGAGCAAGGCGTTGACTGCGGCAGTTTCCATATCGTCTGCCGGATCGATAATGATGGCGCGTTTTTCACCAAGCGTTGGCCGGGTCG
>Ga0209345_10005562_pt1 | contig 11648 bp, 11 predicted proteins | sample Cruoilmetagenom7_FD_187294 | JGI IMG/M metagenome (GOLD analysis project Ga0209345, IMG submission 187294) | Oil polluted marine microbial communities from Coal Oil Point, Santa Barbara, California, USA - Sample 7 (SPAdes) (version 2) | ecosystem: Environmental > Aquatic > Marine > Oil seeps ...
TGTAATCCAATGTAGCTGCTCGCTTAACCGTGAAAATGCGTTCCCCGCCGACCGTTTCACGTGCTTTGATCAGACACTGACCCAGATTCTCTGCCCCGTCATAGAGATCAACAACGCCGTCCAGAACAGGCACATCGTCTGCTGAGACAGCAAACCCCGCCGTCCAGCGCCGCAAGACCGGATATTGAACACCATTAGAGACAACGCTCAGTCTCGCCTGACGGCCCGACCGGCTGAAGCTTGCGCGATCAACACTAGGCTGAAAGCCTTTCGGCAAAAATATATCCATGATTCGCTCCCCCCTTATTCAAGTTCAGGGTATTCCATAAGTTTCATACAGCAACAGTCATTTAAAATTTTGTGTCGCGCTGTGTATTTGCGCACGGGTGCTGCGCGGTCCCGTCTCTACGCTTTCTAGGAGATCAACATTACATTCCTGTTAAACCTGTACAGAGGAGACCCGCGTGGGATTATTGATCGACGGCAAATGGCACGACAGCTGGTATGACACCAAGGAGAGCGGCGGTGCCTTCAAACGGCAAGAATCCAATTTCCGCAATTGGGTCACCGCAGACGGCAGCACTGGCCCCAGCGGTGACGAGGGGTTCAAGGCTGAGCCGGACCGCTACCACCTATATGTCAGTCACGCATGCCCTTGGGCCCACAGAACTCTTATTTTTCGGTCGCTGAAACAGCTGGGTCCGTTGATTGATATCTCTGTCGTGCACCCCGACATGTTGGGCGACGGATGGACCTTCGACACTGATTTTGACGGTGCAACCGGGGATCGGCAATTCGGCCTTCCATACGCGCGGGATGTTTATACGCGCGCGGTGCCGGATTTCACAGGACGGGTCACAGTTCCGATCCTGTGGGACAAAGTCAGCGGCACTATCGTTTCGAACGAATCCTCTGAAATAATCCGAATGATGAACAGTGCCTTCAATGACATCACTGGCAACACTGATGACTACTGGCCAGAGGAGTTGCGGCCGCAGATCGAGGAAATAAATGCCCGCGTGTATGACACACTTAACAACGGGGTCTACAAAGCGGGCTTTGCCACAACGCAAGAGGCCTATGATGCCGCCGTACATCCGTTATTCGACACGCTCGACTGGCTGGAATCCATTTTGTCTGAAAACCGCTACCTGACCGGCGATCAAATCACCGAAGCTGACTGGCGGCTTTTCACCACCCTCGTGCGGTTCGATTCCGTCTATCATCAGCACTTCAAATGCAATCGCAGCAGGATCGTAGATTACCCGAACCTATGGGCTTACACCCGCGAACTGTATCAATGGGATGGCGTCGCAGAGACCGTGCATTTCGACCATATTGTCCGGCATTACCACTATAGCCATGACACGATAAACCCGAACAGGATCATACCGATCAATCCGGTCATCAATTGGAACACCCCACACGGCAGAGATTAGCCCGCGCGCTGTTCTGCCCCGTAATGCGCAACCATCGCCGCCAGGTCCTCTGGCGGCGTGCCGCTTTGCACGAAAGCACGTGCATTTGCGGAATGCGCAAAAATCGACCCATCCGAGAAAAAGCTTGTGTTGGTCACAAAGATAACCCGCGCTGCGGGCTGGCGGTAATTCGCATAATCCGAAATCGCAAGCGCGGAGCCTTCGTCGATGACCAGATCCTGAATAATGATGTCAGTTTCATGCTCTGACAAATGCTCGATCGCATCAGACTGCCCAGCCGCACACACAACATCCATCCCCTGACGGACCAAGTGCTGTTGCCAGAGCTTTGCAAGTTCGGGAACGCTTTCCACAATAAGTACTCGCGTGCTTTTATTCGTCTCACCAGTCATTCGAAAGGCCTCCTCGGCCGTCGATAGCATGTATGAAAATCGTCGTATTCGGGAAAAATAATCAAAAATATTCATTTTTGTAACATACTATTGAATATCACGCAAAACTCCGGTTTGTGAATTAGTGAAACCGGCATAATCCAGCCGTCCAGACAAACAGAGGGTAGGCAGGTTGCCAAAATCGGTAAGAGATCACGGCGGCGGGATTGATGCAGCAGCCGCCCGTTTTGGCGGTTCGCGCCAAAATTGGATTGATTTATCCACGGGCATCAATCCTGTTTGCTATCCGATTGGTCAGATCACTTCGGACGCATGGACGGCGCTACCTGACAAGGCTGCGCGCAACGCACTGATTTCTGCGGCGCGTGACTTTTGGAACGTACCCGACGGGGCAGAGATACTCGCCACGCCCGGGGCGTCCGCGCCTATCGCAATGATCCCTCGCCTGCGAGAAGCAGGCCAAGTCCACATCGCGACCCCGACCTACAACGAACACGCAGCAGCTTTCGCCGCGACCGGTTGGGCTGAATCCTCTGACCTGCACGACGCTGATGCACAGGTAATCGTTCATCCGAATAATCCTGACGGGCGGCTCTTTGGCCCTGACGTACTTCATGCTCCCTTACGGATCATTGATGAAAGCTTTTGCGATGTCTCCCCTCAAGACACGCTCGTCGCTCAGGCTGCAACGGATGGGACAATCGTGCTGAAGAGCTTTGGTAAGTTCTGGGGTCTGGCCGGTCTGCGTTTGGGCTTTGCGATTGGCGATCCAGCCCTAATCGCAAAATTACAAGAGATGCTGGGGCCTTGGCCTGTGGCAGGTCCCGCGTTGGAAATAGGTGCGCGTGCTTTGTCCGATCATCACTGGGCCGAACAAACCCGCGAGCGGTTGGAGAATGATTCTGAGCGCCTTGATGCGATGATGCGCTCAAGTGGTGCAGAGGTTTTGGGCGGCACGTCCCTATTTCGCCTCTATGAGGTACCCGATGCAGCCAAATGGCAAGACCGCCTTGCACGGCGTCACATCTGGAGCCGTGTCTTTCCTTATAACACGCGCTGGCTCCGCCTCGGGTTACCTTCTCCTGAGCAGTGGGACAGGCTTGCGGCGGCGCTGACATGAACACGGCAGCCATTTTGCTATGCGCGCTATTGCTTGATGCAGTCATGGGCGAACCAAAGTGGCTTTGGGACCGTATTCCGCACCCCGCTGTCCTGATGGGCCGTGCAGTCGCTATACTGGACAAACGCCTCAACCCTGGGCGCGGTGGGTTGGCAGCTGGCGCTCTCACTTTGGTTCTTTTGATGGGGGCCGCATTCCTATTGGGCTGGGGGTTAAGCCAGTTGGGCGGAGTCGTCCAAATCCTTCTCACTGCGATACTGCTCGCGCAGCGGTCACTGGTGCAGCATGTCCGCGCTGTTGCCGATGGGTTGCGGATCTCTCTTGGTGACGGGCGGCGCGCTGTTGCCATGATAGTCAGCAGAGATACCGCGGCAATGGACCGCTCAGCCGTTGCACGCTCTGCCATCGAAAGCGCGGCTGAGAACCTATCCGATGGCGTCATTGCACCCGCGTTCTGGTTTCTGCTTGGGGGGCTTCCGGGGCTGATGGTTTATAAGGTCGTCAACACTGCCGACAGCATGATCGGCTACCGAACACCGCGCTACGAATACTTTGGCAAAGCAGCCGCACGCATGGATGATGTGTTGAACTGGCTGCCAGCACGCCTGACTTGTGCCCTGATCGCGCTGCCTGCCGGCGTTTTGGGCAGCTGGCGGGAAATAGCCGGCGACGCGGGGCAGCACCGCTCTCCCAACGCAGGATGGCCAGAGGCCGCAATGGCTCGCGCTATAAACGTAGCACTGGCTGGTCCACGCGCCTATGATGGCAGAATGCAGGATTTTCCATGGGTCGGAGCCGCAGGCACCCGCATTATCGGGCCAGAAGCGATTGACGCCGCCGTTCACAAGCTTTGGCAAACATGGGGCATGATGCTAGGACTGGTGCTTCTCTTTGCCCTTTTCGGTTAGTTTTCACAGGTTTTTATGCGTTCATATCTTTTCTCGACCCTGTTGGCCCTTTCTCCCCTTTCTGTCCAAGCAGACGTTCCGTGCGGCGGATCATTCAACAACTTCCTCGACGGCCTAAAAGCTGAGGCACCAGCCCACAGCATTGATGCCGACACCGCCGCGCGGTTCCTGAGCTCCGTTCGGAAAGATCCTGCCGTGTTACGCGCAGATAGCGCGCAAGGGGTGTTTCAACGCCCTTTCGTAGATTTTTCCCGTCGCCTTATCTCAAATGACCGGATCATCCGTGGGCGCAGCAACGCACAGCGCTATGACGGGATTTTTGACCGGATCGAGGCCGAGTTCGGTGTTGATCGCAATGTCCTGCTCGCGTTCTGGGCCTTCGAGACTGACTACGGCGCGATTCAGGGTGACTTCAACACCGCCAACGCTTTGGTGACACTTGCCCATGATTGCCGCCGCCCCGAACTATTCCGCCCTCAGATTTTCGCCGCAATGGAGCTTTTTGCCCGCGGTGATTTTGACCCAGTGACAACAACAGGCGCGTGGGCCGGAGAGATCGGGATGGTACAGATGCTGCCCCGCGATATTCTGGAAAGTGGTACTGATGGTGATGGCGACGGTCATGTTTCCCTCAAAACATCCGCACCGGACGCGCTGATGTCCGGTGGCAAGATGCTCTCATCTTTGGGATGGCGACCAAATGAGGCGTGGATCGACGAAGTAAGCGTACCTGACGGCTTCGATTGGTCACTCAGCGGCCTAGAAACCGAGAAGACAGGCGCGCAATGGGCCGAACTTGGGATCACAGCCCGTGATGGTACTTTGGAAACCAGCCTACCCGCCTCGTTGATCCTGCCGCAAGGACGGCGCGGACCAGCGTTCCTCGCCTATCCGAATTTTCGCGTCTATTTTGAGTGGAACCAAAGCTTTACGTATGTGCTCACTGCGGCCTATTTCGCCACGCGCCTCAGTGGCGCAGGGATCTACGATGTGGGTACGCCCGAAGAAGGCCTAAGCAGCACGCAGATGCAGCAGCTGCAAAGCAAACTTCAGGCACGCGGCTATGACGTTGGGGATATTGACGGTATCCTTGGGGCCAAAACCCGTCAGGCAGTGCAAGCAGAACAAAAGCGCCTTGGCCTGCCTGCAGATGCTTGGCCGACACCTGAACTTCTGTCCAGAATCTAGGAAAGGACATCCAATGCCCCTCAAGATTACCGCCGCTCAAATGGTCGCCAATGCGCGCGACCGGATCGAAGAAATCAACGCAGCAGATGCAGTCGCACTGGTGAATGACCCCGGCGTCCAAATCGTTGATCTTCGCGATCCGCGTGAACGTGAACGCACCGGCTTTATCCCGGGCAGCTTCCATTGTCCGCGTGGCATGCTGGAATTCTGGGTCGATCCCGACAGTCCCTATTTCAAGGATGTCTTTGCCGAAGACAAAAAGTTCATCTTCCACTGCGCGTCAGGCTGGCGTTCGGCAATCTCTGTTGCAACGCTGCAGGACATGGGATTTGACGCCGCGCACATCGCTGAAGGTTTTACTGGATGGGAAAAGGCCGGTGGCCCCGTTGAACACCCCAAACCGCGCAGCTGACTGCGCTTAGGCGACCAGTGTCTCGGCTTTTTTGAGATCAACCGAGACAAGCTGGCTCACGCCCTGCTCGGCCATTGTGACACCAAACAACCGGTCCATCCGTGCCATCGTCACCGCATGGTGCGTGATGATCAGGAAACGCGTATCAGTCTGGCGGCACATTTCATCCAGCAGATCACAAAAGCGCGTCACGTTGGCATCGTCCAGCGGCGCGTCCACCTCGTCCAACACACAAATCGGCGCGGGGTTGGCTAGGAACACCGCAAAGATCAACGCCATGGCTGTCAACGTCTGTTCGCCCCCTGACAAAAGGCTCAGCGTGCTCAGTTTCTTGCCCGGAGGTTGGCACATAATTTCAAGGCCCGCTTCCAGCGGATCTTCAGATTCAACCATGACCAGATTGGCTTCACCACCGCCGAACAGATGAGTGAACAGCAACGAGAAGTTGGTGTTCACTTGCTCAAAAGCAGTCAACAGCCGCTCGCGACCCTCCTTGTTGAGGCTGGCAATGCCAGAGCGCAGGGTCTTGATCGCTTCTTCCAGATCGGCCTTTTCCGCGACCAGATTGTCGTGCTCTTCCTGCACTTCCTTTGCATCTTCCTCGGCGCGAAGGTTTACGGCGCCCAACGAATCGCGCTGACGTTTTAGCCGGTTCACGTCCGCCTCAAGTACATCGGCTGCAGGCATCTCGTCAGGGTTTACGTCCAACTGGGTCAGAAGCTGGTTAGGAGTTAGCTGCTGATCTTCGGCAATGCGCTCTGCCGCCGCAGCCACGGTTTCTTTGGCGGCGTCGCTGCGCGCCTCTGACCGCGCGCGGGCCTCACGGGCCTCTGACGCAGAACGCTCCGCTTCGCGCTCGGCCAGCGTCGTATCACGCAAGACACCCTCGGCTATCGAGAGTTTGTCCATTGCTTCCGCACGCCGTTCTTCTGCGGCTTCAATACCATTGTTCAACTCGTCCCGTTTTGCGGCAATCTCCAAAGGCGCAGCGCTGGCATCCTTCAACTCAGCCTCTGAGGTTTGCTTGCGCTCGACCAGCTCTGCGCTGCGCTTTTCGGCAGTCTCCAGACGGTGGCGCCATCCGCTCAGTTCCTTTGTCACTTCCTGCGCACGTTTCAGGCGTGCATCCCCTTCGCGGCGCAATTCGTCATGATTTGAACGTCGTGACATCATCGTGATCCGCGCCGCTTCGACGGTCATGCGCAGGTCTTCAACAGCACCACGCGCGTCATTCAGATCACCCAGATCTGCCAGTGCACGCTCTGCTTCAAGCACACGTGCGCGCGCAGACATTGCTTCTTCTTCATGGCGCGCAACAGCAAGGCCAAGACTTTCAAGGCGACCTTCAGCCAAGTTGCGGTCTGCCTCAACACGGCTTAGCGCGCGTCCTGCATCTGCTACCATCCGGTCTGCATCCCGCCGCGCCTCGCGGGCGACTTTGTCAGCTTCGGTCTGGGCCGCCAAATGCAAGGTCAGGCTTTCGTGCGCCGCACGCGCCCCATCGGCCCGCTGGCTGGCTTGCTCAAGCGATTGTTTGAGCACCTCCAATCGGTTTAGCTGTTGCAGCCTCAATGCCGCTGCCGAAGGCGCGTCTTCGGCCCAAGCGCGGAAACCGTCCCAACGCCAAAGATCACCCTCAAGCGAAACAAGCCGCTGACCAGGCTGCAAATCAGCCTGCAGTCTTGGACCATCATCAGCATCCACAAGGCCGATTTGCCCCATCCGCCGCCCCAGCACGTCAGGACACGACACATGGTTGGTCAAAGGCGTGACACCGTTGGGCAAGGTTTGGACCTGTGAATAAGACGGCAATGTAGACCAGCCAGACGGGCCATCTGCGTCAACTTCCGGCGCCCGCAAATCATCGGCCAGCGCCGCACCAAGCGCCTTTTCGAAACCGTGCTCAACCTGCAAACGGTCAAGAATCTGACCACCCTCTGCTGTGTCACGCTCGACCAGCTTCGCCAGTGCGGTCGTTTCAGCCCTAAGCGCGTTCATCTCACCTTCGGCCTCGGACCTTTCGGCACGTGCGTCCGCTTCACGCGCCTGCGTCGCGGCGCGTGTTTCCTCTGCATTGATCAACGCATCTTCGGCGGCCTCGGCAGCTGCGACTGCAGCCGCCTCCTGCATCGACGCAGCCTCAAAATCTGCCGCCGCCTTGGAAAGTGCCGCCTCACTTGCGGCAACAGCTTCACGGGCGCGCACGGCTTCCGCTTCGGATTTTTGTTGGGTTTTCCGACTGTCATCCAGCAAGCGTTCTGCAGAGCCGTACCGTGCCGCAAGGCGCGCCACATCTTCGGTCTGCTGGCTAAGATCGCCTTCGCGCGCTTGCAGAACCGATGCGGCCTCACGGGCCATCTCGGACGCCGCTTCCAAAGCGTCCCCATGCCCTTCGCCTGCTTTGGCGAGCTCGCGGGCTTCCCATTCCAACCGCTCGATGGTATCGCCTGCATCGCGGTTCAACCCACCTTCGCGTTCGATATCACGGGCAAGCTGCGCAATCCGGCCTTGTAGCGTTTCAATCAATGCGGTCGCGCGGCTCTCTTGATCGCTGAGCGTGTCACGCTGAACAATCAACCGCTGCACAACAGCTGCTGCAATCGCATCTTCCTCGCGCAGCGCTGGCAGGGCATCCTCCGCCTCCTGGCGCGCATTCGCCGTATTGCGCACCAGACCTTCGGCCTGCGCAGCGGCTGTAAGACGTGCGCGCAGTTCATCCTCTGCACGCGCTCGCGCGTCGTCTGCTTCGCGCCAACGACGATACAAAAGCGTACCTTCGGTGCGCCGCAACTGATCGCCAATCTCACGATAGCGCGCCGCTTGCCGCGCCTGACGAGCAAGTTGCGCCAACTGGGTGGCCAACTGCTCTACTACATCATCCACGCGCGCGAGATTCGTTTCCGCGCCGTTCAATTTCAGCTCGGCCTCATGCCTGCGTGCATAAAGACCGGAAATTCCCGCCGCCTCCTCCAGAATGCGGCGCCGGTTCTTTGGCTTGGCGTTGATCAACTCACTAATCTGGCCCTGCCGCACCAGCGCAGGCGAATGAGACCCGGTAGAAGCATCCGCGAATAGCATTTGCACATCGCGCGCGCGCACGTCCTTACCCGCGGCCTTATAAGCACTGCCCACATCACGGGTGATGCGCCGCACGATTTCTAACGTGTCAGTGTCGTTAAATCCGGGTGGTGCCAGCCGTTCCGTGTTGTCGATCTGCAATGATACTTCGGCAAAGTTTCGTGCTGGACGTGTCGCAGCGCCAGCAAAAATGACGTCCTCCATGCCGCCGCCACGCATTGCGGTTGGCCGGTTCTCTCCCATCACCCAACGCAGGGCTTCCAGCAGGTTGGACTTCCCACAGCCGTTTGGACCCACAACACCCGTCAGACCATCTGCGATGATCAGATCGGTGGGGTCAACAAAGCTTTTGAAGCCTGTCAGCCTGAGTTTCGAAAAGCGCATACGCCGCCTGAGTGATGATTCCGGACCGTGCAACAGCGTGACTGCTTTGACGGGCGGCTGTCAACCACTCACCACAACCCACAGCTTCAATGAGCCAGTTATCCACAAGATATTGCGTTAAAGGCTTGTCTCACACTCGATCAAGACTGATGTACCGCCAAGTTGCTTTACTTCGGTTCCTCGCAGCGGCACACAATCGACATCGACGGGCGTTGGCCGAACCGGCTTGCGTGGTCCCTTACCACATTTCAGGATGCCTGTGGCCTGCGCCTGATCCCCACGAACTTCTTTCACTTCACACCCGCTTACCATTGCCATCGCACGCCCTGCGCGATCCCGGATCAGGCCAAAGCGCGGCGCGTATTCTGAATTCGTTCGGATCGCTTCTGCCAACTCATCACGCACCCGCACATCGAAGGTGGAACCATCAACCGTAACAGTGGTCGCTATCAAACCACGAAAATGCGGGCCAGCCGTGTTGCAGGCGGACAGCAACGGAAGAAGCAGAAGAACTAGTGGTAGGCTTTTCATCTGTCGATGGTGCGGCTGTCATCCTTAATAAAAGATGAACATCCACTTAGCGACGCTGATGCAATTCCAATATTTCGGTTGGGCGCTTGTCCACCCTATCGTCTGGTCATATAATTTGACCAATTAAAGGATGTGCCATGCCATTTCGCCCCGTCAGCCCGGAAAAGCTTTCTTCAGCCGTTGTAAGGCAGGTTGAGGAGCTCATCTTGCGTGGCATTCTTCAGCCGGGGAAGCGCTTGCCGCCGGAACGGGAATTGGCCGAAAGGCTGGGTGTATCCCGTCCTTCTCTGCGCGATGCGATAGCGCAATTGCAGCATGCAGGATTGCTGAGCGCAAAGCCGGGCGCAGGTGTTTTTGTCGCGGATGTTTTGGGCTCTGCTTTCTCCCCTGCCCTCGCCGCTCTTTTTTCGCGCCATGACGAGGCTGCGATGGACTACCTCGCGTTTCGCCGTGACATGGAAGGCCTCGCAGCTGAGCGTGCTGCGCGATTGGGTTCTGACACTGATCTGGCTGTCATAAGCGCGGTATTCCGGAAGATGGAGATGGCACACGACACGCGCAGCGCCGAGGATGAAGCGGCGTTGGATGCCCAGTTTCACATGAGCATCATCGAGGCGAGCCATAATGTGGTGATGCTGCATATGATGCGGTCCATGTACGAACTGCTGCGAAGCGGCGTATTCTACAACCGCCAGATCATGTTTCGGCAGCAGACCAAACGGGCTGTGCTATTGGATCAACATCGCGCAATTCACGATGCTCTGATCGCGCGCGACGCCGTTGGCGCCCGCGAAGCAGTCGAAGCGCACCTTACCTATGTCGAACGTGCGCTGATGGATCAGCAACGCGCCGCGCGGCATGAGGATGTGGCGCGACAACGACTGGATCAGGAAATGGACAGTTAAACGTCGCCTCTGATCAGTGCCTGAACGGGCGCCGATATAAGCGCCAGAAAATGGCAATTGATTCATTGGCTATTTGGATACGCACAAACGAAAAAGCCCCGCCAAAATGGCAGGGCTTTCGAACTATAACTAAAGCATCTTAGTGAAGCTTCGCGTCAACCTGTGCAATGCCGTCATCGATTAGCTTGTTGCCGTCTGTCGCGGTCATCTGCTTGCCGATAATGTCACGAGACGCGGCAATTGCGATCTGAATGGCTTGATCGCGGACTTCTTTGATCGCAGCAGCTTCTGCAGAACCGATCTGCTCTTCTGCGGCAGCCAAACGGCGCTCGACTGAAACGGCAAGATCTGCACGCGCTTGTTCGCCCGCCGTTGCAGCTTCCTGCTTGGCTGCGGCAACAATACGGTCAGCTTGCTCCTGCACTTCTTTTTGCTTGCGCTCATAAGAGGCCAGAAGGCTCTGCGCGTCTTCGCGCAGCTTGCGGGCTTCTTCAAGCTCGGTTTGGATACCTTCGGCGCGCTTATCCAGCATGCCACCGATCAGGGACGGAACTTTGAAATAGAACAGCACCGCAATGAAAAGCAGGAAAGCCAACAGAACAACAAAGTCTGTGTTACCCAGCGAAAAGAACGGACCCGATGCCGCGAACGCAGGGGATGCGCCCAACAGGGCCAATACGGATGTCAGTGTGAAACGCATGACGTTATCCTTTCATCCGTGAGGTTACAGCGGCTGTGATGGTTTTGGCATCGGCCTTGCCACCCATGGCTGCAACGATTTCTTTGACGGTGTCTTTGGCGACCGCTTTCACGCTCTCCACAGCACCGGCACGAATTTCTGCAATCGCTTTTTCTGAAACGGCCGACTGCGCTGCAATCTGATCGTCCGCTTTGGCGATGGCTTTATCGAGATCGGCCTGCATCTCTGCTTTGGCCTCTGAAATGATGCGCTGTGCTTCTGCACGGGCATCCAAAAGTGCCTTATCATAAGCAGCTTCTGCATCTGCGGCTTTGGATTTAAGATCCTCGGCAGCAGCGATATCATTTGTAATGGTACCCTGACGCTCGGCCAGAACAGCCGCGATACGTGGCAGAGCAACGCGCGACAGGATCAGGTAGATCGCGATCAGCGCCAGAACGAGCCAGAAAATCTGGTTGCCCCATGTGGAAAAATCCAGCTGCGGCATGCCCGCATTTCCTGCGCCGGAATGTTCCGCAACGCCCACGGCGTCTGCCAGACCATCGCTATGTGTGGTTTCGGTTGCCATCATGGCCTCCTGTCAGAACATTC
>Ga0209345_10005563_pt1 | contig 11648 bp, 9 predicted proteins | sample Cruoilmetagenom7_FD_187294 | JGI IMG/M metagenome (GOLD analysis project Ga0209345, IMG submission 187294) | Oil polluted marine microbial communities from Coal Oil Point, Santa Barbara, California, USA - Sample 7 (SPAdes) (version 2) | ecosystem: Environmental > Aquatic > Marine > Oil seeps ...
ACGCATTATGGCAAAACGCGCACCTAAATAAGGTGACCCAAAATTACATCCATGAGTGTAACGGCTTAAGGTATAATATTTTCAACAGCTTATAGGCTTTCCGCAGAGATAAATCCACGGTTCCTACGCCTATGTTATATTCAAATTGTTCTCTTCTTTGGGACAGGCAAGTGATCGTTGACTAGCTGGAGAGGAGACGGTGTCTGTCGGTGTAGATATTTTGGTAACGCGAAATGGTCGGCCGTCTCCGGGAGAGGTCCTTGTTTCCTAGACTGATCTACGGGCCCCCTATGTACAAAAGGCACTGCCGTGTGGTTTTAAACTTCACGAAATCAAACTAAGCGCTCTCATCTGGTATTCCAGTGAAGGGCAAGACCACACGGACGTCCCATTATTAGGGACAGAACCGAAACTAAAAAATATAACGTCAATCCGAAAGGGTCAGGCAAATATTGTGCTTTCTAAAAACCCAATTCTGGTTCGGCGCCTTCTAATACGGCTTCTCTTGGAAGGTGGCAAATAATGTGCGTTCCGGTGCCTTCTTCGCTCTCTAATTCGATCCAGCCGCCGTGGCGGGCGACGAAGCGCTCTACCAAAGCCAGACCAAGACCAGCCCCGCCGCGCGAGGACTGAAAACTTTCAAATACTTGCGGTTGCTTTTCAGGCGGAATACCGACGCCGTTATCTTTGACCCAGATAGCGATACCCGTGCCTTCGGCTGACGCACCGAGTTCCACCCGTCCGCCTGGCTTGGTAAACCTGAGACCATTGGAGAGTAAATTATAGACGATTTGCACAATGCGCGCTTCATCGGCGCGGATGACCCCGATGTCTTTGGGGCAGGAAAATACCATTTCAATATTATTTTCTTCTGCCTTGCCCGCAACGAATGCGAGGGCATCTTCAAGGAGTTCAAAAATTTCAACATCACCAAGCTCAAGGTCAATTGTGTCTGCTTCGATAGCAGAAAAATCAAGAATGTCGCTGATGGTGCGGGTTAAGTCTTCGGCGGCGCTTTGAATGGCAAATACATATTCCGCTTGCTTGTCCTCAAGCTCTCCGGCGGCACCTGATTGCAGAAGCTCGCTATAGCCTGAAATAGTGGTGAGCGGGGTGCGTAATTGATAGCTAACATGGCCGACAAATTCGGTTTTCAAACGGTCAGCAGCTTCCATGGCTTCTGCACGTTCACGCAGGGCGGCTTCGGTGCGCCGTGAGCTGGTCACGTCTTCCCATGCGACCATGGTGGCACCATCAGGAAGGGGTCTGGATAAAAAGGTCAATATTGTGTCGTCGCTGCGGTTAATTTCGCCTTGGACATGGCGGCGGGCTTCGGGGGATGGGTCCGTGGTACGTGAATGCATTTCCGTCCAAAATTCACGGTCATGATACAGGCCTAAAAACAGAGGCGTCAAATCGCGAAAACGCGGTTCATCCTTGAGTGTGTCCTCCGATAAATGCCACATGTCTTCAAAGGCCGCATTGTGCATTTTAAGGCGTCCGTCCGGGCCAAATACGGCCACACCCTCGGTCAATTTATCGAGAGTGGCTGTCTGCACATTGATCTGGGTGTTGAAACGGCTTTGCATAATCATCTGGTCGGTAATATCGCCGAACAGCAAGCTGATACCGCCTTGAGGGTCGCGCATACGCACCAAGCGCAGTTCACGACCATCAGGCAGGCTCCAAAGCTCGTCCGGCATTTCGTCTGGCCAATCAGTATAAAGCGCAAGCTCCGCTTCTTGCCATTCGCGGTAGTCAGGTTGTTCGGGCAGGCGGCGTTTTTCGCGCAGATGATCTAGCCATTCTTTATGAGAAGGCCGCTCGCGGAACCAGTTTTCATCCAATGAAAACATTTTGGCGAAAGCATGGTTGTGAAAATTCATCCGCTTGTCCGCGCCAAAAATAACAACGGCCTCGCCCATATTATTCAACGTTTCGTCGTGGGCGCGAATATGACGTTTGAGAGCCGCGCGCAAGTTCTCGGCTTCTGACGCGTCTACCGCCATGCCCGCCGCACCGCCCGAAACCGGAAACATGGTGATCAAAGAAGACGCATGCGTGCCGTTTAAAACCAACGGGCGGACATCTTTGATATTTTTGTTTTTGTCTATGGCTTCTTTGGCTTGCTCCGCACATTGGTCGTCTAAGTGAATTTGTTCATCTATAACCGCAGATAATGCGCCTGAACCAACGGCCTCTATATAAGCTGCGTTGGCCCAGACAATACGTCCGCCGCCGCTGAGCCGCCACATAGGGAAGGGGGCTTTACCCATAATTTCAACGAAGGCGATGGGATCAGAAAGAGCCGTCAGTTTTTCTTTTTCAAATTTCGAAATCGCCGCTTTTTCGTCGCCCGCTCTGATGGAGGCATCTTCCAGCCAGAGAACGATTTGCGCGCCTGCGACATTGCCGTCGGCTTCGATCAATTTATTGCCGGGCAAAGCGATAGACGCTGAAAAAGCATCTCCGTGAGCACGTAAATTGCCGATCAACTTACGCAAAGTGCTACTGGTACCGTCGCTGGAAACCGTATTGTGATCGGCAAGACCGCCGAGTAGATTGCGGGCAAATTCTTTGGGCTTACCCGGTTCGGCAAACCGTACCAATGAGGCCAGTGCGGCGGTTGATCCGTACACCGCCGGATCGCCCCAATCGGAATCTGTGCCAGAATCCGGATCTGGCATTTTCTCTGACCAGACCAAAACAAGGCCAGTATAGGCGGCAAATACGGTTTCCATACGGGCAAGTTTTTGATCGAGGTCTGCCGCGCGTTTGCGCCAACGGGTTATGGCCACACGCCGTCCCGCACTGGCGCGCATAAATGCAAATGCAATGATGACAGCAAATGCTACCGCACCGCTTGTCACAATGAGTGAGAGCATATCTAAATTAGCTGTGTCCAAGTTCGGTCCGATCCCCGCATAGTTAACTAAAACCAGACATAGCCTGACAGAGTGGGCTTGGCTATTAGGAAATGAAGCAGAAGGTGGACTTAGCCTATTTTGCCAATGCCAAGAAGAAATCCTGACAAATAGGAAATCATCCAAACGCTCCAGACAAACAAAGATAATTTATGAAAATTGACCAAAGCGTGCTCCACGCCGCGCCTGATGACATGAACAGCCCAACCAAAATGTATGGTCATCAGCCCAAGGCTTATAAAGCCCATTATTGCATGGGGCGTCCAAACTATGCCGCCGACTTCCATGAAAGTTAAAGCGGTGGCAAGAGCGTCCATCCCCACTCCGCAAGCGAACATATACACATGCCAACGCTTGAGCCGCCGCGCCAATTTCTCCGCCCAAATGCCCCAAGTATAAAACACCATGGCAATAGTGAACAGAATTACAGCGGTGAGTAATAATGGTGTCATACCTGTAAATATAAGCGGTTAAAAAACAAAGCGCATCCGCCAAATCGCCGCAGGCTAAAAACTATATTTGTCACAAACCTAAATTGGACAAATTGTCCTCTTGACCATCCTAAAAATATCTGGTTTAGCCCGCCCATGATTGCGAACTCGTCATTAAAACATATGCTTCACCCCATGTTGCGCCCAATTTCACATTTGGTAATTTTGTGTGCGGTCATGTTCAATACTAGCGTACCTGCGGGTGCTATGCTGGAACGCGGTATGGACGGTAAAATTCGCATTGCTGTGTGTACGGCGCAAGGCATGCTCAATGCTTGGTTGGATGTACAAACGGGCCAATTAGTTGAGGAAGACGATCACAAACAATCTGACGATGAACAAAATCGGTTGGACTGTCAAATGGTGTCTCCAGCACCCATCGCGAACAGTGATGCATCATCCTCCGTAAAGCTTGCTGTTAGAATTGCCCAACCTTTTCGCACCGAAATGGCAGGTACCAAACTTGTCATCGGTCAAAGTCCAGCGCGGCTCTCGGCCCGCGGCCCCCCTATCTCCATTTAAACTTTCAAACCGTTTATATTAACAATTATGCCCACGCGTCCTGTGTGCTTATGCACCTGTGAACTTGCGGGTAATGGAGATTTTCATGCAACACCCAATACGTGCTTTTGCACATAAAAATATACTACTGACCAGTTTACTATTAAGTGCGAGCACTCTTGTGGCTTCAAATACGGCGGCACAGTCCAATGACGTTTTACAAGATGTAATCACCGTTTACGGCAGTCACATGACAGCGCAAACGCAAGACAATATTAAACCTGAAACAGAACCTGTGGCAGCGCCTGACGCAGCTGCATTCGTGGCACGACTTCCGGGTGCCGACATTAACAATAACGGGCAATTGTCCGGACAAGTACAATATCGGGGCCTATTTGGGCCGCGCATAAATGTGCAAGTCGACGGCAATAATGTCATGCCGGGCGGACCAGGTTGGATGGATCCGCCCTTACATTATGCGCCCATGCCTTTGGTGTCTCGTATTCAGGTAGACAGAGGCGTCTCGCCCGTGCGTAACGGCCCAGGATTGGCGGGCGGTGTTAATGCCGTGTTCAAAAAGGCGAACTTCGGTGAAACCTCAGAGTTCAACATGATCTACGATATAAGTGCCGGATACCGCAGTGTCGATGACAGCACATCTGTTGGTGGCATTGTCGGCACATCAAATGATGTGTTTCGTATCAATGCTTTGTATGCACGCGAAAACGGGGATAATATCAAATTTCCGGGCGGTGAAATTGCCAGTTCTGAACATGTACGTCTGGTTTACGGCCTATCGACGGGCGTAAAGCTCGGCAGCCACGAATTCGGACTTGATGTCCGCAAACAAGAAACCGGTAATAGCGGCAATCCGCCCTTTCCTATGGACATAAGATTCTTTGATTCTGAATTTGTAAATGCCTTTTATAAGGGTGACTTTGACGCATTCCGGGTGGAAGCTAAATTGGGCGCCGCCGATATTTCTCACGGCATGACTAATTTTCATTTGCGCCCTAATAGCAACCCTATGGCTCACCGTGAAACATTTGCAAAATCCTTTAGACGCACAGCAGAAATTATGCTGGCTTTTGATTTGGCAGACGGGGAGCTTAAAATTGGCAGCGACTATGATTTCACCAAGAATAAATCTCGGATTACTCATCCAAATAACCAGAACTTTTTCTTGGATAATGTCCCAATTGTTAGGCAGGACAGAACAGGTGTGTTTGGTGAATGGACAGGGGCACTCGGCGGCATTAATGCAGAAATTGGCGGACGGGTTGACTGGATAGACAGTGATATCGGCCAAGCCAGTGTGGGTGCGGCACTACCCATGGGGCCAGTTATGTTGGCCAATATGTTCAACATATCTGCACGAACATGGAGTGATACCAATATTGATACCGTTCTGCGCCTTTGGAGAGAAACGGACGGGCCAATAACGTGGCGCGGTACATTAGCCCATAAAACCCGCACTCCGGGTTATCTTGACCGCTTTGCATGGTTGCCAACAACGGCCAGTGCCGGTTTAGCCGATGGTAATATCTACCTTGGTGACCCGTCGATTGTTTCTGAAAATGCATGGATACTGAACGGCGGGTTGGATTACCAAAGCAAACGCGCATATGCACGTCCGACGATTTTTTACCGCAGTGTCAATGATTACATCCAAGGTGTACCGTTTGATAATACCGTTGGCGTGATCGATACATTACAAGAGATGGTTGCTGCAGGTAGTGGTGATCCAACGCCGCTTAAATTCGGCAATGTTGATGCGGAGCTTTATGGATTTGACATGGACTTCGGAATGAAACTCATGGGTGATAAATCATCGGGTCTTTGGCGCATGGACGGGGTTGCATCATATGTGCGCGGGAAACGCCGTGATATAGATGATAATCTGTACCGTGTATCGCCACCGAACCTTACGCTGTCCGGAACTTATGAGCGCCAAGGCTGGTCGGTTAGCTTGGAAAGCAAGTTTGTGGCCACGCAAAACAATGTGTCGCTGACCAATTCTGAATTGGCGACGGACGGCTTTGCGCTGTTTAGTTTGCACGGTCAATGGGACGTCAAAGATAGTGTGATGATTAGTGCGGGCGTAGAAAATTTGCTCAATAAACATTATGCACAACATTTGTCTGGTTATAACCGTATCTCTGGTTCGGACGTCATGCTGGGCGACCGTTTGCCCGGTTCTGGCCGTGGTGTATTCGTGAAGCTATCACTCAGGAACTAGTAAATGCGGCAAGTCACGATGCGGTGAAAGCAAACGTAAGCTTGCTTTCACCGCATTACCCTTTAGATAGCCATTAGTTTGACCTAAAGGTGATCAGCATGAATTCATATGACGTCATTATTATCGGCGCAGGTGCGGCGGGCATGATGTGCGGCGCGGTGGCGGGTGCACACGGTCGTTCTGTATTGCTAATAGACAGTGCTATTTCTGCCGGTGAGAAAATTCGGATATCTGGTGGTGGACGGTGTAATTTCACCAATATCCATTGTGGCCCCCATAATTTTATTTCTAAAAACAAACACTTCTGCAAATCCGCTTTGGCCGGATACACACCTGGGAATTTTATTGATTTAGTCAAAAGTTACAAAATCAAATTTCACGAAAAAGAAAAAGGCCAGTTATTTTGCGATGAAAGTGCCAATCAAATAATTGGTATGCTGCGCAGTGAATGCAGAAAAGGTGATAATCAGTTCAAATTCGAGACCGATGTTCTGGACATAAAAAAAGACGGGGACGGGTTTATTGTCACTACATCCAAAGCTTCTTGGCGCTGTACGAAACTGGTCATAGCCACAGGTGGCCCCAGTATTCCGAAAATGGGCGCAACGGGTTTTGGTTATAAGGTGGCCGGGCAATTCGGGTTGAATATCATTGAACCTGTACCCGCGCTGGTGCCGCTGAGTTTCACTGATGGCTTCAAAGCTGATTTGAAAGAACTGGCTGGCACCAGTTTGAATGTTCAGGTCAAGCACGGTAAAACCATATTTGATGACGCGTTGCTATTTACCCACAGAGGTATATCCGGCCCTGCGATTTTACAAATATCGACATATTGGCAAGCGGGCGATGAAATTATTATCGATCTCGTTCCGGGCACGGACATTCTTGCGCGGTTGAAGCAAGCCCGCACAGAAAGCCCGAAACAAAGCCCCGCCGTGTTTTTATCTCAATTCATGCCCAGGAATTTGGCGGATTTCCTTGTCAAAGACATTTCGCAAAAACGTCTTGCTGATATGAGCGATAAAACTTTGAACAAGCTTAGCAATAGTATCAATCACTGGCGGTTAAAACCTGCTGGTAGTGAAGGCTTCAGGACGGCGGAGGTGACCAGAGGCGGTGTGGATACCAAAGAACTATCCTCTAAAACATTTGAGGTAGGCTCGGTGCCGGGTCTGTATTTTATTGGCGAAGTTGTAGATGTAACCGGTCATCTCGGTGGGCATAATTTCCAATGGGCTTGGGCTAGCGGATTTGCTTGTGGCAATGCTCTGTGAGCACAAGAAATATGACTGCATTTTAACTGTTGTGGTGGTTGCGCTAAAGTCAACGGAGTTTTAAAGAGCTGTTGTGAAAAATATATTGATTATAAATACGGTGTTTGCTGCAAGCCTTGTTTGTTCTGCCCAGTCCGTTTATGCGGCTGATGTGGACTTTGATGCCAAGCATGAAAGCTGTTTAGAAAAAATATCTGAAGATGCTGACACAGCCTATGAGGATGCCATGGTTTGGCAGTCCGAAGGTGGTGGTCGCCGTGCGCGACATTGTGTAGCTACGGCTTTATCTGCACTCGGCCACCCAGGTGAGGCGGCGTCTCGTATGGAGAAAATAGCTATGGCACCTGACGGTGGTACGCCTGAAATGCGTGCCGGGTTCTACGCCGAGGCTGCTAATTTTTGGCTGGATGCAGGCGAGCCAAACAAAGCACATGATGCGGCAAATGCAGGGTTGGAGAAGGCCCGTAGTTATCTTGATTTGCGTATCGTTCGTGCCCGTGCATACGGAGTTTTGGGGCATTGGGATTATGCCATTACTGAACTAACTTCGGCCTTGGCCTTTCATCCTGATAATGCAGATGCGTTACGCGCCCGCGCCAATGTTCACTTACAGCAAAATGATTTGGAATTGGCGAAGGCGGATATTGAAAGCTCGTTGACAGCAGACGACACCAATATAGAAACTTTACTGTTGCGCGGAAAAATCAACGAAGCCATACGCGTGGATGCGCCGCACGCGATTGAAATTCAGAAGTAAGTACGTCCTGTCCTGTTTGTTATTGCTTTGGATAAACTAGGCGTACAAAATTACGACCTACATATCGCGACACATGCATGGCAAATGTATTGACCGGAATGAGTATAATTGCTGCAATAATTGCTAGGGTAATCGCAACAAACCCGATAATGACTTTCTGCCCTATACTGTCCTGATGAGCCATATAAAGTGGCAAGCCAACAATATATAGAATTGGCGCATGAATTAAGTATAGCGGAAATGATATAGTACCCAAAAAGCGACTGAATTTTGTTGACATAAAAGACCTTACTTGGGGGCTCATAATTACCCCAATGAAAAAAATAACCGCACCACATAATAATGCATATTTATTGGGTCTAAAAAAAACGGGAACCATCGCACCAACCACTAGTAAAAATGGTGCAATAAACTTCACGCGAGATTCGGAAAGCTCTTTATGGTAGTCGCAAGAAAGCACACCAACTAAAAACAAGAAATAATAAGACTGTAAATATAATAGGATAATCATAGCAACGAGATATATGACTAGATGATTGCGTGGTTTTCCCAATACAAATAAGGTTATTGCAATGATAAACGAACCGTATAACTCGACTGACATTGTCCATAACGGGCCTGCATATGAGCTCTTACCCGAGTAATCAAAAAAAACATCGTAAAACGAAAATTTCAATAAATGTTGCAATGTTGGATCAAACGCAAATTTAGTTGCTTTACTTAAGGGGCGTTCATTGGGCTCAGGAAATAATCCTGTGTTCATTGACAAACTCACAAATGCACAAATTACAAAAATGGGAATAAACAAACGGAAATATCGACCTGCCGCCATTCGTACTAAGGCTTGGTTGTCATTATCGCGCATAAATACTATGGAAAGAGCAAAGCCAGACACCAAAAAAAATAAGCACACTGAAAATCTACCGGCGAATGGCCACCAGTTACGAATATAATCAGCAGCATTGTCTAGCGGCGGTAAGACGCCTATGAATGTGTGGTAAAAGACGACAACGAGTGCAGCCCACCCACGTAGGCCATCCAAAAAATATATTCGCTGCTGCTTCATCATTTTCCCCTAATATGGTTTAGCTTATTGATAGCTGTAACAATGTTCAAGGAATGACAATTTATATGTTGTGCAGTTTAGTAAAGGCCCATTGCGCCGCATCTGCTATCACTGAATTGTTGTCGCCTATATGCTTTTGTGTGTCAGTCATTAAAGTTTTATCACCGGAATTGCCAATAGCATATAAGACATTGCGGATAAATTGGTCGCGGCCAATGCGTTTGATCGGGGAGCCTGCGAACATGGTGCGGAACCCGGTGTCATCGAGTTTAGCTAGCTCGGCAAGAGAAGGGGCGTTTAAATCGTCCCGAGCTTGTAATTTTATTTCGCGGGCAGTTTGCGCAAATTTATTCCACGGACATACGGCCAGACAATCATCACAGCCATAAATCCGATTGCCGAGTTTTGCCCGCAGCTCCAAATCGACCTTACCTTTGAACTCGATGGTTAAATAGGAAATACATTTACGGGCATCAATCTGATATGCGCTTGGGAAAGCATCCGTTGGGCATATGTCCAGACAATCCCGACATGTGCCGCAATCCCCCTTTTTAACTGGTGTGGGGTCGAGTTTGGCCGAACTCAGAATGACCCCAAGGAACAACCATGAGCCAAAATCCCTGCTCACTAAATTCGTGTGCTTACCTTGCCAGCCAAGTCCCGCCTGTGCTGCCAACGGCTTTTCCATCAAGGGCGCCGTATCGACAAATACTTTGACATCTTCGCCTGTATCGCGCGCCAGTAATCCGGCCAATTCTTTAAGCCGTCCTTTGATAAGGCCGTGATAGTCTTTGTTACGTGCATAGACGGAAATTGTGCCTTTGTCTTTGTGGCTAAGCGAGATGAGCGGATCACTGTCCGGCCCATAATTCATCCCCAATACAATGGCGGATTTGGCCTCTCGCCAAAGATTATGTGGATGGGAGCGCCGCTGAGCCGTCTCAGGCATCCAGTCCATCGTGCCGTGATGCTCGCGTTTTATATAGCTCATCAACCCTTGCCCGTGGGCATTATCTATATCGTCCAAATCAACTATACCAGAAACAGAAAACCCCAATGTGTGAATTCTCTTTTTTACGGATAAGGGAAGAGGAAGCAGGGGCGTGTTTGTCATTTTCCCATGTTTGCAATCATAGCTAATCTTTGATCAAATAATGTGAATCGTCTCTCCAAGAGCTCAAAATAGCGCGCATCTGTTTGCTCAATTAGAAGATCAATATCTTCAACTGGCTTGTCCAGCTTATAATGATTTATAGCATCAGATTTGGATTGGGTGATTCCTGCTTCTACTTCAAAACTTTCCGTAAATGTATTCATGATGTCTATTGCATCTTGATTAATTTTCGCAGTTGAGGGGCGTAGCTTTATTTCTCGTTCCAAAGAGGCATTTGTTTTGGCAATTGCAGCTAGGCCAGGTGCGATTAAGGATTTTGAAATTTCGACCTGATTTTCCATTTCTATTATATATGGGGTGCGAGCTTCAAGAGTTGACGTGTCCAAAATACTTAATTTAGTCAACTCAAGTTCACTCAGTGCATATTTATCATCTGCCAGTATAAGCAATTGAAATTGACGGTTTGGGTTAGATTTAGGAATTGCGATCAATGCCGAATTTATCATAGCTATTTCAGCCCGTATGGCTATGCCGGCGGCGTCTTGTTGCGCAATTAGGATTTCAGTAACGCCAGAATCGTCGCCTTTAGCCAGGCGGCCAAAAGCAGTTTTTAAATGTAATGCTGACTCGATACTGCTATTTACGACTGTTTCGATTTGTTCTTTAGAATCTTTATTTGCTTTATTTGTTTTTTTTGAAAAAGTGACCTTAGGTGGCTCAGCAAGATTGGCAGTTCGCTTTTCTATTTTTTCTATATTTACGTCTAAATTTTCTGACCATAATTTCACAGCCTGTTCAAATGGTTCCAACCCGCTGGCTTCAATGTCATTAGCGTGCTCTAATATCACATTAAGCTGATCAATATCAAAAAGAGCAAATAAATCATCCATGATGCCTGAATATTCTTGTGACCAAGTGGCAAGTTCACGTACTTCGTCAAGAGCTTTATTCTGCTGAGCATGAGTTGGTGTATTGAAAAAAAAGCTACACAAAATTGTTATCAATAAAGTGAAAGATATCAATGCTGGACGGAAAGGCTGATTATGTTTTGCTAATGCCGGCATAAAAATTCCTTATTAAAAATCCAAATCAGCATAATGTCGCGGTGGACGCAAGCCTGGAATTGTATCTTTCAACAGAGGACGGAAAGAGGGGCGGGATTTAAGTTTTTGGTACCATTCTTTTAAAGTGCTCCATTTGCTCCATTTTATTTCGTCCAAATAATCCAAACAAGAAATGTGTGCCCCTGCGGCTAAGTCGGCCAAGCTCATTTGATTGCACG
>Ga0209345_10005564_pt1 | contig 11646 bp, 10 predicted proteins | sample Cruoilmetagenom7_FD_187294 | JGI IMG/M metagenome (GOLD analysis project Ga0209345, IMG submission 187294) | Oil polluted marine microbial communities from Coal Oil Point, Santa Barbara, California, USA - Sample 7 (SPAdes) (version 2) | ecosystem: Environmental > Aquatic > Marine > Oil seeps ...
GCATCAGACGCATCAATCGACGCACACGATGGCGGCCACATTTGTGACCCTGCCGCTGCATATAACGCGTCATTCACTGACCGACAGGGTTATGCGAAGCATGATCCCGAAAGGTTGGCGTGACCCATACCAAGGCGTATCCAGGAATTGCTTGTCGATTATTGCCATGAACCGCAAATTATCGGCGCTCTCGCCCTTCGGTTGATTATACAGGTTCGACCGCGCCAGCCCCTCTCGATGATGCAAGCATCACCTGCCGGGCAATGGACAGCAGGCCGCATTGCCGCCGAACGCTCAATTTATGATCTCGGCTCACCATTTTTTGCCTCGCGTTCCGAGCAACTGAACCGAGGCGTTGGCTAAAAAATCCCGTTCCACCACAAGTTGGCCAATCTTCCCCTTCTCGGCGATTGAAGACAATCACCTGCCGGTTGACAGAATGCAATTTCTCGATCTGCGCTTCATCAACCCGCTCTGGATCACGTCCTCGTTTGGCAAATGCCGTCGCCATGTTTTCAATCGCCGCACGTTTCCACGTCCCGATCTGGGTCGGATGCACGCCGTACTTCTTTGACAGCTCGGCCATGGTCATTTCTTCACGGATCGCTTCAAGCGCAACCTTGGCCTTTAAATCCCCCTCTCATGGTTTGCAAAAGCAAACCACTGCCGGGCAATGGGCAGAATGGTTCTTTCGTTTCGTCATTTTGAATCGTCTTTCTCATAAGTCGATCCATCTTAACTACTGCTCCGAAATCCCGCGACCACCTCTGTCCAATTTTGCCGGGCCACCTCAGTGCGCCTAAGTTAAACAAGCCAGCCAGAGCGCCGGCCAAGTCTATTCCCAAGGCGGGATGTAAAACGAGGCCTTAATCCGGTCCATGACAACCGTGGTTTTGAAACCTTTGATATCTGGGTTGTTGTATAGAAAATTGCGGGTGAATGCTTCATATTCTTCCATGTCACGGGCGCTGACGATCAAGATGAAATCAGTGTCACCGGTGACGTAATAGGCGCTCATCACCACAGGTTCACGTCGCACCGAATTCTTGAAATGATCTATGATATCGGGGCGTTCGCGCTCCAGTGTAACGGCGATCATCATGGTCAGGGATCGTCCCAATGCCGCATTCGAGACGATTGAAACGTCAGCCTCAATAACCTTTTGGCGGCGCAACCGGTTTAGACGGCGTTGTGTCGAGGTCGGCGACAGGCCGATTTTTCCCGACAGCTGGGCCGAGGTGAGTTGATTGTTCAACTGAATCTCGTGGAGGATTTTTCGGTCTAAATCGTCGAGAACGCCCATTTACTTCATGCTTTCAAAAATTTTGCATCAATTATGCAAAACACTCAGGTATTTGCATTTTACCCGCACTCTTGATTGTTACAATAGAATTTGGCTGTTGCCACCAAATAAAGTAGAAATTCAGGGTGTATCTTTTGCGGCTCCGGTCCAGCCCCAAAAACCGAAGACTTTGGAGATAGCCAATGAGCGCTTTGAACCTCCCCTTTACGCTTGCCGAATATGAAACGCGGATTGCCAAAGTGCGCCGCGCGATGGAGATGGCGGGCTGCGACGTGTTGCTGGTCACCGACCCTGCCAGCATGGCGTGGCTGACCGGCTATGAGGGCTGGTCGTTTTACGTGCATCAGGCAGTGATTGTCGGGCCAAACGGGGCGCCAATTTGGTGGGGGCGGGCGATGGACGCATTGGGGGCCAAACGCACGGTTCACATGTCTGAAGAGGCTATTTTCGGGTATGAAGACACCTATGTGCAAAACCCTGACAAACATCCGATGGACGATCTGGCCCGGTTGATCGCAGGACAAGGCTGGTCCACGGCGCGGATCGGCGTTGAGATGGATAATTACTATTTCACTGCCGCCGCCTATATGGCGCTGGTGCAGGGGGTGCCTGATGCTAAATGGGTCAACGCCAATGTTTTGGTGAACTGGCAACGCGCCGTCAAAAGCAACGCCGAGATCATCTATATGCGCCGCGCCGCCAAAATCGTCGAGAACATGCATGCGACCATTTTGGAGCGCGCTGAACCTGGCATGAAGAAGAACCTTCTGGTCGCCGACATCTATCATGCTGCCATCACTGGCGCTGACGGGCATTGGGGGGATTACCCATCAATAGTGCCGTTGGCCCCCTCAGGCAAAGATGCAACCGCCCCCCATTTAACCTGGGACGACAGCGAATTGCAAAAGGACGAGGCGACATTTTTTGAAATTGCAGGCGTATATCGGCGCTATCATGCACCGCAGTCACGCACCTTGTTTTTTAGTGAACCATCCGCGAAATACCGCGCCGCCGAAGCTGCGGTTCTTGAGGCGGTGGCAGCCGGTATGGATCAGGCGAAACCTGGTAATTTTGCCGAGGACATTGCCAATGTGTTTAACGCCACTCTGAACCGGTTGGGGTTCGAGAAAGACAGCCGTTGTGGCTATCCCATCGGGTTGTCCTATCCGCCAGATTGGGGCGAGCATACCTATTCTTTGCGTCGGGATGACAGAACGGTTTTGGAACCCGGTATGACGTTTCATTTTATGCCAGCGTTGTGGTTGGATGATGGTGGTATCGAAATGACCGAGCCGGTTTTGATCACCGAAACCGGCGCTGAAAATCTTTGCACAACCCCGACCGGGTTGATGGTGAAAGGATAATACATGCGCAATTCATCAATCACTCCGACAATTGATTTGGATGCTGATGGCGTGGCGCATGGGTTTTTGCGTCTGCCGCACAGCCGCGATGACAGTGCTTGGGGCTCCTTGATGATACCCGTAACGGTGGCCAAAAACGGCGACGGGCCAACCGCGTTGATCACCGGTGCCAATCATGGCGATGAATACGAGGGGCCGCTGGCGCTGGTTGAACTGGCCGCGACAATTGACGCGGCTAATCTGGCGGGGCGGGTCATCATCATCCCGTTTATGAACATGCCAGCATTCACGGCCGGAACCCGCACGTCACCAATAGATTCCGGTAACATGAACCGTGTGTTCCCGGGGCGACCCGATGGCACGATTACTGAAAAAATCGCTGACTATTTCCAACGCTATCTATTGCCGATGGCCGATATCGTTCTGGATTTTCATTCGGGCGGTAAGACCTTGAATTTTCTGCCCTTCGCGGCCTCTCATATCTTAGAGGACAAAGAACAAGAGGCGCGCTGCGCGGCGGCTCGTGATGCGTTCAATGCGCCGTTCTCGGTGCAAATGCTCGAGATCGACAGCGCCGGGATGTATGACGATGCCGTCGAGGGTATGGGCAAAACATTCGTCACCACCGAACTTGGCGGGGCAGGGACCAGCACACCTGAAACGGTCGCAATTGCGCGCAAAGGTTTGCGTAATCTGTTGATCCATGCGGGGATCATGCAGGGGGATCTGGATTTGGCCGCCACACGGCACCTTGTGCAAGACGATGACGATTGTTTTCACTTTTCGCCACTCGGTGGGATGATCGAATACACCAAAACGCTTGGCGATCCGGTTGCCAAAGGCGACCTGCTGGCCCGCATTTGGGACAGTACCCGCACAGGGGTAGCCCCTGTTGAAATTCACTCAAAAATGGATGGCCTGTTGGCTGTCCGGCACACCTATGGCCTGATCCAGCCCGGCGATTGTCTGGCAGTTTTGGCCCAAGAAGAACAAAGGTAAAATTACATGCTCACCAACGACACACTTGCCCAATGGGATCGCGAGAACTTTTTCCATCCCTCAACCCACCTTGCCCAACATGCACGTGGCGAAACCCCGACGCGGGTGATTAAAGGCGGTGAAGGCGTATACATCGTGGATCGCGATGATCGCAAAATGCTGGATGCGTTTGCCGGACTTTACTGTGTGAATGTTGGCTATGGCCGCACTGAAATTGCCGAAGCTATTTCAAAACAGGCGCATGAATTGGCCTATTACCATTCCTATGTCGGTCACGGCACCGAGGCCTCAATCACGCTCTCAAAGATGATTATGGATCGTGCGCCCGACAATATGTCCAAGGTTTATTACGGGCAAAGCGGCTCGGACGCCAATGAGACAAACATCAAGTTGGTTTGGTATTACAACAACATCCTTGGACGCCCGAAGAAAAAGAAGATCATCTCGCGTTGGCGTGGCTATCATGGGTCGGGCTTGATGACGGGCTCGCTCACAGGGTTAGAGCTTTTCCACAACAAATTTGATCTGCCACTGTCGCAAGTCATTCATACCGAGGCACCGTATTACCTGCGTGGAGCAACCGAGGGCATGTCCGAAGAAGAGTTTTCAGCCGATTGCGCCACCAAACTGGAAGAGATGATCCTGGCTGAGGGGCCGGACACAATTGCGGCCTTTATTGGTGAGCCCGTGTTGGGGACAGGTGGCATTGTGCCGCCGCCCGCCGGTTACTGGGCTGCCATTCAGGTTGTGCTACAGAAATACGACATCCTGCTGATTGCGGACGAAGTGGTCACTGGGTTCGGGCGTCTTGGGTCGATGTTTGGCTCTACCCATTATGGAATCAACGCTGATATTATTACGATTGCCAAAGGGCTGACCTCGGCCTACGCGCCGCTTTCGGGCTCAATCGTTTCCGATAAAATGTGGAAGGTGCTGGAGCAAGGCACCGATGAAAATGGCCCGATTGGCCATGGCTGGACATATTCGGCACACCCAATCGGCGCGGCCGCGGGGGTGGCCAACCTGAAATTGATCGACGAAATGGGACTGGTCGAAAATTCGGGCACGACCGGGGCCTATTTGCTGGAGCAGCTGACCGCTGCCTTTGCTGACCACCCCAATGTCGCCCAGGTGCGCGGAGAAGGTTTGATGTGCGCGGTTGAATTTGCTGACGTAAAATCGCCTTTGGGCTTTTTTGATCCGGCCAAAAAGGTCGGCTATGCGATCTCGAATGCGATGGCCAGCCGCGATGTGATTGCGCGGGCCATGCCGCAAGGCGACATCATCGGCTTTGCCCCGCCGCTTTGCATCACACCCGACGAGGTGGACCAAGTGGTTTCGGTCGCCAAAGAAGCGGTTGCCGAGGTGCTCGGGTAATTTTCGTTGAGAGCCATTCCCGTGCCGGACGAATTTCAGCGGCGGTATGACAAACCGCCCTACTAGGCACGGGGCCGACCCCATATCAAAAAGTGCAGGTGTTCAGTCCGTTTCCAGACGCAATTCGTCTGCTGCTGCACGGCCTTTCAAAATCTGGGCCTGGCACACTTTGATCTTGCGTTCGAGTTTTTGCGTTTCCCGATCCGTTGCTGGCAATTCAAGCTTGGCCTTGTATTTGGCCTCTTTGATCACCAGTTTGGCGACCAATGCGTCAATGGCTTTGGCCTGTTTGGCGGCGCGGCCCTTTTTGGTGTCCAGCGCGCTGTCCAGACTAATGAGTATGTCCTTTAGTCCCATTTTGCATTCCCCCTATCAGGAGCCTTAAGCGGCATCTGTTTCGGATAGGCTGGCGATGTCTTCATCTTCCAGCCCGATGATATTTTGACCTTCCATAAGATCGGTGTTGCGTTCACTCATCAGGATTTTTGCCGCACGGGTCAGGTCGTTGATGATTGATTTGCTATAGCTAAGATCATTCATCAACGATGTCGCCATTTGCGCAGAAATCTGGCCTTTGCGGATCATCGTGTCAATATTGCGAAGTGTCGCATTGCGGCCTTCCTTGGCAGACAGTTTGTTATCATCCAGATCAAACACATCGACATCGGGATCATTATTGCGCAACTGTTCGAACAGCCGCAGAATGCGGGCAACATTGATGCGGATGTTGTTGTATTCGTTGCGGATGGCTTTGTTCTTTGATGTGCCGAAATGATCAATGTTCTTTTGCAGATGTTCGACGTCTTTGACGGCCTGAACAATCCTTTGGCTGGCGCGACGTAAATCATAAAGGTGGCCGGCGTAATCTGCATTCAGCTTTAGATTGGCGTTGCCGCTGAAATCAATAATGGCGGAATGCAGGCTTTTGATGCTGCGGGTGTATTCCTGACTGACGTTTTCCCTGATGATCTCTTTGTTTGATTTCAACTCATCCTCAAGGATGACATCCGATTCAATGGTTTGTCGATGCACGTTTATGCCATGGGCAATGATACGGTAGGCATTATCATAAAGGTGAAACACCTCGTTGCGCACAGCGGATAGCAATGTTTCGGGAAAATCCTTCACAGAGTCATTGAGAAACTGGGTTTCAACGATTGAAACCGCAGGGGCGGGCAGGGCGCGTTCCAGGAAACTGACAAGCGTGCCGACAAAGGGGGCCATCACAATCACCCCGATCAGGTTAAAGATTGTGTGAAACACGGCCAGTTTCAGGGTGTAATTGTCATTTGCAATGCCAACGGTTGCGCTGATCCAATCAACTGCCCAGATGATTTGCCAGATAAAGGCGATGGCGATCAGGCCTGTTATCAGATTGAAGATCAGGTGCGCGCCCGCCAGACGTTTGCCCTGATGATTGGCGCTCATTGCGCCGATGATTGCGGTGATGGTGGTGCCCACGTTTGCCCCGATTGCCAGCGCCAGCGCGTTTTCATAGGTGATTTGTCCGACCGAAAGCGCGGTGATGATGATCACCAATGTGGCGTGCGAGCTTTGCATGATCACGGTGGCGGCAATGCCGATGGCGGCAAACAGGAACAGCCCGGCGTATCCGCCAACTGCGAACTGGGTCAGATCAATAGTTTCGCGAAAGGCTTCAAAGCCCTCTTTCATGTAGTGGATGCCTAAAAACAGCAGCCCAAGACCGGCCAGCACATAGCCGATGCCCTTTAGGTTGCGTGACTTTTGGAACACCAAAATTACCCCGAACACCAGCATTGGCATTGCATAGGCCGATATTTTCACCTTCAGACCAAAGCCCGCAATCAACCAAGCACCGGTGGTCGTGCCTAGGTTTGCGCCAAATATAATGCCGATACCTGCGGCCAGCCCAATCAGGCCGGAACTGAGAAACGAGATCGTGATCACCGAAACCAGTGATGAGGATTGCATCACCGTGGTGCTGGCGATGCCAAAGGAAATGGCCTTCCACAGCTTGTTGGTGGTTTTGGCCAGCAGCTTTTCCAAAACCCCGCCGGTGAACGCCCGAAAACCGTCTTCTAGGAAAATCATCCCGAACAGGAATATAGCCACACCTGCGGCAATTTCCTTGAAATCAGGGCTGATCCAGAAACCAAAGGCCAACACGGCAAGGATAGCAGGGAGTACAATGCGTTTGATCACGGAAAACCGACCCTATTTTTACTATAATCATGGCCCATTTCCATGGGATGTCCGTGCGCCAGTCCACCTTAGGGTGTTTGAAACAGAAATGTAACAGAAATATAAAAATCGTTGATGTGAATCATAGACAAATTAGGGTTGATGATATTGAAGATCAGTTAAGCGGTCGCACAGGTGGTAGGGCATTTTGTGTCGTGCTGTATGGACATGAAAAATTTCCTGAATACTGGGAAGAAACAAACTGACTGGGCGATGCCCCTAACGAGCAATGAGGGAAATGAATTATGGAACTGAATAGTATCCGGGCCTTGGAGCAAGCGTCAAATATAGGACGGGGCGAATTGTTCCGACTGGGAACGGCGATGCTGTTTATTGTCGTGATCATGCTCATTGTTTCGGCGCGGCTCGAATCTATTGCTGACAGCTATCTGTTGGTGGTTGCGGCGATGATTGGCGGCTATATGGCGATGAATATCGGCGCCAATGATGTGGCCAACAATGTCGGGCCAGCGGTTGGATCACAAGCCTTGACCTTGACGGGGGCGATCCTGATTGCCGCCATATTCGAGGCGGGCGGGGCCTTGATTGCGGGTGGCGATGTTGTCAGCACCATCAAAAAAGGCATCATTGATCCGGCCCTGATTTCCGATAGCACCACCTTTATCTGGGTGATGATGGCGGCCTTGTTGGCGGCGGCGATTTGGCTGAATGTTGCCACAGCGGTTGGTGCGCCGGTCTCGACCACGCACTCGATTGTGGGCGGGGTTTTAGGGGCTGGCATTGCGGCGGCTGGTTGGGAAATTGCCGACTGGAACAAGGTTGGCATGATCGCCGCCAGTTGGGTGATCTCGCCGGTTCTGGGGGGCGTTATTGCGGCAAGTTTTCTCTATATGATCAAACGAACCATCGTTTATCGTAAGGATAAGATAGCGGCCGCTAAACGCATGGTGCCCTATTATGTCGGCCTGATGTCATGGGCATTTTCAACCTACCTGATACTGAAAGGTCTGAAAAGACTGTGGAAATTTGACTTCATGTCGGCCGCGCTGATCGGATTGGCGATTGCAATCGTGGTGATTTTACTGGTCAAACCACTGGTGAACCGCGCAGCAACTAGTCTGGAAAATAAACGCGAAAGCGTGAATGCGCTGTTCACCGTACCGCTGATTTTTGCAGCGGCTTTGTTAAGTTTTGCGCACGGAGCCAATGATGTTGCCAATGCGGTTGGCCCGCTGGCTGCGATCAATGACGCAATCCTTAATGGCGGTGTTGCAACCAAGGCGGAAATCCCGGTGTGGGTTATGTTGGTCGGGGCGGTCGGTATCGCGCTTGGTCTGGCACTTTATGGGCCCAAGTTGATCCGCACGGTAGGCAGTGAAATCACCGAATTGGACAAAATGCGCGCCTATTGTGTGGCGATGGCTGCGGCTATTACGGTGATCATTGCCTCGCAACTGGGCTTGCCGGTCAGCTCGACCCATATCGCGGTTGGTGGCATCTTCGGGGTTGGGTTTCTGCGCGAATTTCTTGAGGCCAACCACGCGCGATTGCTGGATGAAATCCGTGAGCACCATGCAGATGACGCCCCCGAGGTGGTTGATGCTTTTCTGGAAACTTTTGATTCAGCGGATGTCACTGAAAAAGGCATCATGCTGGCCGACCTGAAAAAGAACAAAGGTCCGCACATATTCAAAAAGGACCGCAAAGAGCTGCGCAAGATGTATCACAAAGAACTGGTTAAACGCTCGATGCTGCTGAAAATCGCCGCCGCGTGGGTGATCACTGTGCCGCTGGCCGGTGTTTTGGCGGCCATTCTCTATTTCACCATTCGGGGCATGTTGCTGCCGCATTGATAGAAAACAAGAAAACAGCAGGGCGGGTCCATTTCGCCCTGCTAAAGTTCCCCCAATCACCGCTAGCGGCTTGCAAAACTTTCAAATAACGGTTTTTTAATCGCTATGATAAAGAGAACCCTCATTCTGAAAGCGTTGCAGATAGCCCTGATGTGGTTCGGCCTGACCGGTGCTACATTGGCGGGTGAGGTGACGGTGGCTGTTGCCTCGAATTTTCTTTCCACAGCGCAGAAAATTTCCGACGGATTCACGGCCGACACTGGGCACCAGGTTCACATTGTGAATGGGTCAACCGGCACGCTTTATGCCCAGATCAGCATCGGGGCGCCGTATGATGTGTTTTTGTCGGCCGATCAGGAACGGGTGCTGCGGTTGGCTGATGCGGGCAAACTGCTGGAAGGGGCACATAAGCCCTATGCCTTGGGGGGCTTGGTTTTATACGCGCGCAAACCGGGCATCTTGGGCGAAGACATCCGAGCCAGCCTAGTGCCCGCCACCACGCATCATTTTGCCATAGCCGATCCAGAGCTGGCCCCTTACGGGCGCGCCGCCTATGAAGTTTTGAGCCATCTCGGGCTAACGGAAATGATCGATCAAAAAGCGGTGCTTGGGGCGAATATCGGCCAGACCTTCAGTTTTGTGAAAACCGGCAACGCACCCGTCGGGTTTGTGGCCTTATCCCAAGCGCTGGCGGTTGGCGGCGAATGGCTGGACATCCCGACCAGCTATTACGCACCAATCGCGCAAGAGGCCGGATTGCTGGGTTTTGCCAAGGGCAACGTGGCGGCAAAGGCGTTTTATGACCACCTGTCCAGCGATGCGGTGACAAAGACCCTGACGATGTTCGGTTACGGAGCGCCTGAATGAATGTTTGGCCCGCAATTTTGCTGTCAGTTCAACTGGCCGGCCTGACCATGCTGATCCTGCTGGTAATCGCTACACCACTGGCGTGGTGGTTGACCCGCACAAATAGCCGTGCGCGCCCGTTGATAGAGGCGATGGTGGCCTTGCCCTTGGTGTTACCGCCGACGGTGCTGGGGTTCTACCTGCTGGTGTTAATGAGCCCGGACATGATGCTGGGCGCGGCATGGTTGCGCCTGACTGGCGATACGCTGGCATTTTCTTTTACCGGCTTGTTGGCAGCTTCGGTGATTTATTCGCTGCCCTTTGCGGTGCAACCGTTGCAAACCGCATTTCAATCGGTGGGCAAGGGGGCATTGGAGGCCGCAACCACGCTGGGGGCTGGCCCATGGGATGCGTTTCGCTCCATTGTGGTGCCGCTGTCACGTCGCGGGTTTCTGACAGCGATGGTTCTGAGTTTTGCCCACACATTGGGTGAATTTGGCGTGGTGTTGATGGTTGGCGGCAATATCCCGGGTAAAACACGGATGATTTCAATCGAGGTGTTCAACGCTGTTGAAACACTGGATTACACCACCGCACATCAATTGTCGGCAGGATTGCTGGTGTTCTCGTTCTTTGTGCTGGTCTTTGTCTATGTGCTGAATAGCCAAGACCGTGGCAAACGGCGGGGCACAGAATGACCAACACGATGCATCTGGACATATCGCTCAAACTCGACAGCTATGCCCTGAAAGCCAAGGCCGATATGCCGCTGGTCGGCATCACTGCCCTTGAAGGTGTGAGCGGCAGTGGCAAGACTTCGCTTTTGCGTGCCATTGCGGGGCTAGAGACTGGCGTCAAAGGGCAGATCCGCTTTGGGCAGACGCAGTGGTTGTCGGACACCGACTATGTATCACCGCAGGCCCGCCGGATTGGCTATGTATTTCAAGACACGCGTTTGTTCGAACATCTGGATGTGGCGCAAAACCTCGCTTACGGGCACAGGCGGGCAGGGGCTGCGCCCGAAGTTCTGGACCGGGTTGTCTCGGCGCTGGATCTGCATGATTTGCTAAAACGACGGACAAACGGTTTGTCAGGCGGCGAGAAACAGCGGGTCGCCATTGGGCGGGCCTTGGCGCTGGATCCACAACTGTTGCTGATGGACGAACCAATGTCGGGACTGGATCAGGCTCGCAAGGATGAAATCCTGCCCTATATTGCGCGCGCCGTATCTGCGATGGGCTGCCCGGCGATTTATGTCAGCCATTCGCATCGGGAAACCTCGATGCTGGCAGATCATATCATGAGGTTGTCCAACGGGGTGCTTTCGGGACCAGAAAAATGCGAAACCGTTCTGCATTGTATCGCCAAACCGTCACATGTGGACGGGTCATTGGTGTTGTTCATTGGCGATCTGGAAACCCGTATACCTGCCTGTGCGGCCCAAGGCGAAAAATGTGATGTCCGCATCCATGGGGGGGGGGTGCTGTTAACCACAGATAACCCCGGACTAAGCACCGCCAAGATAACATTACCTGCAACACTTGTCTTAATGGACGATGATGGTGATGGTCGGTATCGGCTGGTGTTGGAAGGGCAAGGCTGGCGTATCGGCCTGACCAAGCCGCAAACCGAATGCGGCGCGTTAAAGCTGAAACAGGGGCAAACCCTGTGGCTGTCGATTATGGATGCCCGCGCCTATCCTGTTTAAAACAGCTGGTTT
>Ga0209345_10005565_pt1 | contig 11643 bp, 9 predicted proteins | sample Cruoilmetagenom7_FD_187294 | JGI IMG/M metagenome (GOLD analysis project Ga0209345, IMG submission 187294) | Oil polluted marine microbial communities from Coal Oil Point, Santa Barbara, California, USA - Sample 7 (SPAdes) (version 2) | ecosystem: Environmental > Aquatic > Marine > Oil seeps ...
GTTAGAATTAATATTCCTTGCCCTTTAATATTTTTTGTCGCATACAATATCATATTGTTATTAGGGGCAAAGGTCGGGCTTTCATCTAATGGGCCGTTACTAATTTGTTGTTCTGTTTCAGACTTGTTATGTCTTAATGTAATTCTATAATTGTTTTTGTTTCCTTGTACAAAACAAATATATTCTCCATTTGGTGAATAGTTCCCACCAGCATTATAATCCCCTTCATAGGTGAAACGTTTACTATCCCTTGTTGCTAAATTAACTTCATATAAGTTAGGTTTTCCACCCCTATCAGAAGTAAAAATCATACTTTTACCATCCGGAGACCAAGCTGCTTCTGTATCAATTGACCAACTATTTGATATTTGCTCTAATTTTTTGGTATAAACATCCATCACATAGACTTCTGCATTTCCAGATTTTGATAAGGTTAAGGCTAGTTTTTTTCCATCAGGAGAAAATGCTGGTCCACTATTAATACCCTTAAAACTACTCATCAACTCTCTACCGCCAGTCGATAAATTTTGAACATAAATAGCAGAATTGCCTTTTTCAAAAGAAACATAAGCCAATTTATCACCGCGTGGAGACCAAGATGGTGATAATAAAGGCTGTTTGGAAGTAACTAATGCTTGAGAATTTTTCCCGTCCGCATCTGCGACTAATAATTGATACTCAATTTCCTTATTAACCTGTGTAGCGGTTACATACGCAATTTTTGTTGAAAATATACCTTTAACCCCAGTAATTTCTTCATAAATTTTATCTGCAATATAATGACCTCCAGATCTAAGATCACCTTCTAAAACTGGTAGTGTCAATGATAACAATTGTTTTTTATCAATAACTGAAAATAGTTTAATAAATAATTCATAGCGACCAGGGCCTGATGCCTTGACAGATCCAATCGTTAAATAATCAGCACCTAATAACTCCCATGTAGAGTATTTTATTTGATTAGCATACTTGGGATTTTCAATTAACTGTTCTTTATCTAACGCTTTAAATTGCCCAGACAACATCAAATCGTCAGAAACAACTTTAGCTAAATTTGTTGATTGAGAGTTGTTAATGAAGGGCAATATGGCTATGGGAATTGCACTGGCATTGCTATCTGTAATATGGAACTCTACTTCTGCATTTAACAATGAACTAATACATAAAAGTAAAATGGCAATTTTCTTCATAGATTTTCCTAAATATTATTAAGTGTGAACTTTTGTTCGGTTGATATTATAACTAAATAGAGCTATGCATTGAAAAAAAGTTCACAATCTTTGAGTATTAATATAAAGTTATTAACAAATTCCCTTAGAGAAAATTTAATATATGAAGATACGCAGAGCTGAGCGAAGAGATTTAGTGCAACTCACATTATTATTCAATAACTATAGAAAATTTTATGGACAGCCACAGGATTTAGAAGCTTGTAAAACTTTTATTAAACGCAGGCTTGAAAATAATGATTCATTTATATTTGTTGCCGTACATAAATCTCAATTATTGGGTTTTGTTCAACTTTATTCTAGTATCTCATCAGTAGCGATGGAAAAAATTTATATTCTCAATGACTTGTTTGTTTCTGAACTAGCAAGAAACAGAGGCGTTGCTCATAAATTAATGCAGCGATCTGAAGAGTTTGCAAACAATAACCAAGCCTGTCGTTTGGTATTAGAAACGGGTAAAGACAATTTATTAGCGCAAAAGCTTTATGTTAAACGAGGTTGGGAAAAAGATTTCGAAACCTATCATTTTTCATTTACTGGCTAACTTCACATTCTTGTTTCGCACTCAAATAACTTAGTAACCCTAGAACAGCACAAACAAAAATCATGCCAAACATAGGTAAAGGCGTACCATCGTGTAATTGAGCCAAAATCAACCCTACAACTGCACCTAACGCAAACTGAGCTGATCCTATCACCGCATTTGCAGTTCCACTTGATTTTGAAAAATACGACATATAACAAACCATATTATTCGGCCCAATTATTCCAAATGAACCTATGATTAACATCAACAGAACAACCACAATAGTTAAACTCTCCACATGGAACAATGCAGACAGTAAAAGCAATAAAGCAGAAGTTGTTTGTATAAATAAACCAAGCCTCAATATTTTCTTAGAAGGCCACCTGTCCAATAAAAAATGATTTATCCGATTAAAGCTCATCATACTAATGATATTTAAAGCAAACAACCAAGAAAACTTAGATTCTGTTACATTAAAATATTCGATATATAAAAATGAAATTTCGGTCAAAAAGGCAAACAATGTTCCAGCTACTAAACTACTGCATAATAAATAATATACAGCTGACTTATGGGACACAATACTCCAATAGTTTTTAAAAACTTGGCCAATGGATAAGTGCGTATAACCAGCAACCCTTCGTAATTTTTTTGTTTCAGGAATGAGAGTTATTATTATAAAAACTTGAAGCAAAGCATAGATAGCAAGTAACACAAATATGGCTTGCCAATTAAAGTATTCTAATAAAATTGCACCAACTGATGGTGCAATTAAAGGTGCGACCATCATGATAAAACCAATTAATGTAAAAATCTTAGCGGCATCTTTCCCATCATATAAGTCTCTAACAATAGCTGAGCATATAACTAAACCAAATCCGCCACCAAAAGCTTGGATAAACCTAAACATCCATAATTGCTCAACATTCGTTACAAATATAATTGATACACTAGCGACAAAGAAAAGGCTTAATCCAATAACTCCTATCCATTTCCTTCCATAATTATCAGAAATAGGACCACCTGTTAATTGACCCAATGCGAATCCAATTAAATAAATAGGAATTGATAGTTCGATGAGGTGAATATCTACGCCAAAGAATTTTGCCATTGTTGGAATTGCTGGCAAATAGGTATCAATGGCAAAAGGAGAAAGCGCTACAATTATTGCCAATAATGGCGCTAATTTTTTTGCTGGATAATGTTTTTTAAAAACACCTAAGTAACGGTTATACATAAAGTTTACATTGAGAATAATTCATCAAATTACCCTCAATGTATTTGTCAATTTTGCTTATTTGAGTTGATCATAAATTGCATTCATGACATTGTCTGCGAGAAATGACTTGGCAGTTGTTCCATCATTTTTTGAGAATTTCACTTCAATAACACTGCCCTTGTTACTACAAGTTAAATTGTATTCACCTGTGTAATCTGAGTGATATTTAGCGCGAGTAAAAAACTTTTTAATAGCCCCTGACTCTTCTCTTTCTCGTGCAGCAGGATCATCATACTTAAGATATACTGAACATTGTTCTTCATCAGTATTAGACACTGACCAGTTATCTAACGTCACCTTAGACATAACCTGCCAAACTTGATCTTGAGTTGATTGAGTTGTTAATACAGGAAAACCAGCAATATTTTCAATTCTCACCTTTCCATCATCTGCTTGTTTTGTCCTGATCGGCATATCAGGTGGTGTTCTGTTAGTAATATCTGTAACACCTTCTTGCGATTGTGCTTTTGGGATATTTAACGTGGCAGTAGAATTAGGTGTATCAACACCTTCTGGAATGGTTAAAACCGGAGATTCTTTGGCATCAACATATTTTTCTTCTGTATTAATATACCTACAACCATTTAACAATAGAGCAGCTGTGATTATTAGTAGTAATTTTTTCATATTTAAACTGTTTTCAAGTAATTTATTTAAAATTCAATTCGTCATTAATTTTATTAATTTCAGATTGAGAGTCGGCAATCTTGTCTAACCAATTCAACGGTAACCTAATACCGTTTTCTATGACACCTGCTTTATTAAGAAAATACTTAACAGGGATAGGATTGGGCTTACATGATAACATTGTATATAAGTTTTCTAGACTAGAATTTAATTTTTTTGCAGAAATAAAGTCGCCCAACGCCATAAAAGTACAAATCTGATAAATCGCAAATGGTCTGACATTGCTTGCAACGCTAATGACACCAGAGGCACCTTGTTGCATTGCAGATAAAAAGGTATCGTCATTACCTGACAATATAGAGAAGTCTTTAATAGACAACGCTACCAATTCTGAAATTCTGTTTTCATCTGAAGAAGCCTCTTTAATACCAATAATCATTTCATGCCTAGCTAACCTTGCTGTCGTCTTAGGCAACATGTCATTTTGAGTACGAGAGGGAACATTATATAAAATAATTGGCAACTTTGAAACATTAGCAATTTCAGTAAAGTGTTGTAATAACCCCTCTTGAGTTGTACGAATATAATACGGGGTTACAACTAAAACTGCTTGAGCACCTATTTCATAGGCGAGCTCATTACTCTCTATGACATCTTGTGTTTTTATATGGCCAGTTTGTGCAATGACACTGGTCTGAGTACCTTCACAACATTCTACAGCTATTTGTAATAGTTGAATAAACTCATATTGATTAAGCAATGCAGACTCACCTGTAGTACCTGCCACTATAATAGATTTCATCTGAGCCTTGACTTGCCAATGGATTAAAGTCCTCCATTGAGCATAGTCTATGCTTCCATCAGAAAACATAGGCGTCACTAAAGCAGTCATACTGCCATACAAATCTTTTGAAGTTAAATTGGACATTTCGTTCGTTTTATTATATGTTGCGTATATTATACGAAATAGAGTTAACATATGATTAAGATTGGCGAAAAAATTGAAGATTTTGATATTTTATTGACGGGTAATAAACAAGCCCAACTTTCAGATTACCAAGGTCAGTATTTAGTTATCTACTTTTACCCAAAAGCAAGCACTCCAGGTTGCACCACAGAAAGTTGTGATTTTACAGAACTATTTCCAAAGTTTTCTGAGGTTAATACCAATATATTAGGAGCATCAATAGACAGTTTAAAGCGCCAAGAAAACTTCAAAGCCAAATATAATTTCACATTTGATTTAATTGCGGATATAAACAGCCAAATTTGTAATTATTTTGGTGTTATTCAAGAAAAGAAAAATTTCGGTAAAACTTATATGGGAATTGTGCGCTCAACTTTTGTCATAAATCCTCACGGAAAACTAATCAAAGAATGGCGTAACGTCCGTGTCAAAGAACATGCACAAGAAGTTTATGAATTCATAGAAAGCTTAAAAGGCATATTTATTACTAAAGATTAGGCAATAAATATCTTTGAATTACGATGATGATGGGCAACTAGTTACTTTTGCTCATCTTCTTTACCTAATCCTGGTCCAAGTTCCCATTGTTCAGCATCGACTACTTCTCGGTATGCATGCCAAGAAGCATGGCCCACAATGGGCAACAACACCGCAAATCCAATAAAAAACGTAGCAATACCAAGCAAAATCAAAGTCACAATTGTTAGCCCCCAAAGTATCATCACTCTTTTATTTTTTAATACTGCATTGATAGAAGTGAGAATTGCTGTAACCGCATCAACATTTCTATCCATCATCATGGGAATTGAAAAAGCGCCTAAACAAAATATAACCGCTGCGAAAATCGCACCAACAGCTGAACCAATAGTCAAAAATTTCACCCAATCCATCAATTCCATACTGCTAATTGAAGGGAAAAAGATATGGACCATACTGGCAGCACGCGCCCAAATTAAGAAAACAATCAAAAATATAAAAGCCAACACCATCTCATTGCCTAAATATCTCTTGCCTTCTTTCAAACAACGTAAAAATTGTGGCGTAACCCCATTATCTAATTGCCTACTCATAGAATAAAGACCAATCGCAATCGCTGGCCCCATAAAGAAAAACCCCGCGATTAAGGCAATTGATAAGACAATTGAGTGAGCGCTATAAGCAACATACGTAATCAACAAACTGATAAGCATCATAACAATACCATATCCCAAACTTAGCCTTGGCACTCTTTTAAAGTCCTCCCAGCCTTTTCTCAACCATCTAAATGGTGCATCAATACCTATGGCCCTACATGGTGCAACTAAAGGTTTAATGTATTCTTCTTGATTTGTTTCTACGCTTTTTTCTGTCATTATTTTGTCCTCTATAACCAAAATAATAACAAATTATCAGAAATTATGTAACTTTTATTTTACGACTTCGTTTTCAAGTTAAATTATAAAATGAGGAATACCATGAAAAAACTATTAATACCATTATTACTAACACTTACTATTTCATCTGCAAATGCTAATTCTTTTATCGATGACATTACAGATATAGTAGGTACAAGCCCAGAAGTTAATATCAATTTGGGAGCGAGTCTTATTAGAGGGTTTTTATCTTTTTCAGATGATAAAGATGCCGAAGAAGTCAGTAAAGTAATGGAACATTTAAATAAAATCAGAATATCAGTATTTGATTTACACGGTAACGAAAATACACAAGAAATAAGTAACTTAATCAAATCAGAAGTAAGTGATTTATCATCAAACGGTTATGAGCAGATTGTTACAGTTAAAGAAGATAATGAGTTAGTATACATTGTTGCTAAAGTTGAAGATGAATTATTGCAAGATGTCATGATTGTCGTTATGGAAGATGACGACGAATTGGTACTTATCAGCTTAGATGGCCAAATAGACCTTAAACAAATCGCACAAATTTCTGGTCATTTCGATATAGATTTAGATGGTATCGTTGATCTTAAATAAGCTTAATTCCATTTAGCGAAATTAGTTATAAATACCGCTAAAATACTTAAATAAAAAAGCCCTTAATTGGGCTTTTTTTATTGGCAACTAAAAAACTCTGCTAAGATACATTACCTAAAATTTACAATATGCCACCTCAATTAAATATGAACCACAATCAATCTAAAGAATTAACAATAGAACGTATCTTTTCATCACCCAGTCTATCTGGAACATCTATGCGAAATGTCATGTTTTCACCTGATGGGACACGCGTCACTTTTTTACAAGGTAAAGCTGAAGATAAAGATCAATTTGATTTATGGCAATACCACATAAAAACAGATCGTAAAACATTATTAGTTGATTCTAAATTTCTATTACCCAATGGAGAACAACTCTCAGCAGAAGAAAAAGCCAGACGCGAACGTCAAAGAACAGCTAGCTTCTTTGGTATTGTGGAATACAGTTGGTCCAAAGATGGTTCACAAATTCTATTCCCATTAAATGGAAATCTATTTGTTTATCAGTTGACCAATCAAACTGTTACACAAATCACTAACTCTAAAGACTTTGATACTGACGCTAGATTCTCTCCCCAAGGGAATTTTGTATCCTTTATTCGCAATCAAAATATTTTTACCGTAGATTTAACAACCAATAAAGCCAAGCAGATCACTCTTGATGGTAAAGACACTATTAAAAATGGAATGGCCGAGTTTGTAGCACAAGAAGAAATGGATCGAGATACTGGCTATTGGTGGTCAAACGATGAAAAACATATTGCTTATATTCAAGTCGATGAATCACCTGTTTCAATAACACAAAGATATGAAATAAATGCCGATAATATCGAGATTGTAAACCAGCGCTATCCTTATGCTGGCGACCCTAATGTAATTGTCAAGTTAAGCATTCTAGATATAGTTAGCAACAAAAATCAATGGATTGATTTAGGTGAAGATGCTGACATTTACCTAACAAGGGTTAAATGGGCAAATAATAATACGCTCAGTTTTCAAATAATGAGCAGAAACCAACAACAGTTAGCTTTAAATTTTGCACAACTAAATGGCGAAACTCAGCGAGTCTTAGAAGAAACAAGTCAAACATGGTTAAACTTACACAATGATTTATACTTCCTTAAAGACAATACGTTTATCTGGGCATCTGAACGAGATGGTTATAAACACCTTTATCGGTTTGACGAACAAGGGAAGTTATTAAATCAAATCACTAAAGGCAATTGGGTAATTGACTCCATCCAAAGTATTGATGAACAAAATAGCATTGTTTATTATACAGCCAGTACCGATTCGGCAACTGAGAAACACCTGTATTCACAGTCTTTAAATGCTGATAAACAAACCAAATTAACGCAAAATAAAGGCTGGCATGAAATTAGCATGGATGAAACAGCACAATTTTTTATCGACAACTGGTCTAATCGTGATAATCCAGAATCATCATATTTGTACAATGTAAAAGGTGAATTGTTAACAGTTTTGAATGATAACAGTATTAATAAAGACCATCCTTATTTTCCCTATCTTGAATCACACCAAGAAACCACTTTTGGCGAATTAGAAACGGCCGATGGACAAACACTACATTATCGAATTATCTTACCAAAAGATTTTGACGCGAATAAAAAATACCCTGTATTTCTTTTTACCTATGGTGGTCCACATGCGCAAGTTGTTACCAACGCCTGGGGAAGATCAATCGATCAATACATGGCACAACAAGGGTTTATTGTTTTTGCTCTAGACAATCGAGGTAGCGCAAGAAGAGGAATGAAATTCGAATCTGGCATATACAAACACATGGGCTCAGTGGAAATTGACGATCAATTAGTTGGTGTTGATTATCTTAAATCATTGGATTATGTTGATGATGACAAGATTGGTATTTTTGGTTGGTCTTATGGTGGATTTATGACATTAAAAGCGACAACCCATGAAAACGGTTCTGAAACATTTGCCCTTGGCGTATCTGTGGCGCCTGTTACCGATTACAAATTATACGACACATTTTATACCGAACGTTACATGTCAACGCCACAACTTAATTCGGAAGGCTACAAAACTACTGCCGTGTTTGACAATGTTAAAAACATCAAAAAACCATTACTTGTCATACACGGCATGGCTGATGATAATGTACTATTCACAAATTCAACCAAATTATTTAAAGCCATGCAAGACGAAGGCATAATGTTCGACAGCATGATTTATCCTGGAGCCAAACACGGCATTAGCGGTGAAAAACCTCAAACCCACGTATGGAAAACCATTAGTGAGTATTTTGTCAAACATTTGAAAAACCATTAATTATGTTATATCAAAAGTTCCATCTATTCGTCTGAACAAGCATTTGAATTTGTAATATCGACAATTCTGTTCATACTTAATTCGATGACTTCACTGCTAATAGGGTTTATTTTTACATCTATCGAGTCACAATTTTTTGTCTGAATTGTCATATTGCCAAAAGGTATTTGTTCAAAATCCTGAGCTTGACCATTAGACAAAAATGATTGGCCTTTATATTCAGCTAAATCAATAGTTTGCATAGTTTCGCCTGTGCGTAATTCAGTATTTCCAGCCAACCAAAAAGGGAGCCCATCTCGATAAATATAAAAACTCACAAATATGTACGTTGATCCATCTGGTCTTGTTCCCGAATGAATAGACAAGCCTTGTGATTGCAGTTCTTCGCTCACCCAAAGACCTGATAAATATTTTGATATTACAGCTTGTTCTGAAACTTTATAGATACCAAATTTATTACTAACACGACTCGAGCCATAAACATAATAATTCTGCTCATTACCTCCAATTACGTTTTCAATATTAACTAACGGATCTTTCACACTATTAACAATTTCGCCCTGGTTTAGGTTAATTAACTCATCAATTTCAGTCCTAAAAATCAAAAAATCTTTATCATCTGCACTATCTAAGACAAAGTTCTGAAGTCTAGCATTTACTATTGTATTGACCAAATTGAAAGACTTATCAACCACCATTAAACTATATGGATTTGGTGGCTGGGGAGAACACTTTCTATTAATACAAACAATTTGATTATACAAATATAAAAAGTTTTCAGTTGACCAAAATGAATTTGCAGTGAGAACTTGCTGGTCATTACTTAATAGTATTTCTGGAATTACAGAATCTTCAGAAAGTGTGAATAGCCCTTTAGAGCCAGATATCCCAGATACTCCATTAAGAAATAAAAGCACTTGATTATTAAAAACAAAATAATCATCGAAAAAACCAAATTCTGGGTTATTTATTGAAAAAATATTGCCTTGCGCGTCTATTTTATAGTGAGTTGCTATATTTTTCTGATAATCGAAATATCTGTAAAAACAGTATTCTCCAGACTGAAGGGCAAATTCTAAAGAATTTCCATTCAATTCTTCAGATTCAAACTGGATTTGTGATATTGTTCCTGATTGGAAGCTGTATAAATTTGTTTGAGGATTAGTAGGATTAGTATCAACGGCTTTAAAAATCAAATTGTCCTTATCAAAGGCACAAACAGAAGGAAGAATAGAGATCTCTTCATTTATGTTTAACGAACGCGGTTGAATATCATAGAAATTAACTTCCGTCCCATCAGTGGTAATAAAATTACCAGAGTCCTTTAACTTAGCCGCAATTACATTGCTTGCTGAACCACTCATTTGAGCCAATGGAATATCTGATAGTTGGCCAATTTCTTCACCATCAGTAAACCATAAAGTGTTGCCATCTGTTTGATTGACAAAGATAACAGAATTATCCGTTTTCAATAGGTTGCTAGCTTTTATATTCTGGCCATTAACCATGGCTTTATAGGCGCTATTAGATGAGCCATTATTAAACCATAACAATCCATTATCATCCTGATAAACCAGCTTATCACCAACCAAAAATGGATTTAGTATATTTTCAACTTCGTTACTAATCAGGTTGAAATTCAGACCTGCATGAACAGGCAAACTAAGTGTTAAGAATATTAAAAGATATTTCATGTGACTTCCTTATTTAAGTGAGAATTTTATTCTAACAATTAAATAGTTAATTTATCGTTAATTTTCAATGAGTATTAATCTAAAAAATGTTCGAAAAGTGTCCTATTATTCATACAGGTTCACCATTTTATGTATAATAAATTATCAAAAAACAAATATCATTATGAGAAAATTAATATTAATACCCCTATTCTTTCTACTAACAGCTTGTGAACAATCGCAACAAGTGCCTGTAGTTCAAACACCAACAGAAACAAAAACAGAAGTTATTCATGAAGCGATAGATATTACTGGACTTTGGCGAGGTGTATTAACTTCACCTGGTGGTGAATTACCTTTTGGAATTGATATTACTCAAAATAATGATATATATTCAGCTAAAATCATAAATGGTGAAGAACTGGTTGATACTTCAAGTGTTATTTTTGAAAATAATCAATTGGTGATTAACATAGAATGGTTTGATGCAAAACTTGAAGCTGCCCTTAATGAGGATGGCGTTTTCATGGGTCAATGGAGTAAAACAGCTTCGGGAAAAGACAAATCTTCAAGTTTATTATTTACGGCAACACGTGAATATAGTCATCGTTTTGAACAAGAAAAAGCTACTGCTCAAGGGGCATCTGTAGCTGGCAATTGGGAAGTAACATTCTCTGATGAAGATGGAGACAGTATTGCGGTAGCTGAGTTTAAGCAGAACGGGCAAATCGTTAGTGGTACCTTTTTAACACCCACTGGCGATTACCGTTATCTTTCAGGTGTTGCTAATGATGGGAAGCTTTACTTGTCTGCATTTGATGGTGCTCATGCCTTTTTGTTTGATGCACTGATTGGAGAAGATACGATGACTAGTGGAAATTTTTGGTCACGAGAGAGTTATCACGCGACTTGGAAGGCCACAAAATCAGATAACACTGCCGAATTTTTACCCAATAGTTGGGAAATGACAAAATCCACCAATCCTGTAGCATTTGCTTTTAATGATACACAGGGTCAACTTATTCAACTCACTGATGAGCGATTTAAGGATAAACCT
>Ga0209345_10005566_pt1 | contig 11643 bp, 10 predicted proteins | sample Cruoilmetagenom7_FD_187294 | JGI IMG/M metagenome (GOLD analysis project Ga0209345, IMG submission 187294) | Oil polluted marine microbial communities from Coal Oil Point, Santa Barbara, California, USA - Sample 7 (SPAdes) (version 2) | ecosystem: Environmental > Aquatic > Marine > Oil seeps ...
CGGCGTTATAGACGTCAGGCCTGTTCATCGTGACGACAAGAATGTGACCCTTCTTTTCGGTTGTGATAAATTCGTAGCTCATACCTTCAGACCTCCGGTATCGATTTCAGTGAATTTGCCACCTGTTGCGGCGAGGTGACGCAAAAGATCGGCAGGGGCGAAGGCCGGATCGTCAGCACCCAGCTTCTCCATCCGGTCAAGCACGGCCTGCGCGCCTACCATATCGCCATAGAACATTGGCCCACCCTTGTCGGCAGGCCAGCCATAGCCGTTCAGCCAGACGACATCGATGTCAGAGGGGCGCTGCGCCTTGTTCTCTTCGAGAATTTTCACAGCCTCGTTGATCATAGGGTAAATACAGATTTCGATGATCTCTTCAGGGCTCATCGTGGTCGGCTCGGCACCGGTCACATTCTTGATGATGCCCGCAGTTACATCGGACGGAATCGGACGGCGGTTTTCATCGTAGTCATAAAAACCGGCTTGGGTTTTCTGCCCGCGGCGATCCATTTCGCACAACATGTCGCGGATCGGGTTGTCAGTTGTTGCACCTTTGGACCAACCAATGTCGAGACCGGCAAGATCGCTCATCTGGAAGGGGCCCATTTTGAAGCCGAAGCTGTTTAATGCGGCATCCACGTCCCAAGGCATCAATCCCTTCGCCAGCAGCTTGTTCGCCTGAATTTGGCGCGCAAACAGAATGCGGTTGCCGACAAACCCGGGGCAGACACCCACAAGGGCTGCAATCTTGTTGATCTTCTGCGCCAGCGCCATCGAGGTGGCGACAACATCGTCAGCTGTATGTTTTGCCCGGACAATCTCTAGCAGCTTCATCACGTTCGCAGGTGAGAAAAAGTGCAGGCCGATTACGTCTTCGGGGCGCCGTGTCATTGCAGCGATTTCGTTGATGTCCAACGCAGATGTATTGGTGGCAAGGATTGCGCCCGGCTTCATCACAGCATCAAGTTCGGTGAATATCTTGCGCTTTAGATCCATGTTTTCGAACACAGCTTCGATCACCAGATCGCAATCGGCCAAATCCGCAATGGCAAGGCGGCCATCGAACCGGTTCATGCGTGCCTCAACTTCTTCTTGCGGGAAACGTCCCTTGTCAGCTGAGCGTTGGTAGTTGCCACGAACCACCTTGAGGCCACGGTCCAGCGCCTCTTGCGTGGTTTCGACGATTTTCACATCATAGCCTGCTGTCGCAAAATTCATTGCGATGCCGCCACCCATTGTCCCGGCACCGATGATCCCAACGATTTTGATGTCGCGTTGCGGTGTGGCAGCATCCAGATCGGGTACTTCCCAAGCCGCTTTGCCTGCTGTCGCGATATAGTCGCCAATTTCTTCTGTTGTTGGTGTCATGTTTTTGCCTTTTCAGTCTCTAAACAAGCGGCGCGCAAGCCGCGCCTGTCAATCTTGTCGGTTGCACCGCGCATCAAAGGGACTGTTTGCGTCCAAAGATGCTGGGGTATTTTATAGCTCGCGGTATGGCCTTCCAAAGCCTGAGCCATCTGCTTTTGGTCCAACGCTGCGCCTTCGCGTAGCTGCACACAGGCGCCTACAATCTCGCCCAACCGTTCGTCTGGTACAGAGAATGCGCAGGCTTCGATCACATCGGGCAGACGGTGAAGCGCACCTTCGACATCAAGACAGGCGATGTTTTCACCACCACGGATAATGATGTTTTTCTTGCGATCCAGAATTGTGACAAAACCGTCTTCGTCCATTACCGCCAAATCGCCGGTGCGGAGCCAACCATCTTGCAGTGTCTCGGCTGTCGCTTCGGGTTTGTTGAGGTAGCACCGCATATTGGCAGGGCTTTTCACAGTGATTTCACCCAACTGGCCAAGAGGCACTTCATTGCCGGCGTCATCAAGCAGACGAAGCTCTTGCACCGGTGGGTGTAGTTTGCCTGCGCTTTCGGGACGGTTGATATAGTCATCTCCGATCATCCCGATTCCAAGCGCGTTGGTTTCGGTCATGCCCCAGCCTGTGGCGATACCTGCATTCGGGAACGTTTCGGCCAGTTGAGCAACCTGCGCTCCGGGCCGTTTAGCACCGCCAGACCCGAGATAGTCGAGCGTTTCCAGCTTAACACCGGACTTGCGTGCGGCGGCCATCAGGTCAGCCGACTGCGTTGGTACGCCGAGAAAGCGTGTGATTTTTTCGGCTTGGATCAGGCGCACGGCCTCGTCTGCATCCCATTTGCGCATCAAGGTAACCCGTGCGCCTGCGACAAGGCTAAGTAGAAATAGAGGATGCGTTGCCGTCACGTGAAACAGCGGCGTGACGACTAGGGCAGAGGGCGGCAAAGGCTCGGGCGCTCCCTCTTCCGGTGGTGTGACCAAAGGAGCGACGACGGCCTGCATTAACCAGCTGAACACAGCACTCACAGCGCTGCGATGGGTTTGTACGACGCCTTTTGGATGACCTGTGGTTCCTGAGGAATACATCACGGCAAAATCATCATCGGTGTCAATTTCGACGGCCAATGGCGCGTCAGATGCAGCAGTCTGAAGAGAGGTGTAGCCGTGTGCGACCATCCCCTCGCCGTCCCGCACGCCGACCAGTTGAAGGTTTAAATCGGCTTCCAGAGGCTGCAACCGTTCGATGCGCGGACCATCTGCAAACACCAGTTTTGCCTCACTATCGCGCAAAGCATAGTCAAGCTCTTCGGTTGTCCACCAGGCATTTACGAAGACAACAGTCGCGCCCGTCGCGGAAATCGCCAAGACCAGGGTCATCAGCTCGGGATAATTCCGCATGGCAATGGCTACGCGGTCCCCGCGCCCGATGTTGAACTTTGTGCGCAATACCTGTGCCACGCGCCGTACTTCGGCGGCAAATTCACCGAATGTCCAACGCTCCCCTTCGTAAAGAAGATAGTCTGCTGCGCCGTTATCATGTTGTGCCATTCCGGCATCGATCAATCCGTGGACAGTGGGCGGAATGTTTTGAAATGCTTTGTAGGTGACGCCCCGCACAACTGTTGGCGCTACGGCGAAGGTGGGGTTGGTGCTGAGCACATGGGCTACAGCGTCTTCCGGCGACATCGGGTTCATAAGGTTAAACCCGATACGATTTGCAAGCTTGTCATTGTGACCCTCCCAAGTCGGCGGGTCGCCTTTCCTCATCCTCCCGAGGGCGGGCGACTCTCTTTGAGAGCAGACTAGGGGGAAAGTTGGGGGCTGCCAATACCGCAGTACGGAACTTCGTTTCGCAAATGGCCATTTAATGCCAGTGGCTAACAAACCTTACGTATCTTAGGCCGCGCAATGTTGGAAATTGCGCGGCGAAATTAACATAATCTTCTAAATCGCATGAATTATTCAGCGTTCAGGATAGATTCAATGCGCTCTACGTCGCCCGGATTGTTCAATTCCCAGAACACCCGGCCTTTGCCTTCTACCTCTACACAAAGAATATCGGTGCCGTTTTCAAGAAAGCGTAGTTGCTCCAGACCTTCATGCCGCTCAAGACGGCCTTCAGGCCAGCTTGCATATTGCGCCAGGGCTGCGGGCCGATATGCGTAAAGGCCAACATGATGGAAGACTTCACCCTCGGCTTCTGCCTCCTTGGCAGGTGCGATGTACGGCAGGACTTCTTTGCTGAAATACAGCGCGCGGTTTGAGCGATCAAAGACGGCGGTTGTACCGCCGACCAGTCCGGCGGCGCGGTCAGCGCGGAAATGGGCGTAGGTTTGCGCATCACAGCGCACGACGGGTGTCGCAACAGGTGCTTCAGGGCGTGCAGCCATTGCGGCAATCAAATCCTCGACAAACCATGCGGGCGTCAACGGCGCATCACCCTGCAAGTTTACAACCAGATCGGCATCAAACACGTCGGCTGTCGCAGCTTCAGCGCAGCGCGCTGTGCCATTCTCACAAGTTTCCGAAGTCATGATGACCTGCGCACCAAATGCCTCTGACGCCTCTTTGATCCGCGCATCGTCGGTTGCAACAAAAACGGCATCAACGCCGTTCACGGCCATGGCCGCTTCCCAGCTGCGCTGGATCAGAGACTTTGCTGTGCCGTCGCGTTCGCGGAGCATCACCAGCGGTTTACCGGGATAGCGCGTCGAAGCGTAGCGCGCGGGGATGACAATAACGGTTTTCATTATGCTACTCCTGCACGCAGACAATCATGGATGCGCAACAGGCCCACCGGCGCTCCTTCGGCATCGACAACCACCAGCACAGTGATTTTGTTTTCGTTCATAACGGCGAGGGCGGTCGCGGCCATCATGTCAGGCGGGACAGTCTTTGGTGTCGGTGTGGCAACTTCGCTGGCACGTTTGCTGCCAAGGTGTTCGCTATTGCGGCGCAAATCCCCGTCTGAAATCACACCAACCAGTTTGCCGTCTTCTACCACACACGCGATGCCAAAACCCTTTTCGCTCATCTTTAGCAGGGTTTCTTGCATCCCCGCATCCGGCGTGACGACGGCCATCGCTTCGGTTCCGTGCATCAGCTGATGCACAAGGGCCAACTGTGCGCCAAGCTTGCCGCCGGGATGGTAGGTACGAAAATGCTCTGACAGAAAACCGCGTTGCTCCATAAGCGCCATGGCCAGCGCGTCACCCAATGCCAGCGCCATTGTAGTGGAGGTGGTGGGCGCGATGCCGCTGCCCGCTTCGGGTTCTTGAGGCAGTGTCAGGCAAAGATCTGCGGCCCGCATCAAGGTACTTTCGGGTTTGCTGCTCATCCCGATCATGGGGATGGAAAACCGCCGCGTATGGTTGATCAAATCGCCCAGTTCTGATGTTTCGCCAGAATTGGACAATAAAATGCACAAATCTTCCTGCGTGATCATGCCCAGATCACCATGGCTCGCCTCTGCCGGATGCACGAAATAGGCGGGCGTGCCGGTCGATGCGAGGGTCGACGCGATCTTGCGCGCGATATGGCCGGATTTGCCAATGCCTGACAGAATGATGCGGCCTTTAATCTTTAGAATGCGTTCAACCGCTGGCGCGAAATCCATTGGCAGATTTTGGGCCATTCGCATAAGTGCGCTTCCCTCATGCTCCAGAACCTGCGCCGCTGTGGCCAAAATCGTTTCACGCGGTGCGTTGGTGTCTGACATAAGTACTCTTTCCGCTGATCAGGGCGCTTTATGAAGATGTACGCATAGCAGCCTCTTGCCGCAAGTGATCGACATGTTTTTAAAGCAAGCCCGATGTAAGCGTGTGCTACCACCCTATCTGTAATGTGAACGGAAGAGTGGATATGAAACCGCATTGGTGGTTGAGGCGGCGTCCCTTGGAAGTGTAAGCGCACAGTCAGACCGCCTCAGGTAGAAAAGGATCATCCGATGAAAACAGCACTTGTGACCGGCTCTTCCGGCTTCATCGGCTATTTCGTTGCAGACGCGCTTTTGGCGGCGGGTTTGCGGGTCGTCGGGGTTGATAGCATGAGCGACTATTACGATGTCAGCCTCAAGCAGTCCCGCCTTGATCTTCTTGAGGCACATGAAGGCTTCACCAATGTAAAAAGCAAAGTTGAACAACCGGGTCTGTTGACGGAGTTGTTCGGGCAGTACCAACCCGAGATCGTTATCCATTTGGCCGCGCAGGCCGGTGTCCGGTATTCGCTGGAAAATCCGATGTCTTACTTTGAGACGAACCTTGGTGGGACGCTGCAACTGCTTGAGGCCGCACGCGCGCATCCGCCCAAACATATGCTTTTGGCCTCTAGTTCATCGGCCTACGGGGCAAATACAGAAATGCCCTATCAGGAAAATATGAAGGCCGATCATCAGATGTCGCTTTATGCTGCGACCAAAAAGTCGACTGAAAACATCGCGCACAGCTATTCCCACCTGTTTGGCCTGCCGATCACCATGTTCCGGTTCTTTACAGTTTACGGTCCGTGGGGCCGCCCCGACATGGCACCGCACAAGTTTACTTCGCGCATCCTCGAAGGGCGGGCGATTGATGTCTATAATCACGGCCAGATGCGCCGCGACTTTACCTATGTCACTGATCTGGTTCAGGCGATCTTAATGTTGGTTGATGCGGTGCCGGACCACCTTACCCAGCAGGGCAAATTTGTCGGGGACAGTCTGTCACCTGTGGCCCCTCACCGTGTGGTGAATATCGGCAATGCCGATGCGATCCCTCTTTTGGATTTCATCAAAGCGATTGAGGAGGCGACTGGCACCGAGGCTCAGATGAACCTTATGCCGATGCAGCCCGGTGATGTGCCTGCCACGTGGGCCGACACAAGCCTGCTTCAATCGCTCACGGGCTATGTGCCGCACACGTCTGTGCGCGATGGCGTTGCCCAATTCGTGAATTGGTACCGCGACTATTACAGCATCTGAGGATCAGTCGTCGAAGCCGACAAACCGCGCGACCTCGGCAACTTCGCGGCGCTCTGACACAACAGCGTTTGCTGAGAAAGTCTCATCCGGCCAGCCCATCGCGACACACGTCATGATAACCTGATCTTCTGGAATTTGCGCATGCTCGCGGACGACAGGAGACTGCATAATCCCTTGGCCGTTGATCACGCACCCCAGGCCGCGTGACCACGCGGCGAGCGTCAGTCCGTAAGTTACCGCGCCCAGATCGAAATGGGCAATCGTGCCCCCTTCGAGCGACTTGTCGAAGGTCACAACGATCGACACAGGCGCATCAAACTGGCGGAAACCGCGCATGACCCAATCCTGCCGCATCGCTTTGTCATCCCGCTCAATTCCCATGGCGGCAAAAAGTTGTTTGGCAATGCCCACCTGACGGTCGCGATGCGGTCCATCATAGGCGCCGTGATCCACGATCTCACGGACGGGCGGCACCCCGTTGAGCATGCGGGTAGAATTTCCTTCGCGCACGCGCTCCAATGGCTCGCCTGTTAACACATGCAAATGCCATGGTTGGGTGTTCATTGACGATGGCGCCCGATTGGCCAACGCAATCACTTCTTCGATCAAAGTGCGTGGCACAGGTTTGTTCAAAAAGCCCCGAATACTGCGGCGGCCATTCATTGCCTCGTCAACTTGCATGTATGTGTCTTCCTAGAAATTAAGTGTAAACTGACGGCTGAGGCCGATCTGGATGCGCCACTGATCCTCTGACCCGTTCATGGTGATGGGGCTGTCTGCCGCATCGCCCAAAAGCTTTTCATAGCTCACGCCGCCTTCCAGTGACCATTTATCGTCAAGGAAATATGTGCCCGTAACCTGAATGCCCGCACCCAGCGCACCGCCTGCAGCGTCATAGGCGGCAAAGCTGGATGTCCCGCCAGTTGGCACGCTGAAATAAGTCTCGGCAAATTCGTCGTTGCCGAAGTTCACCCGTGGACCAGCCTTGATCACGAAGCGGTCATTTGGGCGCATGATAAGGTCGGCCCCAATTGTACCGGTCACACCGCTATGGCCTGTCACTCCTTTGCGCACTTCACCAAATGCCATCCAGTTTGTTTGCTGGTATGCTAGGCCAAAGCCCAGTTCTACGGCGATATCGATGTCGTCCAGACCGGCAAGCTCTGGGTTATCATCGGCTGTGCGATCACCAAGAACGCGGAAGGCTGCATTGAGTGACACGCCATTGTCCGGAATGCCACGTACGCCGTTTCCCGTGTCAATCGCGCCCCATTTGAGGGACCCGAACGTGAATGTTGGCGCTGCAACAGCCGAAGTGGTATCAGCACCCAAATAGTCAGGTGCGGCACCGACACCGAGCCCGAGCGCAAAGTTGAAAGACCGCTCTTGCGCCGCTGCGGGAAGGGCAGCGCCCAGTGCCAGAGCAGAAACAGCTATAACCGAGAGAACGCGCATTAAGATGCTCCAATAAAATCAGGAGCCGACAAACCGGTCCTGTAAGGGGTTTTCAATAATTTAGAGACGTGCCCGCTTAAAGTATATGGGGAAACGAAGATAAATTATTGCTATGGCTGGCTTAGTGCGCGGCAGGTCATTTTCGGGCAAGGCCGTGTTTTACCGACGTGCATTGTGGTCTTCACCGCCAGTCGAAAAAGTTGGGGGCGGCTTGTGACAGAAGTTTTCGTGCCATCTCTTTGCCAACAAGCGCGCCGTCTTCGATGGGGCAACTCATTGCATCGGAAATCGCTTCTGATCCATCCGGGCGCAAGACTTCGCCGCGCAGGTGCAGTGTCCCACCATCCAGCTCTGCCAGGCCTGCGATCGGCGTTTCGCAAGATCCGTCAAGCTCAAGCAAGAAGGCGCGTTCGGCTGTCAGCCGCTGGCCTGTCGGTGCGTCATGGATTGCGGCAAGCATCTGTGCAACGTTTGTATCATCCACGCGCCGTTCAATTCCGATTGCGCCTTGTGCGACTGCTGGAAGCATGACGTCGGTTTCAATCGCGGTTGCAGGTACTTCATCCATGCGCAGACGGTTAAGGCCGGCCATAGCAAGGAACGTTGCTGCTGCCACGCCTTGGTCCAACTTCATTAATCTGGTCTGCAGGTTGCCGCGGAATTCAACCACTTCGAGGTCAGGCCGTTTGAGCATCAGCTGTGCGCGCCGCCGTAAGCTAGAGGTGCCAACAACTGTACCGGCGGGCAGTTCCGTCAAGCCTTTTGCTGTCGGAGAGATAAAGGCATCGCGCACGTCTTCTCGGGGCAGGTATGTATCAAGCACCAAGCCTTCGGGTTGCAGCGTCGGCATGTCCTTCATTGAATGGACCGCGATGTCGATCTTGCCAGACAGCATGTCGGCTTCGATTTCGCGTGTGAATAGACCCTTGCCGCCGATCTCTTTGAGTGGGCGGTCAATGATCTTATCGCCTGTGGTTTTGATCACGACGATTGTGAATGCTTCAAACGGCAGATCAAAGGCTTTTGCCAAACGCTCCCGCGTTTCATGGGCTTGCGCCAAGGCCAAAGGCGATCCACGGGTGCCGATCATCAGCGGTTGGGCGGGGGAGGGCAGATTTAATGTCATGAACCCTCTCTATCGGTGTAACCAAAACCTGACAACTCTTGTATCCCCTGCATGGTTTAACGCATGATGCCCCGAACAAAATACAATGGTAGAGACAGCATATGGCCCCCCAGAAAACAATTCTTCGCGCGCTTGCGGGAGAGACTCTTCCCACACCACCGATCTGGATGATGCGCCAGGCAGGCCGCTATCTGCCCGAATACCGCGCAACCCGCGCCGAGGCCGGTGATTTTCTAAAGCTATGTTACAATCCTGATCTGGCGGCAGAGGTCACGTTGCAACCTATTCGCCGCTACGGTTTTGATGCGGCCATTCTGTTTGCCGATATTCTGCTTGTCCCCCAAGCGCTTGGCGCCGATTTGTGGTTTGTCACTGGTGAGGGGCCACGCCTTTCTACCATCACAACTCAGGCCGAGTTGGACAAATTGGTACCGGCAGACGCAATTCACGGCCATCTTGCGCCAATCTACGAGACGGTGAAAATCCTCTCGAACGAGTTGCCTTCCGAAACAACGCTTATCGGGTTTGCAGGCGCTCCGTGGACCGTTGCTACCTATATGATTGCTGGTCAGGGCACCCCTGATCAGGGTCCGGCGCATAAGCTAAAGGCCGAGAACCGCGCCGTGTTCGACGGGCTAATGGATCGCATTACCGAAGCGACGATTCACTATATGTCGAAACAAATCGAAGCCGGTGCAGAAGTTGTTAAAGTCTTTGATAGCTGGGCGGGGTCGCTACAGGGCGACGACTTCATGAATTACTCGATCAAGCCGATGGCGCGGATAACATCGGCGCTCAAGGAAAAGCATCCCGGGATTCCTGTCATTGCCTTCCCACGTGGCGCGGGTGAAAGGTACATTGGTGCGCATGCCGCCACGGGCGCCGATTGCATTGCCGTCGATGATGGTGTGACGGCCGAGTGGGCCGCCGAGCACGTCCAGCCGGACGGCTGCGTGCAGGGCAATCTGAAATCTTCTCATATGGTCACTGGCGGGGATGCTCTGGTGGCAGAAACGCGGCGCACAGTCCAAGCCTTTTCGAAAGGGCCACACATCTTCAACCTCGGACATGGCATTACGCCGGATGCAGATCCCGAGAATGTTCAGTTGATGATCGACACTGTGCGCAACGGCTAAACTCTATTTGAGTTTGCTCCGAATATGATTGGAAACCTTCTCCATGTGGGAGGTATGCACCCACTATATAGTCATTCCCGCAGCGCATGAATCTGCGCTGCGGGCCAGCGCTTAGCTTTCGACTTCAAATGTCAGGCCGGCATTGGCCGTAAGTCGGTCGATGATGGCCGCGCCAAAGACGGGGGCCGCGGTAAGAACACCGCCGGGGGCGTCAGCTGCTTCTTCGATCAGGCAGATGGCGGCTTCGGTTAGCATTTTTGACGTAGATCCGTATCCCGGATCGCGATCTCCTTTTACCCCTACGGTCAGGCGTTCGCCGCTTGCAGAGGTGCCTGTAAACATCAGGTCATAACTGCCGTTGTCGCGTTCTTCTTTCGAAGGGCCTTCGCCCGGTTTGATGTCGTCGTCGCCCATCGGATTGGATTTGGCGATGCCATTGGCGATTGCTTCGCCTTTTTCACCCTTGCCGGTAAAAATCATCTCTTCGTACGTGAAATCTGTGCCGTAGGGGTGGCCCATCAGCATGTTGGAGCGGTGTACGTTCTTGGTATTGATGGACGCCATGACAAAGGGGGCAACCCACATACCGAACTCCGAATCTTCGTAAGGCTTGTTGCCATACGGCTGCTTTGGTCCCTCAAAACCGGGAGTCAGAGCGAAGGAAGACACCAGTCGTTTCATGGTTTCCGGATCGCTCATTGCCAGCTTCATTGTTTCCTTGCCTGATGCTGCTGTCCCGCCCGAGAAGGTGCCCTTCATGCCGCGCACACGGCCTTTGACGTCTTTGATGGGCGCGCCAAAGCGTTTTTGGGCTTCTTGCTGCAAGAAATAGACGCCCATATCGAAAGGGATGCTGTCAAAGCCGCAGGAATGTACAATCCGCGCACCGCTTTCCTTGGCAGTGTCGTTATATTTTTCGATCATATTCCACATAAAGGGAGGCTCACCCGAGAGATCGACGTAGTCGGTGCCGGATTTGGCACATGCCGCAACAAGTGGTTCGCCATGCAGAAGATAAGGCCCGACAGTGGTGATGATCACGCGGGCACGGGCAACCATTGCGTCGAGGGATGCCGGGTCAGAGGCGTCGGCCTCAATCAGTGGTGTGTCAGCAGGAAGGCACATTTCATCGCGCACCGCAGCAAGCTTTGTCGCGCTTCGACCGGCCATGGCCCAAGGACGGTCCGGGTAAGTTGCGTGCATGTACTCCGCAACAAGCCGCCCTGTAAAACCTGTAGCGCCGTAGATGATGATATCGAATTCGGCCATGATGCCGTTCCTCCCGATTGGTTGCATGTGTCTGGTAGAACTATGCGGGAGAGCAGGCAGAAATTGCTATCGTCGAGTTTGAAAACGCTACGTCGGGACGGTGGGTGACGAAAAATCTGCACGCGCTGACAGTAATCGAACGAACGCTTGGTGCGGTTTTGCAGGCTTGGTGTCATTATCAAATGTGAATTTTGTGACGGGGACCGAAAATGTGTTAGATTTTTCTAACTGCAACTCGTTGCATAAATTTTCGGGGAATATTGGTGCCCAGGAGAGGACTCGAACCTCCACACCGTTGCCAGTACTAGCACCTGAAGCTAGCGCGTC
>Ga0209345_10005568_pt1 | contig 11640 bp, 9 predicted proteins | sample Cruoilmetagenom7_FD_187294 | JGI IMG/M metagenome (GOLD analysis project Ga0209345, IMG submission 187294) | Oil polluted marine microbial communities from Coal Oil Point, Santa Barbara, California, USA - Sample 7 (SPAdes) (version 2) | ecosystem: Environmental > Aquatic > Marine > Oil seeps ...
TGGGTTGCAATTGCCTTGGCGAATTCGGCCTCGTTGGCGTCCTTTTCATGAAAGCCAAGCGCGAAACTCTGGACCGGGCGATCCGAGACCGCCTGCATCACCGCCGCGATTGTAGAGGAATCGATGCCCCCCGACAGGAAAGCGCCGAGCGGGACATCCGCCGCCATCTGAAGCGAGACCACCTCGCGCAAGAGCTCGTCAAGCCGGGTCACAGCCTCTTCGGGGCTTCCCATGAAACGGTCGCGTCGCGCCGCTGCAGCCTCGGCGAAGGCATCCCAAAAGCTGGTCTCGGGTGCTGTTGTCGGATCAGATTGCTCATGCGATAGCGTCAGGATCGTGCCGGGGATCACCTTGCGCACATTCTGCCAGAGGGTGCGCGGCGCGCCAATCTGGCCCTTTCGGATGCACTCTGCGATGGCGTCACGGTCGATATCACCGCGCCATTCGGGATGCGCGGTCAGGGCCTTCAGCTCCGAGCCGAACAAAACAGTGTGACCGAGACGGCCCACGTAAAGCGGCTTTTCCCCGGCCGGATCGCGGGCAAGCGATAGCGTATCGTTTTTGCGGTCCCAGAGGCCAAGCGCGAACATGCCGCGCACGCGCTTTAGCGTCGCCTCAAGGCCCCAGACCTCGATAGCGGCCAGCAAGACCTCGGTGTCAGAGGTGCCGCGCCACTCGGGTGCGTGGTTTTCATCCTCAAGCGTCTTGCGAAGCGCACCGTAGTTGTAGATTTCGCCGTTGAACGTGATGGTAAAGCGTCCGCTAGCCGAATGCATCGGTTGCACGCCGGTCTCGCTCAGGTCGATAATGGCCAGACGGCGATGCGCAAGACCGATGCCGCGCTCAAAATCAAACCATGTTCCCGCCGCATCCGGGCCACGATGGGCGATGGTGTTGCTCATACGAGCAAGCGCATCCGGGGCGTCAGACGCGAGTGACACAGGATCAAAAAGGCCGACGATACCACACATCTTAAAATCTCCTGCGTCGGGTCACTGCTGCGCGTTTCTGTTTGGTGGTTCGTGCTATGTCACTTTGACCTTGCTGTCCATTGACGCTTAGCCTTTCCTCAATCCTCGCCGAGCGCGGCTTTTAACGCAGGCAGATAATGTTGGATGGCGCGATCCTCAACGGCCGCAGCTTCAACCGCTTCAAAAGCCGCGCGCAGGAAGGCATCGCGCGATGCGGTACCCGGCCCTTCGGTCTTGCCAAAACGCGTCTGCCATTCGGCCAGGGACTTGGTGTAATAGTGATTGATCCGGAGCCGCTCCGCCGTAACCATTCGCGGTGCTTTGCGCCAGATCTTGGATCGGGTTTCATCGAAACCACTGCTGCCATCTGCATCGACAATGAAATTATGCGCGCCCCGGTTCCTGAGGACCAGATGAGGCTGCACTATGGATTTATAGTTGGCAAGGACCGGGTCTTTCACGGCCCCCTCAGGAAAGGGTGCGCGCTGTGTGAAATTCTCGACCAAGGTGCCATCCACAGGTGCTGTGTGCCCGGATGTGCCGAACATCGCCCAATAGACGCAAAGCGCCGACAGATCCTCGTAACCGCGCAATATGTCGCTGACCGCATCGCCCGAGGGTGAAAAGAGAAACTCGTCGAGATCAAAAAATGCCATCCACCGTGTCTTGGGGCCAAAATGGCTAAGCGCGTGGTTATAGGCCATGGCCTGGGTGTCGTAATCCGGGGCAAAATGCGGCCAGGGGATGATATCGACCAGGCCCGCGGCCCTGTAGGGCTCGAGGATTTCGCAGGTGTCGTCGTCTGAACTGTTGTCATAGACCGCAAAGTGCTCGACGCCGACAAGGCGGTGAAATTCGATCCATTCACGGAAATACCGCCCCTCGTTTCGGGCGATGCAGACGACGGAGAGATATCTTTCACGCGGTTCTTGCGGTGTGATCTTCGCGACGCGGAACTCTTGCTCAACAGCATGGCTTCCCGGGCCGGGCCGTTTCAGGCGACGCAAAAAGTTCATATGCCGTTCCTCAAAGTTCCACACCCGGATTGGCCGCCTTACGCGCGCCGATTTGAAATTGCACAACCGGCGTTCTCACCTCACCCCTTGCGCTTGGCATCGCTGGCCCCTGAATAGAATTTGCTGCGGCGTCTGTTTTATCGTGCCGATAACATCTCTGTAAACGTCGGATTATTCTCACTCAGATCCTTGAAACTTCCCTGAGCGATTTTCCGGCCCTTGTCCAACAGCATGATCTGATCGCACATCTGAACCGTGGTCAGACGATGCGCGATGATGATGATCGTCTTGGTGCTCTGAAGCGCACCGACAGCGGCCATCACATCACGCTCTGTCAGGTTGTCAAGCGCGCTTGTCGCCTCGTCAAAGACGATGACTTCAGGGTCATGGTAAAGCGCGCGCGCAATACCTATCCGCTGTTTCTGCCCCCCCGACAGGCGCACGCCGCGCTCACCAACCTGGGTGTCATAGCCATCGGGCAACTCCTCATCAATAAAGCGGTCGATCTGTGCCATGCGGGCGCATTCACGGACACGTTCGGGATCAATCTCCTCTGGCGCAAGTCCGAGTGCGATATTGCCCGATATGGTGTCATCGCTCAAAAAGATGTCTTGCGGGACATAACCGACATTAGCCTGCCAGCGGCGCAGGGTGTCGGCGCTCAGAGGTTGGCCGTCTACCTCGATATGGCCCGAACTCGGCACCAGCAACCCCAGAATGAGATCAATAAGGGTTGTCTTACCCGCGCCGGTCGTCCCGACAATGCCGATGGAACTGCCCAAAGGAATATCAAGTGTGACATCGGATATGCCTGCATTGCTGCTGCCCGGATACTCATAGGAGAGCGAGCGTAGACCTATGTTGTCACGGAAAGGTAAAGGCTCAATCGGCCCCTCGGGAAGGGTCACCAGCTTGCTGCGATCCGACATGTCGGCAAGGATCATGCCAAGGCCCGGCGCACCAAACCGCATCTGTGTCGCCGAACGATAAATCTGTTGAATGGCTGGCAGGATGCGCGCTCCGGCAAAGGCGTAAAGCCCGAGGGCAGGCAAGATAGTGCCCGCCTCTCCCGGTTGCGCGGAACGAAGCAGCACGACGCTCAGCACAAGGACACTCCCGAAGGTGATGGCCTCAATCAGGTATTTCGGCACCTGCCCAAGCACGAGATCCAGCGCAAAATAGCGCGACATGTCGCGTGATGGCTGCCTGAACCGGTCCAGATACATCCGTTCCCGCCCCAAAAGCCGGATCACCTTGATCCCGCCGATGGCCTCAATGGCATTTTCAAAGCGAGCACGGTTAGCGACTGCACGCGCATGCCCGATCCGGGTGATAAAACGGAAAACGATCCGGTAGATAACCAGATAAGACCCGCCCAGCACAACCATCGCAGAAAGCGCGATCCACGGATTGTAGACCAGAAGGATCGTGACAAGAAGCATGAGCGTGATTCCGCGGCCAACCATATCAGCGATTGGTTGAAAGACGTTGCGGATCAATAGGTCAACCTCAGACAGGATAGAATTGGTCAGGTCACCGGAATGGCGGTTGAGATGAAATTCGTAAGGCTGCCGCAGATAAATTTCCAGAAGCCGGGTTTCTATCGAAGACCGGAGTGTTTGCGCATAGATTGTTAAGACGTATTTCCCCCAAATACGAACGACCGCCGCTGTGACAAGCAGAACGAAAGACCCAAGTCCCAAAAACATGAGAAAGTCATTGGCTGAACTGAAACCAAATCGGTCATATGCCAGCTTCATGAGGGTGTTGGTCTCAATTACCCCACGATCGGCGCTCGCCTTCAGGAAAGGCACAATCGAGATAACCGCAATTGCCTCGAATAGCGCGACAATGATGACCACCCCAAGCATCAGCACCCCGCGCCGACGCTCATACCTGGTCAGAAGCTTGAAGGCTTTGAAATATTCAGTCATATCGTTCCGTTTCAGAGCCGAGGAAACCAGGGCGTTGTTCTCTGCTTTATTAGTCAATGGCTTTACGCCCTCAAATGATCATATCAGAGCTCGTTGTCAAATGCGGCGCAGAAGGCTTCGTTGCCTCGCGCGCAAATAGGCAGGATGCCCCCCTCTAATTGTTGCAAAGCCGCCCAACATAACCTTTATGCGGCGCCGCCGTATACCGCGACCGTCGGCATTGACCTTCACGTGAAAATCAAGTCATGAACAGGTCGCGACACCCTTCGCTCACAAAGGATGGCAAAGTCGTGCGAATTGCGCGCCAATGGCGGGATGGTAACGGATGATTGTAGTCGAGAAGTACCTGGGTGTCACGAATGGGCATGAGCATACCATACCGCGAGCGATTGAAGCACTCGCCCCGGACTCAAACAGACTTTACGTCACCGGGCTGGACTATGAGCACGGCTCTTTGAGCGGAATTTCGGTCAAAGCAGTTCTTTCGACGCGCCGGGATCATAAAAAGCGCCCCCAATGGTCGGCCCAGCATGACACTCAAGAACTTAAAGAACTGATCGTTGAGTGCGCGGGTAAGCAACCCCCATCTGTGTTGATTCCGACGGCTCATGTTCACGACGTTCGCATTTGCATTGCACTGCTTGATGAGCTTCCTGACGGGGTGGTTTTCTATCTGCGTTTTCTGACAGAGCACCACATACAAGGTCTTGAGGAAAGCGAATATAAAAGATTGCGGACGGCCATAGCCGATAAACAAGTCGTGCTTGTCACCGAGACCTCTTACCTGGCAGATCACTTACTGTCTTGCTACGACATGCCAAGCGAAGACTGTTTGTTGCTTCCTGTCACTCTCTTGCGCGCAACGCATGCCGATAATGGCTTGGGCTCTGACAAGGGCACGGCACGCCCCCTGCGTGTTGGTTATCTTGGTGGACCTCGCAAGGAAAAAGGTGGGGATCTTATTCCGGATATCATCAGGCAGCTCAGAGTGAAATGCGCCCGTGATGCGCCTGGGCTGAGTGTTGAATTTGTCATGCAGAAACCCAAAACGCGAAAGCGCCTTCGATCACTGCGGTATCAGTTTGCACTCTGTTGTGGTGCGCGGTTTGGTTTCTGGACGAAAGGTTTTTCGGTCAGGTTTCTACCGGCTGACCTTGATTCCCAAGCCTTTCAACGGGTGCTTGAATCCGTAGATGTCCTGTTGCTGCCCTATAATGATCAGGCCTACAGAAATCGGGGGTCTGGAATAATAATCGACGGCGTGATGGCGCATAAGCCACTGGTCCATACGGCAGGCATGAAGATGTCGGACCTGCTAGACCATGGCAACGCTGTACCAAGCGCACAAAGCGCAGTCAGCTATGCAGATAAGGTGGTCAACGTTTTGATAAACCTAAATAATTACGATGCACCGACACGCAAAGCCGCTGATGCCTTGCAAGTACATATTCGCCGGTCTGCCGAATTTCTGAAGTCGATCTGAGAGGAATTAGCTTCTCTTTGCGTCCTGTCGGTCTGTTCAAAATAGTGCCTTCCTGAGATCGCGGTTTTTGATGGCACCACATGGTTTCGACCTTCCGGGCCGACACAGCTTGGCCAGGGCAACAAGCGTCATCTCAGTCGCGCGAAAAGCGGCCTAAGAAAGCCCCCGACGCAGCACCTAATCGAGACAGGGCCAGCAACACTCCAACCTTCTTCAGGGCCCATCTCTTCGATACGGCGGATCAGGTTGCATCATTAGGGTTGGGCAATACTTGAGAATACCTCTGCGACTCGTCTGACGTCTGTTGAAGACAGGTTGTGATGATTGGGCAAGTAAATCCCGTAATCATGGACTTTATCTGCATTTGGAAGGTCACAGGGGCCGTGGATGCGGGTCCAGAACGGGTGTCGGCCAATATTTCCACAAATCAGTGGGCGACACTCAATCTGTTCCGCTTTCAGGTGGTTGAACACCTCAAGACGGTTCTCGACAAAAGTGCCATAGGCAAAAGACGACAGGGTCTCGGTCGGCCCGCTTTGGGCGAAAAAATCAGGCAGCATGGATTTGTAGAGGTCAAAGTTGCGTTCGCGAACCTCCACGATCCCATCCAGCTTTTTCAACTGCGAGCGGCCAATGAAAGCCTGTAGGTCGGTGGAGCGCAAATTGAAGCCAGGATAGTAGAATGTGTAGAGGTTGCGAAACGCGTCGATCTCATGCTCGCGGGTCATCGCATCGCGCCGTTCAGATGAAAGGTCGCGCGACCATCCATGGGAGCGCAGCGAAAGCATAAGTTGATGAAGATCGTCATCATCGGTTACAACCATGCCGCCCTCGATGGTCGAAATGTGATGCCCATAGTAAAATGAAAACGATCCGGCGAGGCCGTGCGCGCCCAGTTTTTTGCCGCCAGAGGTGCTACCCAAAGCTTCACAACTATCTTCGAGAAGCAGAACGCCATAGCGGTCGCAAATCTGCTGAATCTGAGGAAGGTGATTGGCGTGACCCAACACATGCACAAGGATCAGCAGCGACGGCTGTTCGGTCTTGCACAGATGTTCCAGGTGGTTCAGATCAAGCCCAAGGTTTTCCGGGTCACAATCGCACAGCGAAACATCAAAGCCGAATTGCATCAAGGGAGAGACGGTCGTTACCCAGCTTACGGCGGCGGCGATGGCCTTATTGTTACGCAGCAAGCCCGCTTCTTTCAGGGCATAGATCATCAACAGGTTCGAAGATGATCCCGAATTGGTAAAGACTGCATGACGCGACCCCATCCAGTCTTTGAACTCTTCCTCGAACGCCAATGTTTGCGTGGCTTTTGTCAACCGGTTTCCGGCTAGAATCCACTCGGACAATTGGTGAAGTTCTGGCTCGGAAATCGTATCGTCAGCCAGAAAAACAGACTTTGGCAGGTGCAGGTCTGACATTAATTATATCCCGTAAGACGGCGCAAGACGCGCAGAATTTTCATTTCTCGATAGTAGCGTTTCACCTCGCCATAGGCGCGTTTTATCTTCACACCTTTTTCACTATCCTGGCTGGCGTCAATCGTTATTGACCCATCATGCGCGCGGAACGTGGCAAGTGATGTTCTCACAAAACCAACCTTCGGGTAGCGCAACATCGAAAGCAACGTCACAAAACAGTCGGGCCCAACCCCATGATACTCGACTTTGGCGAGTGGCAGGCGGCCTTGATAGAGCGCATCAAGCAGGATTTGTTTCCGGTAAACGGCCGCCGCTGGTGAAATCAATGACCGCAGAACACGTTTTTCGACCTGCTTGCATGGATACGTGCCGGTCTCAGGCAACCAGTCCTTGAAAAGAGTTTGCCGGATTCTGTCGTTCTCTTCATCAAAAACATCAGCACAGCAAAATGCAAACCCCACATCATCGGTCAAAACGGCCATGCACTCCGCAACAAATTCCGGCTCGATCCAGTCGTCGTCATATTGCAAATGTACAAAGTCACCTTTTGCATGCAACACCCCCTCTAGCCAGCAAAAATGCGGCCCGAAATCATCTGTGCGTTTGACATATCGGATGCGGTCGCCATAGGCCGCAACGACAGCGTCGGTGTCATCTGTCGAGCCATGATTGACAACGATCACCTCGACCGGCCAGGTTTGCGCCAGGGCGCTGTCGATCGCCTTGGGCAACATGGCCGCACGGTTGAATGTAGGAATGACAATGCTGACAGTTACAGCGCTTTCGCGTGCTCCGTCTGCGTCCGTTGTGTCAGGCATCTTGCCCCTCCAGAAAGGCGGCAAGCCGCGTTGTGTCTGCCAAAAGGCAATCCTGAGTACCGACATGTCGGATATCAAGCGTGCCTGGGGCAAGGCTCTGCACGAAATCCCGGATCCGTGTCGGTTGGCCTGAGCCAATGTTGATTACACCGATATAGCGGGCAAGAACAAGGCGCACAATTATCCGGGCCGCCTGTTCTGCCGTCAGAAAGTCACGAATGCTGTCGGCTCCAGGCAACTCGAAAGGTTGGCTCAGATTCTCTTGGGCAAGCCGCTTTGCAATATTTGGTCGCAGATAGGGGCCGGTCTGGGCCGGATCATGGATTGAAAAGACCCGACCAATGCACAGAGGGATGTCATGCGCGGCGCAAATATCCTTTGCGGCGAACTCGGCCATCCATTTTGTGCGCCCATAAAGCGACACCGGTTCTGTGGCGGCGTCTTCGGAAATTGCGGTCGGTTGGGGGGCATAGACATGCCCTGACGAGCAGTAGAACACATGCGGCGTCTGACCGCTGTGCGCAAGCGCCCCAAGAAGATGAACAGTGCCACCGACATTTACGTCATAAGCCCGCGCCGGATCGGCCTGCACGGCATTCACCGGCACCATTGCCCCAAGGTGGATTACACTGTCGAGTGGCCCTGCGGCGTCTAAGGCGGCTTGTGTCTCGGCCAAGTTCGCCAGATCGCCTTTAAACCGGACGATATCGATCGGATCGGATCCTGAGCCAAGCCGCTGGCGCACATGGCCACCGATGATCCCGCCACTTCCTGTGATTAAAATTCGCGGCATCTCTCCCCCTACTTGCGCCCGTTTTCGATGCTTGCTTTGCTGGAGTTAAGACAATCGACTAAGTGTGATATTCCAATCGAAACCCTCGCTCGAACCGTTCAAAGAGAAGTACGCAGTTTTAAGGGGCAGCTGCAAGCAGGGGCGGGCATTTTTTGCGGCAAGTTGGCGAGCTTGCAACCGTACCGCGGCATGACAGTTCCACATCAACGGCCTGGACCTGTCGCGATTTCGGGGTGCCTTTACTCAACATGGCCGCGACGATCAAAGCTGGGGAATTCCTGCTCGTGATCCTCCAAATGACCCAGGTTTCGCCTGCTCATCAGGCATCTTGCCCAATACCACTTAGCCTCGCGGGCAATGGATTACGATTTCCTGAGGGGTGAGGTTTGGCGCTACTCTCGCGGGTGGGACCGGGATATGGCTTGGGCAATGCTGCGGTGACCACAAAGAAGATTACCCGTGACACGTGACGAGCTTTTGGCCCTTGCGGGCATGCCCCGGCCAACCCGAGCTATCCACATAGCCCCTACCGCTTTATCAACCGCGAATACATGAACATCATCTGAAAGCGACGCCGAGGCGATCCGCGCGATCGTGCCCGAGCCGCTGATGCCCGATGGCTCGAACACGGTGGTTTATGAATGGATCAACATGCCCGACAGTTCGGGTTTTGGCACCTATCAGGAATCCGGCATCGTCATTCCCTGCCCCGCGATCTGATGGCCGCCGCCAAGCACAGCCATCAAGAGGCCGTTGTCGCGGGCAAAATTGTCGGCCACCAGAATATCTCCGATCCCCACCGCGCGGATCACCAGCCCCGGCTTGCAATCTATCATTCCGTTCCAGAGGGCCCGCGTGTCGTCATAACCCGCCTCCCCCGGTTTGATCACAACGCCGCGCAAAGCCGCCGATAAATTCTCGATGGTTTCCGCTTTGACCGACTTGGAACCGTTGTTCAGGTCGCGCAATGTAACAGTCATGGCTTTTCCTTTTCTCTATTCGGGTGGGCCGACTTGTAGGATAATCCGTTTTGGCCCCCGTCTTGCGTGTTCATCAGGATGCATACGAAACCGCTTGCCTCGCCAGTGGCGAGACTGGACCATCGGGTCCAGATTCTCATCAGGATTGAATCTGGCTCTTGGCATCATTGTCTTTGACGATCTGCTTCATGAAGGCCATCATTTCCTCGCGATATTCCTGACCGCGAACAAGTTCCCTGACCTCTGCATCGCGATCGCGCAATTGCGTCTGAAGTGCCTCATTTTTCTCGCGAAGGTCGAGATTCTCATCCTCAATGGCGGCCCTCTCTGCCTGCATTTTTTCGACTCGATCTTCCATTGTCCGGATATGACTTCGGCTGGTGCGAAGGTCTTCTTCTTTTTCGATAAGGAATTTTTCTGCCGACATGCGCAGGCCATGATAGCCGATGGCTAAATGTTCCAGGATGTCCGCTGCAACCCGGTCACCGATGCGTCCCGCCGACGCCTTGGCGTCTTGTGGCAGTGCCAGCAGCAATCTTGAGAGCTTCATTTTATCACGATTCTCGATGGCCGCAGTGATCGCTTTTTTCAGGCTATCGTCGTTGATCCCTTCGGAAACGCCCGATTGAGCGACAAGTTGCTTTTTGACAGCGGCTGTCGTTGTCTCTGTGCCCCGGTCTTCAACGGCCTCGATCGCGTCCATCAGCTGTTCGTTTGAGTAGGAGGCCGGACGTCCTTCTTTCTTGCGTGTCATGTGATTTCCTATCCTGAGTTCCGCAAACAGTTTGCGGAATTGAGTTTGACTAAGTGCCGCGTCATGCGGCTGAATTGGAGATTGGGTCGATCATTTTGAGCCGGAAGGAAAAAGTTTAGGCAGGATCATCTTTTCTGAGAAACGCCGTGCCGGATGGTTGGGGAAACGTTTTCATCACATCACCGAGGGAGGACCCTCCCGCAAAAGGTGCCTAGCCAAATGATTGCCCCGCCCAGGACGGCTTTTCTAAGGTGTTCCAAGTCTTCAGAATATTAGCGTGTCAAAAGTGTCGAGATTTCCGATGCTTGTCAGATTACATCGCCCGTTTAAGCGGAGCCGCGCTATTGGGGCGCGGAGATATCCCAAGGTGGCGCGGAGGGAGGGTATCGCTTTGCGGGTTAAGTCGGCCCAAGCGCGGATAGATTCCGCCGTCATGTGGTCGGAATTCCAAAGGATAGCATTTTTGTGAACCGGCGTTCGGACTTATCTCCAAGCTATTCGAAATTGGAGACACGACATGACAGGAAATCCCCGCGCGGACGCTACCAACCAAGCGGACGCTCAACTCTTTGAAAACCTCACGGGTATCGAGACAGATGACATGTACCGCATGTCTCGCGAGTTTTGCCGTCAAATTGGCGAGGCGCAGCTCTGTGTGAGCGGACATCGCGTGATGCACGCTCTGATACACCGCACCTGCCGATCTTTGCCAGAGTGGTCTGAATGCGCCATGCAGCCTGCGGAGGGATATCGGGTGCCAAGCAAGGATATTCGGAAACAACTTGGACTGGAGAAATCCAAGGGAAATCGGGAATTGCACGAAGGTGTTGCAGAACTGGCGTCAGCAGGCATGTTCGATTCTTTGTGCTTTTTGCACAGCAATGAGTGGCTCAGTTGGCGCTTCCGCGACGAAGTTCTCGCACTATTGCTCGAACAGAATGTGTATGGCTTGCTCGATGCCACCGGACTGTCGCTTCTGAAAAAATCCATCGATTTTCAGGTCTTCAACCATGTGTCGGTACCTCGACGAATGCGAAAGGCCAAATTCACCCTCTCCGTGTCAGATGTTGCGTACTGGATTCATCAAGAACAGCCATCGTGGTCGAAGATCAGCGGCCCTTTTATCGAGGCTCTCCGGAAGTCCTGCGAGGTTTATGGCCTGACAGCCTGCGTCATGCTGAGTTGTTTGGGCTACAGCCGAGGGATCGACACGGTTGAAGTACGATTGAGGCGCAAAGGTGGCCTGTGGTCACCCGCTACACTGGCAAAGGGAGTGAATCGTCCCGGTTTTACCGGAGACCTATAGCTTCATTTCACGCGACCATATCGAGCACGTTGCGCTGTGCATAGAAGTTCTGTTCAGCCTCTGCTGGCGGTATGTTTCCGATAGGGCCGAGCAACCGCCGGTGATTAAACCAATCGACCCAACCGAGCGTCGCCATTTCCAGATCCTGCATGTTGCGC
>Ga0209345_10005569_pt1 | contig 11638 bp, 7 predicted proteins | sample Cruoilmetagenom7_FD_187294 | JGI IMG/M metagenome (GOLD analysis project Ga0209345, IMG submission 187294) | Oil polluted marine microbial communities from Coal Oil Point, Santa Barbara, California, USA - Sample 7 (SPAdes) (version 2) | ecosystem: Environmental > Aquatic > Marine > Oil seeps ...
GCAAACCTTAACCGATCAAATGCTTATTCTGGTTGCCATGCTTGATAATCACCCGTAGCACTTGGACGCTCCATGCCTTTGCGTGCATCACCTTGTGGGTAATAAGCATGTTCAGTGCCCGTCAAATTAGGCAAATGTTCTTTTTGCCATTCTTTGGCTTGAGTCGCTTCTTCCGTCAAAGGATCAGCAACCGTATGGTGCAACCAAGCATGCCATTCAGGTGGTACTTTAGAGGCTTCTGAAATGCCTTTATATAACGTCCAACGGCGTTCACGCCCCTGAAGTTTTTTCTTATTGCGATAATATTTGTTACCGAATTCATCGGTGCCAACTAATTCGCCGTTAAGCCAAGTGTAAACACGGGTTCCGATTGTCATACCAAAACAACTCCACGCCTAAAGAGGCGATAATTTTGCGCTCTTAAAAGTAAGAGCATTTCCAAATAAGGTGCACCATCTTATGTACTTCAAAATGAAACATAAAACATGCTGGGCTATTTATAACCGTAACTTCTTCAGATGTCTTTACTAAATTCTAAGAAATTCATTAAGTTTGAGAAGGCTTATTAAAAACCACATTGAATAATTTTTGCATATCTTCAGCTGGAACGGGCCTGCTGAAATAAAAACCTTGTACCAAATCACAGCCTTTTTCTTTCAATACCTCATATTGTTCAATTGTTTCAATACCTTCTGCAACTGTTTTCAAATTCAAAGCGCGTGCTAACATGATAATGGTATCCACAATAGCCGCATCACGTTCGTTGACAGTTACCTCATGAATAAAGGCACGATCAATTTTCAACTTAGAAATCGGTAAACGTTTTAAATAGGCCAGCGATGAATAGCCCGTTCCAAAATCATCAATAGAGGCCATCACCCCAAACTCTCGTAAATCATTCAACGTTCGAATGGCAGAATCGGGCTCTTCCATGACAGAACTTTCCGTTAATTCAAGTTCGATCATTTCCGGGGGAAGACCAGTTTCTTTTAAAACATCACTCATTAAAGCCATCAAGCGCTCCGGCTGTGCAAATTGACGCCATGAAATATTCACGGCCAAGGGCACCGGGTCATATCCTAAATCAATCCATTTCTTTGCGGTAACGCAGGTTTGATAAAGAACCTGATGGCAAATATCTCCGATGAGGCCCGCTTCTTCAGCAACTGGAATAAATTCACCGGGACCAACAAGACCTAGCCGTGGGTGTTTCCAACGCGCCAAAGCTTCCATGCCAGCAATTTTGCCCGTTTTTACATCAATGAGAGGCTGAAAGAAAGGTACAAACTCATTATTCACCAAAGCTTTGCGAAGGCGGTTTTCATAAGCCAAAACCCGCAATGCACGGGTATTCATTTCCTCCACATAAAAGCGATACCCCCCAGGCGAAGTCAGGTGGGCACGACGCAATGCAGTATCCGCATTCATCATAAGCGCAGCTGCATCAAGACCGTCACGATGAGAAACACTAATCCCCATACTGATACTAACATCTAAACGTCTTGTACCAACCTCAAATGGAATCTTCATACTTTTCAAAAGGTTATCAGCTAATGCTGCAATCTCGCTATCTGATGTGAAGCTGGTCAATACGATGCAATAAGTTTCAGCACGAGGATGCGCTAAGAATGTATTTTCTCCCAAACAATTGGCAAGATGCTCAGCAACATGAACGACCAATTGATCTGCAGTTTCACTGCCTAAGGTGTCGTTAACCAAATCTAAGCGATCAATAGCAAGCGCTAAAACGGCAAAGCCCGCCCCTTCTTCTTTATTAAAAAGATCAGTCAGATGTTCTTCCATGGCCAAACGATTTGGTAGATGCGTACTTTCATCATGGTACGCCAAGTATCGCATCCGCTCATCCAGCATATGCTGCGCACTCACATCAATCGCGGCACCATCCCAGACAACGCTATCTGGCCCAAGCGCACGCGGGTTCGCAAAGAAACGTATCCAAGCGCTCGTATGTTCGTTTAATCGAATGGAAAATTCTTCATCCAAAGGGGTTTTATTTATAGCCGATTTTTTAATACGACGCAGCAATCGTCGTTTCTCTTGATCTGATGCGAGGTTAAGAAAAACGTTCGGGTTCTCCATCAAACCTTCACTATCCATCCCCATCAACCCCGCAACACCTGTGCTTATATAAGGGAAACTGACCTCTCCGGTTTCAGGCAATATCATTTGGAATAAGGTAATAGGCAGATTACCAACCATTTCACCAAGGCGGGTTTCAGCGTCGTGCAATGCTTTTCGCAATAAAACAAATTGCGTAATGTCGCGCACAATGCCGAGATGGAAAGATTGATCTCTAAGGTTTAAGGGAGATAAAGAAACTTCAACCTGTATAAAACGCCCGTTTTGCGCTTTGATCGATGATTGGAATTTTGGGCGATCTAAAAACGGCCATCCTTTTTTCTCCCCCTGAAATAAATAGCCGACATTTAGATCAATTAAATAGGAATGGTCTTGAATATTGAACAACCTTAGAGCAGCCGCATTAGCACCGACCATACGCCCAGAAGAATCCGTCACCAAAGCTGGATCACTTAAAGCCGATATGAGTCGTTCACACTCTTGTTCGATAAGGAGTGTATCTTGTGTATTCACGATTTTTTTTTCCGAACATGGATCATGCCCCCTATTAATAAGTTTGGCATCTTCAAAAACGGCTCCCGACTTGTCTGTCATTTATTTTCGACATCTTTTGATGTGTTATTTATTCTATAGGTTCTGGTGTTGAGAATCTTACATTATTTTTTCGATTCTCAACACCAGAACCATAACATCCTCGTTAAGCAATAGCCCGTAAAAAGAACGCACATACGATTCTCTTGAGGCTTTTCCTAGATTTTGATGCTTTCCAACCCCTTCCACCATCCCTAGTAGGCAGGTGTTTCAATAAACACAACGGGTTGAAGTGCTATTGATGTGAAAGAGACAAATTCAAGTACATTTTTTTTAATTTTTTTTCCACAGCCATTTAATATTGGGAATCGGCAGCTTACTTATACTTTATTTTATTTCGGATATGTAACGGTGCATAACTATACTTTCGTAGTATCTTGAAATCGGTTTGAGAAAATGCTCTACATCTTGTGCCTCCGAGGAAGCGCTGCACGCCTTATATTGATGCAGACACGATTGGGGATGAGGGTAAATAAAAAGAATTTTGGAAATTATTTCCGCCGCTAATATTTAAATAAAGAGGCATACAGGGCTAAAATGCGTATCAAACGTCATTTCACACACGAAGATAAATCGCCGTATGACGGCATTGTTTTTCGTAAAGCAATCAGCGAAATCCGCAATCCAGATGGTTCAATCGTTTTCCAAGCTAAGGACTTAGAAGTTCCTGAAAGCTGGTCTCAGGTTGCCTGCGATGTGCTGGCACAAAAATATTTCCGCAAGGCTGGCGTACCCGCCCAGCTTAAAGCCGTTAAAGAAAAAGACATCCCACAATGGCTGTGGCGTCAAGAACCCGATGAGACTGCTTTAAAATCAGTCGCTGAGGATGATCGTTTCACTGGCGAAACATCTGCAAAGCAAGTGTTCAATCGTTTAGCAGGCACTTGGACCTATTGGGGTTGGAAAGGTGGATATTTTGATACCGAGTCTGACGCACGCGCTTATTTTGACGAGATGCGTTACCAGCTCTGTGCCCAAATGGGTGCGCCGAACTCTCCACAATGGTTCAACACAGGCTTGCATTGGGCATATGGCATCGATGGCCCAGCCCAAGGCCACCATTATGTAGATTTCAAAACCGGCAAGTTGGTGCGTTCTAAATCTTCTTATGAGCATCCACAGCCTCATGCTTGCTTCATCCAATCTGTCAGCGACGATTTGGTGAATGAAGGCGGCATCATGGATTTATGGGTTCGTGAAGCGCGTTTGTTTAAATATGGGTCTGGTACAGGGTCTAACTTCTCGAATTTACGTGGTGAAGGTGAATCTCTTTCAGGCGGCGGCAAATCATCTGGTTTGATGAGCTTCTTGAAAATTGGAGATCGTGCTGCCGGTGCAATTAAATCAGGTGGCACGACACGCCGCGCAGCCAAGATGGTTGTTGTTGATGTAGATCACCCTGATGTCGAAGAATTCGTCAGCTGGAAAGTTAAAGAAGAACAAAAAGTCGCAGCTCTTGTTGCGGGTTCTAAACTTTCACAAAAACACCTCGGCGAGGTTATGAAAGCCTGTAATGAAGGCATAGGCGAAGCAGCGTTTGATCCCAAATTAAATCTTGCATTGAAAAAAGCAATCATTGCATCTCGTAAAGTCTTGATCCCTGAAAATTACATTCAGCGCGTCATTGAATTTGCAAAACAAGGCTATACAGATATTGAATTCCCTGCATACAACACAGATTGGGATTCAGAAGCCTACATGACCGTTGCCGGTCAAAATTCTAATAACTCTGTACGTGTGACCAACGCCTTCTTGAACAAAGTTCTTGAAGATGGCGAATGGGAATTGATCCGTCGCAAAGATGGTCAAGTTGCCAAACGCATCAATGCACGCGATTTATGGGAAGATATCGGTTATGCTGCTTGGGCATGTGCTGACCCTGGAATCCAGTACGATTCAACCATTAACGAATGGCATACGTGCCCAGCCGATGGTCGCATCAATGCATCGAACCCTTGTTCTGAATATATGTTTTTGGATGATACGGCATGTAACTTGGCTTCGTTAAATCTTCTTCAATTCCAAAAAGAAGATGGCTCTTTCGATGTTCCAGCCTTCACACACGCTGTTCGCATCTGGACTGTGACGTTGGAAATTGCTGTTTTGATGGCTCAATTTCCTTCAAAAGAAATTGCACAACGTTCATATGATTACCGCACATTAGGTCTTGGCTTTGCTAATATCGGTGGCTTGTTGATGTCTGATGGTTTGTCATACGACAGCCCTGAAGGCCGTTCAATCTGTGGCGCGATTTCAGCCATCATGACAGGTGAAGCTTACGCAACCTCCGCTGAAATGGCACAAAGCCTAGGCGCCTTCCCTAACTACCCTGACAACGCAGAACATATGTTGCGCGTCATTCGTAACCATCGTCGCGCTGCACAAGGCTTAAAAGACGATTACGAAGGCCTTGCGGTGCTACCCGTTCCACTTGACGCGGCAAACTGCCCTGAAAGCGAATTGATCGAAGCTGCACGCACAGCATGGGACCGGGCATTGGAATTGGGCAAAGCCCATGGTTTCCGTAACGCGCAAGTTTCTGTAGTTGCCCCAACGGGTACCATTGGTCTGGTTATGGATTGTGATACGACAGGGATTGAACCTGACTTCGCACTTGTCAAATTCAAAAAACTTGCAGGCGGTGGTTACTTCAAAATCATCAACCGTATTGTTCCTTCTGCCTTGACTAAAATGGGTTACGAAGAACAACAAGTGAATGACATGATCCGTTATGCAGTTGGTCATGGAACCCTTAAAGGTTCTGCGCACATCACATACGATCAATTGCGTGAAAAAGGATTTGGCGAGACTGAATTCCAACTTCTTGAAAAAGCATTATCTGATGCATTTGACATCAAATTTGCCTTTAACAAATGGTCTTTAGGTGAAGATTTCTGTACACGCAAGCTTGGTATCACTGCTGAAAAACTGGACAGTCCTTCATTTGATATGTTGGCTGAACTCGGTTTCTCGAAATCAGACATTGATAATGCAAACACCTATGTCTGTGGTTCTATGACGCTTGAAGGTGCGCCACACTTGAAAGACGAACATCTATCCGTCTTTGATTGTGCAACACCCTGTGGTCGCAAGGGCACACGATTGTTGTCTGTTGAAAGTCACATCCGCATGATGGCAGCATCTCAGTCATTTATTTCTGGTGCAATTTCTAAAACCATCAACATGGCAAGCAATTCAACCGTTGAAGACTGTAAAAATGCTTACATCTTATCTTGGAAATTGGGTCTAAAAGCCAATGCTTTGTATCGTGATGGTTCTAAACTCTCTCAACCCCTTCAAGCTCAAGTGCTTGAAGATGATGAGATTGATTCTATGGAAGAAGCCGTTGCGAACCAACCTTCAGCCAAAAAAGCAGAACTCATTGCTGAACGCATCATTGAGCGTGAGATTGCCAAACGCCGTAAACTTCCAAACCGTCGCAAAGGCTATACACAAAAAGCCACTGTTGGCGGTCACAAAGTTTATTTGCGAACCGGCGAATATGAAGATGGTGAATTAGGTGAACTGTTCATCGATATGCACAAAGAAGGCGCGGCTTTTCGTTCCTTGATGAATAATTTTGCAATCGCTATCTCTCTCGGCCTTCAATATGGCGTGCCGTTAGACGAATATGTTGAAGCCTTTACCTTCACTCGCTTTGAGCCAAGCGGTATGGTTACGGGTAACGACACCATCAAAATGGCTTCTTCTGTATTGGATTATATCTTCCGAGAGTTAGCCGTATCTTACAATGATCGCAATGACCTGGCCCATATTAAGCCAGAAGATTTGCATCCTGATACAGTTGGTGGTGGCGAAGTTCAAAGCAAGTTGCCAGATCAAGAACTCGACAAAGCAACGCAAATGATAGAACGCGTAACATCACAAGGTTACATGCGCGGCCGTTTCCTCGTCTTTAATAAAGACACCGACGGGGGGGCAACTGAAGGATCAAGTTCTGGTGGAACGGTTGGAACTCCGGCTGTGACAGGCACACCGAAAGTGGCTGCATCTGCTGCTTCAATTGATGGCGAACCTGACATCTTTGAAGAAACAGACCAAAAACTTGAACTCATTCGTGAAGCCCGCATGAAAGGCTATGAAGGCGATGCCTGCCAAGAATGTGGTAACTTCACCTTGGTTCGTAACGGAACATGCATGAAATGTGTGACATGTGGTTCCACAAGCGGCTGTTCATAAACTTTTTTGTTCTATTGAATAGAGAAGACTGTAGAAGGAGGGTTCGAATTTATTCGAGCTCTCCTTTTATTTTTAATATTCATGCGAATATCACTTGTTCTTTCAATCTCTTCACCTAAGTTTATAGCTAACACATACTTAAAGGATTCAAAAATGACTGGCAAAATCGCGGCACGCCTTAAAACATTAGGCATTGAACTGCCCCAAGCAAACCCGGCAGTTGGCAACTACCTTCCAAGCATTGTGACGGGAAACCTTATTTTCGTCTCCGGTCAAATCACCATGTTAAATGGCGAATTGAAATACATCGGACGCCTTGGAGAAGCCTTAAGTGTTGAAGATGGCATGGCAGCTGCACGGCTTTGTGGTCTTAACCTGATTGCTCAAGCTGGTGCCGCACTTGATGGTGACCTTGATCGCATCACCCGTGTCGTTAAATTAGGTGGGTTCGTTAACTGCACCCATGAATTCTCAGATCAACCCAAAGTCATTAACGGCGCTTCTGATTTAATGGTTGAAATCTTTGGTGATGCAGGCAAACACGCACGTGCAGCCGTTGGTGTCAGCGCCCTGCCCTTAGGTGTTTCAGTAGAAGTCGATGGCATCTTTGAATTTGAATAAGGTATCCCCCATTCAAGTTGAAGTTATTGAACACATAAGCAGCCTCAATGCAGACGATTGGAATTCTTGCGTGGGGGCTAATGCGCCTTTTGCACGTCATGAATTCCTATCCTCGCTAGAAGATTCACAATGCGTACAGCCTAAAAATGGTTGGATGGCACATCATCTTGTCATCAAAGGGGATGATGGAAAAATAAAAGCCTGCGCACCGATGTACCTTAAAAGCCATTCATACGGCGAGTATGTATTTGATTGGTCATGGGCTGAAGCTTATGATCGTGCGGGCGGAAGATATTATCCAAAATTACAGTCCGCCATTCCTTTCACACCCGTAACTGGCCCGCGTTTTTTATTGCATCCTTCAGCCAGTCCTGAAGATCGAAATGCCTTAATCACTGCAATGATCAAACGTGCAATCGATTTGAAAGTATCTTCCCTTCACGTTACATTTTCCACACGTGAAGAATGGGACATCTTAAAGAACCATGGTTTTCTTCAACGCACCGGGCATCAATATCACTGGGATAATCGAGACTATGATGATTTTGATGTTTTTTTAAACCAACTCACATCACGCAAACGAAAGGCCATTCGCAAAGAGAGAAAGGCTGTCAGTGAAAGCGGTGTTGAACTTATCACTCTTTCAGGCAATGACATTACAGACCTCCATTGGGATGCATTTTACAGCTTTTATATGGATACGTCCGGGCGCAAGTGGGGACATGCTTATCTCAACAGAGAGTTTTTCAGCTTGCTTGGTCAACGCATGGGACAAAGTATCATTCTTGTCCTCGCCCAAATGGACGGGCGTATTGTCGCAGGTGCATTAAATATTAAAGGTGATGAAACATTATACGGGCGTTATTGGGGGTGCTTAGAAGACTTTCGTTTTCTTCATTTCGAAGCCTGTTACTACCAAGCCATCGACTATGCCATCACACATAAACTAAAACGTGTTGAAGCAGGTGCTCAAGGCCAACATAAAATACAACGAGGCTACCTTCCCGTTGAAACCTACAGTGCCCATTGGTTTGCAGACAATGGTTTTGCCAACGCCGTAAAAGATTTTTTAGAACATGACAAACGCGTTAATGATCATGAAATGACAGAACTTTCAACACTCTCACCCTATAAAAAAGCATAAACATAACTCTGGATTGGAAATAATTATATTTTTGCCTTCTCATATGCAAATCTTGATGCTACTAATAATAAAACTTTAACGTTTATTTTGGTGAACTAATTTATGTATATTTCTGTCGAGACTGAGCAATGTACTGGTTTAGAATTCATTGATACCTATCATCGAATCATTGAAACCCTTGTAAATGAACTTTGCGAAGAAATCACAGTAAGTAGAGACCTCGAAAACATCATGCTCAAGATTGATGAGTTGATTGAAGAAATCATGTCTTACTTACATAGCAAACAAGAATGCCGTGATAAATATGCTTGCCAAGGGAAATCGGCCGCAGAAGAAATTTTGCAAAATCTAAGAAAATTTCAACAAACCATGAAACAGTTTGGCAACACCTTGCCAAGTTCCATTGCCATTAATGAAATCCATCTCTGGGCCAAGTCTTCCGTTTTTGAACCAGATCAAAAATGCATTTCGTGCTGTCACATTCCAGCTGCTATTTAAACACCAAACCTTATCAAAACATCTTTGACATCAAGTTCTTCCATGACAGCGCGCCCTTTGGGCGCCATACCATCGACCCAAGCCGGATAGCGTACTTCAACCTCTTTCCCCTCTTGCACAACGATTTTTCGTGCAAGAACATGAGGGTGCTTCAATGTTTCAGCAGGGGTGCGAATAGGTTCCATGCAACAATCAGCTGGTACGAGGATCGCTTCCCAATCAGCCAAAGTTTTCATTTTAAACAAATCACGTAAAGTGGCGATAAGGTTATCTTGGGGTAAAGGTTCAGTATGTCGAACAAGCAAGTCATCACGTTCAATTGCCTGACAAAAATTCTGCCAAAATTTTGGCTCGATAGGTGCAAAAGCTAGGTAACGTTTGTCTGATGTTTCATAGACATTATAAAATGCTGCGCCCCCAGTCAGTTCCCCTCGGCCACATTCATCATTGATACCATGTGCAGCAGGTGTCAGGCTCAAGTAATTCCAACTGAGCGCACCTTCAAACAAACTGACATCGATGAATGTACCTTTTTTCGTTCTCTCACGCCGAAACAAGGCAGCCAAAATCGAGGTTACGGCCTGCATTGCACCTGAATGATCCGCTAAGGGAGGAAAGATCGGGACAGGCCCCGTCTCAGCATGGCCTGTTTGTGACAAGGCACCCGTTAAGGCAACATATGTCATGTCGTGCCCAGCACTTTGACTATAGGGCCCATTTTGTCCAAAACCAGATAAGGCACAATGGATCAATGTCGGATTAAGTTTTCGAAGTGTATCCCCATCAAACCCCAAACGTCCCATCACACCGGGGCGAAAAGATTCGAGCAACACATCAGCTTTTTCCACAAGTTTTGTGAAGTCCGCTTTTCCTTCAGCAGATTTCAAATCCAGCTTAACCACCATTTTTCCAGCATTTAGCTGCTTATAAAGGGGGGAAAGACCATCATCACCTTGCATAAATGCTTGACGCATCGGATCACCAAATGGTGGTTCAACCTTCACAACCTCAGCTCCCAAATCTCCCAACGTCATGGTCGCAAATGGACCGGGAATATATTGAGAAAGATCAAGAACACGAATACCATCAAGGCAATTATCAAACATATGGAAGCACCTTTTTATAAAACAGACCCCCATCTAGCCACAACATTGTTCGCCTTGCAAACAAATAAATGTAAAAAAGCCCCCATAGTTTATGAGGGCCTTTCGTATCTTATTTCGCCAATGCAGGGACTTTGCTTTTAGGTGGTTTGCGTTTGGGTGCTTTCTTTAACTCATCTTCTGGATAATCGAAGGCCAGTTTTCCATCATCTACTTTAACCTTCACCATTCCGCCATTAATCAGCTTGCCGAATAACAGTTCTTCAGCCAGTGGCTTCTTGATATGTTCTTGAATAACACGGCCCAAAGGACGTGCGCCAAACAAAGGTTCGTAACCTTTTTTACCCAACCATTTACGTGCAGAAGGTGTCAGTTGAATTTCAACGCCACGGTCTTCGAGCTGGGCTTCCAGTTGCATGATAAATTTATCAACGACTTTACCCATTACATTCGTACTGAGACTGGCAAAGGGCACAACCGCATCAAGGCGATTGCGAAATTCTGGCGTGAACAATTTTTCGATGGCTTCTTTATCTTCACCCATGCGGCTATCACGACCAAAACCCATGGCATTTTTCGCCAAATCAGTTGCGCCCGCATTTGTGGTCATGATCAAAATTACGTTTCTGAAATCAATGGTTTTGCCATTATTATCAGTAAGTTTGCCATGATCCATCACTTGCAATAAAATGTTGAAAAGATCTGGGTGAGCCTTTTCAATTTCATCCAACAATAAAACACAATGGGGATGCTGATCAACACCATCTGTCAACAAACCGCCTTGATCAAACCCGACGTAGCCCGGAGGTGCACCGATAAGCCGAGAAACAGAATGGCGTTCCATATATTCAGACATATCAAACCGAATAATTTCAACACCAAGGGTACGCGACAGCTGACGTGCAACTTCGGTTTTGCCAACACCCGTTGGGCCTGAAAACAAATAGCTGCCAATGGGTTTTTCAGGTTCGCGCAATCCAGCACGAGCCAATTTAATAGCGCTTGAGAGTTGATCAATCGCAACATCTTGACCAAAGACCATACGTTTCAAATCACGTTCAAGATTACGCAGTGTTTCTTTATCATCACTGGAAACAGATTTGGGTGGAATGCGGGCAATTTTCGCGACCGTATCTTCCACATCCTTCACAGTAACCGTTTTACGTCGTTTACTAGCAGGCAATAACATACGCGATGCACCAACTTCATCAATCACATCAATGGCTTTATCGGGAAGCTTTCTATCCCCGATATAGCGCACAGACAATTCAACCGCAGAAACAAGCGCATCATGAGTGTAGCGCACCTTATGATGTTCTTCATAATAAGGTTTCAGCCCACGTAAAATTTTGATCGCATCTTCAATTGAAGGTTCCACGAT
>Ga0209345_10005570_pt1 | contig 11638 bp, 9 predicted proteins | sample Cruoilmetagenom7_FD_187294 | JGI IMG/M metagenome (GOLD analysis project Ga0209345, IMG submission 187294) | Oil polluted marine microbial communities from Coal Oil Point, Santa Barbara, California, USA - Sample 7 (SPAdes) (version 2) | ecosystem: Environmental > Aquatic > Marine > Oil seeps ...
GAGGGAGCTTGATCAGGTTGCCGAGACTGCCCTGCTTCAGTCTCCCTTGCTTTGGAAAGACCTCTATGGATACGTCCGGCGCCGTACTGGGGAGCTGGTTTAGAAGCATTGTCCCGAATTTTCTAGCCACACCCGCAGGAACCGGGGACTCTAAGAATATCCAGCAATGCCTCCCTTTGAAACCAGAGTCTTCTATGTGGATGGGGATATCATGGGCAGCTCCAAGATCAACCAGTTTGCACGCAGCGCTGTGCGTCTTGCCCATGGCCTTATCCCAGAGGCTTTTCCTGGTGATTGTTTTGCGCACTACGAATTTAGGCAGATCGAGGTCAAAGGCAATGAAGTTGACTGTATTGTCCAAACGTATGGGATAGACTCCCACGGTCATGTTTCCCAGGATATGGTTCTCCGCCGCCTTCAATGTCAAGGGTTCATTTACAGGGGTATATCCCAGCTCTCCTGTAGGACTCGCCCACTGGCGGGCATACACACCCTCCCGCCCGGCAAAGAGGGTGGTGAAGGTCACAAGATTATGTTGTGCCGGTATGATCTGGTCCGCCTTTTCAAAGGGCTCGACCTGGGGTTCCTCAGCGCTGAGGAAATCAAGGGACCGGATCATTGCCTTTATGGATTCATCTCCCGTGGTTTCGTGCCCTATTTTGTATACCTTTAGGGCCTTTTCATAGTCGCCTGTCTCCTCAAGTATATTGCCCAGCTCTTTGTAATGGGCGGAGTTTTCAGGTTCTTTCTTTATCAAAGCTTCGAGGCAGCGGGCCGCTCGATCAGGGTACCCCTGGTCTAGAAGAACATCGGCCAATCGTCTGTATGTGCCGGTATCTTCCGGGCCGTCCCGTATGGCCAGGTTCAGTTCCATGATCACTTCGTCAAAGAGGCCCAGCTCCTCCAGTAGATCAGCCCAACGAAGGTGAAGGGCAGCATCTTTCTCCGGCTTTGTGGATCGCTTCTTTGCCAATACACCGGCCTCTTCCAACCGGCCGTTTTGAAAAAAGGTCTGTGCTTCTGCGAATAATTGATCGATATCCATCATTGACACTCACTGATCTGGTTAATAAAAGCCCTGTCTTTTATAAGGCAACTCCCATTGACATTAGAAGAATAGTAATTTACAAATTTAGAAAGTCTGATGGAATAAAGTGCTATACGAATTCAAAACCAGCCTTGACCTACGCTTTAAGAAACTCTCCACTTCCCGCCAGAAGAAAGCCTATCAAGCCTTTGATGCCCTGATGAGGTATCTGGATGGGGATGCTCCCTTGCCACATAGCCCTGGCTTGAAAAACCGGCACGCAGACTATTGGGAAATTCGGGCCGGCCTAAAAGACCGGATTCTCTTTGAGTTCACAGATCAAATTGTCTTTCTTCTTGTCGGCAGCCATGACGAGATCAAGAGATTCATGGCAGGGAAGTAAGGGGCCTTTTATTTGTCTCCGGCTTTATATTCTTCTCTAGTCGTTGAATGTTCTATTCTATCTCTAACAGCCCTAAGATAATCTCATTCAAAATATCAAAGGGATTATCGGCAAGAGAGGAACAAAACGGCTTGATGCATTTTTTTAGATCATTAATGATTCCCACCGCTCCAAAGGGGGAATATATATCTCTTAGCATCCCTTCGGTTACCGCCATATTCCCATGGGCATATGGGCCGAGATTTCTTAAATCAAGGATGCAGATTTGTCTCCCTTCTATTTCAGATGGGCGCTCCAAACGGTCTAAGAAAGCATTCATCTCTTCTATTCCATTGATGGATGATTTGTTTTCGCTTATCAGAGATAAGAGCTTTCTCAAATTAGGTCTGTTAGGTGCATCGATGTATTTTTCCTTATCTTCTACATATGGATGATCTTGAATGAACTGATTGAACTCTTTGAACGTCCCTCTAACCTTTTCAATCTTCTTTCCAGTTGACGCTTTAAATTGATATTTCAGAAAATTATCAATCAGACTGAAGAGAAGTGCAATACCCTCTAAATAATCCTTTTTCCTGAAAGATAGCTCAACTCTGTAAACCAATTCTTCAAGTATCTTTTGCTCATTCAACTGAGATAGTTCTGCAAGGTCATACTTCAGTGTTCGTGTTCGTATCGATTGCTTATCAACTCCTAACTTCCTGGACTCTTTCAGCGCCCCCTCAAAATCAAACAGCAATCTTTTTCTCATCACCTCTAACAATGTTAGCAGTTGGAAGTTGGAAGCATATGGCGATTCCCCGACAATACCTATTGCTGACCCGTATTGATAATTATTGATGAGCTCTTGGATAATGGAGCCATACCTTTCCCGATTCAGTCGACTGAGCAATTTCACTTCCTTGCATTCTCTTGAATCACGGGGTAGATATAGGTATTTAACACTGAGATTCATAGACCTCAAAGCAATATTTATGGTCTCGGCTGGGGTGCCGGCAGTTAAAGAGATATAGTTTGTTACACTCTTTCTTAAATCTGAATTTTCTTCAAAAAATTGAGCGAAATAATCCCCCATTTGATCATAGTCGAAAGGAGATTTGTCTATCTTATTAATAGTAATATGTTCTGAGAGTATCCGGTATTTGTCCTGTATGAATAAGCGCATTATCTCCGCAGCCCAGATAGTATCTTGATCGTGTGGTGGCTTTTGCTCTGTCCCGAAAAGATAAACCTTTTTTAGTTTTTTGTGACAATCTCTCATTACGCCGTTCATTATGGGAACAAGTATGGGGAGCTCTATGTTGGTCAAGCGCTCATAGTATGTCTTTAGGCCGCTTCTTGTGTTTTCCGTAACCTGTATTGTCTCTTTTGCGGAAAGGTTAAAGCCCTGGTCAACGATCGCTCTTTCCTTATCTCGTTCAAGTATGCTGAAAACGATTTTTGTTGTATTAAGAAAATCCCCAAACCTATGATGATCATTTATTTTTATATCACTATTACCCACTGTATAAAGTAGAGTATTAGGCATCTCTTACATTCCTTTTCGTGGTCAGTTATTTCTTTGCCCGACCAATGAGTCGGTTGCCGTGACTTTCCACAACAATATGCGTATAATACATCTTCTCAATTTTGTTTCACCATTTCCTGAAGCTTTTTGTATTTTGCAAGCTTATCGTCGCTCCATTTTTTATTTTTTTCTAATACTTCCAACATTTTGATTGCCAAAATTTTCCTTAGATCTAATGGCATGTCAGCCTCAATAAGAGGGCTGGCAAAACCTATGTTTACCGAATTTTTTAATCCCTTAAATGAAAGTTTCTCCAGTTCCGCAGTATCCTCTTCTTTTATCGTATCAATGAATTTATTGAAATTTTCCGGACTGGGGCTGAGTCGAAAAGCTTCAAAGTTTTTCTCCAATTCGCTTTGGGTCTTCGGTTTTTGCGTAACGGTTGTTATTGTTATAGGTACCGGTTGACCTTGCCTGGTCATTTCTTCTTTGATTTTTTCGATCTTTATCCAACCTAACGGATATTTAGGCTTTTCTTTTTCAAAGGCGATCTTACGGGTTTTGGGAAAGACTGGAAAACTTAGCTTCCCCAATCCAAACCTTTTTTTGAAAGCCTCTAAATTATCCTCTGAAAGATAATTCCCAGTCATCCCTCGCCAACCGCTTCCCCAGCCAAGGTGTAGAATGAAGGAATCATTACCCTGGGGAATTTCTTCCTGAAGGGCAGTATAAAAACTCACCATGTCGTTCATTCGGCAATTTTCAAAAAATGCAATCTCGCCGGCAATAAAAGTCTTGGCATACTCGTTACATTTTTGTGGAAGGTCGGCTATCATCTCTCTTTTGTCGGAAAACCCCAACTCCTGTTTAACCGCTGGAGTATCGGCAAACAGAAAATTGTCCATCTTGATCCTGCCGTTTGACGTTGCGCCTAAAGCCAGAGATTCACAACAAATAGAGGTGGCTTTTTTCGGATTGGGATCATTAAAACCATCTTTCCCCATTTTTTTCCAACCAAAACCATTGTCCTGGGTAAGGCTTAGCACCTTGGTCTCAAGTAATCTCATGTCTGAAAGATTAAACTCTACATCTCCCACCTGAAGACTACGCATGAAATCATGATTAGGATTAGAGCCAAAAAGGAAATGGTCAAGGTCGCCATCCGCCTGTTCTTTTTTTACATTGGAATTGAGAATCGTATTCAAAGTATCGGCAATTTTCCCTTGATCAGCGTTCTTGAATAAATGCCAAAGAATAACCGTCCTTATCGCTCCTTTTATCGAAGTTCCCGGCAACAAAGGATTTCCCATGCCCGTCTTTACTAGTTCCTGAATATTGAAGGGTTTAATATTGTCAGGGTTTGGGAGAGAATATCTTTGCACCTTTCCCTGAGGAATTTTATACTGTTTGAGAAAATTACTTATATTAAAATGCTCTCCTCCAAATTCGTTCAGGGCCGAAGGGTTATCCCTGAGCTCATACAAGAAATCATCGATGTTGATGATTACACATTGATTTGTCTGGAGAATAAAATCAATTTTCCCCAATTTTTCGCCGCTCCCCACGTGCACTGGGGTTTTAATGGTAAATGAGAATTCTTGTGGTCCCCTTTTTTTCATTTCTCGTTCTCCATTGCTATCGGTAAATGAAATGCCATGCCATATCGATAGATATTGTGCTGAAGGCCAATAGTCGCGTCTTTTTCCAAAACGCAAGGGTTGACGCCATAATTTTCTTCACCTATGCAAGTGAATACAGAACCTTCGGAAAACATCCTGATCTGTTTTCTTTTGAGAGACATTGCTCCACTGGCGTGAATCCACCCTTTTCTAGATACAAGGTTGTAACTTGCACCTTTGAGGATTCCATTATCAAATTCATCCTCTTTGGGATAATAAAGGGAAAGATTCATAAAACCATCGGCATCTTGGAGAGTAGAAAAACTGAATCCCTCATCAATATGGAGAGAGAAAACACCTTTGCCAATCCTTTTATCCCCACCGATACCTTCGTCGCCCAGCAATCTAAGAACCGCTTCAAACTTTGATCTGAATTCCTTGTTTTTGAACCTGGCCAAAAAGAAAAGCCCGGAGTCCCTTTCGAAAATAATTTCTGAGAAATAAAAAATCTCAGAGGAAGAAGTCGCCCTATCTATTGTCACCCTGGGAACTTCTCGCACTGAAAATATCCTCGAGCTTTTATTTAGTTTGTCGGAAGTCCTTTCAATCCAAAATTTATGATTCTGAAAAGTATCATTGTCATCAAAATCCAGCGAGTCTCCTTTGCGTAGCGCTTCCAGGATATTCTTTGACACGTATTTTACCTTTTTCAGCTTCTTTCCTGTTTTGTAGTCATCCTCTCCTTCTTTCCCGATTTTCACCATGGGACGAGGAAAGAAATAGATGGCTGATTTATAAGGAAAGGCTGAAGAAATGAGAAAAGGTGGATTCTGGCACAGAGATTCTACTTTATCATCGTAAAAGTTATTCCACAGGGTCATGAGAGCGCTGAAAAGGGTGTCTGAATGGATGATTTCATCCGTTTTTTCGTAACCGACTCCATGTGCACCCACATGAAGAGGAGAACAGAAGTTTAGTTTATAGGCTATGATTTCTTCCATTTATCACCTCAGTTAAGCTCTTGGGGGATTGTACAGTCAGACAGATCTTTTGGTGTTCCATCATTTTCGTAACATGATTGGTCTTTATATTTGATTGGTTCAATCCTGAATTTCACCTGACCATATCCTCTGGTGCCGCTCCCTCCTAAATAATCATCCTGCACCAGACTGAGCCCTTCGAATATTTTATTCAGTATCTTTTGTTCATCGTCTCCCTCAAATATGTTGCAAACTAAATTCAGCCCGAAAACCGCTCCTGCGGGCACACGTTCAAACTGGCGGGGAGTGGCTGCTGAAGTTATACGGTCAATGACCACCTCGGTCTTGACCTCAGTGTATGGCATATCTGTGTTTTTGCTTCTCTCTAAAATTTCGGAGTTTATCAATTCACAATCCCGGACTATCAACCTGGCAGGCATTCTCTTTTCTTCAGCAGGAACACCAAAAACCTGACAAATAAGGCAATCTCCGCACTTGCAAGGCATGGCTGTAGTGTTCCCATTGCTATCTGTCCCAATAGTCAATTTTCCATCGAGCTTCTCCAACAAACTTCTCATCTTTCCTTTCAGGGAAGAGCCTGGAATATACGGTTGATTCGTTATGGGGTTGCGCACCACCACCTTATCCGCCCCTCCTATCTCAAGCCCGATACTGCTGCCTCCCACGGATAAGCCTGTTTTAGTTTCAATGGTGCCCCCTATGAAAATCTTTTTCCCCAATTTTATACTCATTTTCGCCTCCTTCAGGTCAGTTGCTATTTCCCGCCTGCTGCACGATGGTAAGCAAGGATCGCCTCAAAAAAATCACAAAAGTTCTTGAATCTGTTCTCGTCACTTTCAACATGGTCAATTACAAGACTAAATAAATTTTTCAACTCAATAATTCCTTTAGTCTTATTCGGCCTCCCTGCAGCATAGGCCAACTTCGGTTTAAGAAGCAAAAAATCGCCTTCTTTACCTTTAAACCCATGCATTTCAATCTTTTTCACAGAACTAAAAACATTTCTTATCTGCGATCTGCTTAACCTTTCATCGTTTCTTTCTGTTCCACCCTTCTTCTTAGAGTCGAGTTCTTTACCCCATCTATTCCCCAATATCTCCGCCACCTTGACTAACTCTTTAGTATCACCATCAATAATCTTCTTTATAGTATCTTCATTAGGCAACGCCATCCTTTCCCTCCCTTCTATTTGTTCAATAAATCCCGAAGGTCTTCCACACCTATCCCAGCCTCGTTTAAAATTCTTCCCAATGTTATTTTCTTCATACCACTACCTCGGCTATTTCGGTGCCTCTACATTTAAAAAGTTCATCCTCATCGGGTTCTAAATAAAGTTCAATAGCTTCTTTGATATTTTCGATTGCATCCTCATAGGTATCTCCTTCGGAGATGCACCCAGGCAATGAAGGAACATAAACTGTATAACCTGCTTCTTCCGCTGGTTCCAATACCACTTTCATCTTCATGATCTACTCCTCCTTCCTTATTAGAAGCTCTACCCATCTGGTGGGCATATCAATGAAATCAATAATCTCCCTTTCAGAATCTTTATCGTTAAAACGGTTGCCCAAAAGGGCGGCCTGTATCTTTTCCAATCCTTCTTTGAAAAGGTTACTTTCCCGGCTAAATCTGTTCAGAGAATATACTGAACGCCAGAGCCACTTGTTGTATCTTATCTTTTCCTCAATAATATTTAAAGAAAGCTCCTTTCTGCCTTCCCAATACCTTTTATTGCTCTCGTACAGCATGTAAATTCTTCTCAGTCTATCCAGTATCCCCTTGGATGGTTTCTTTGTCTCTCCGTTTCCTGTTTGTTTTCCGTATTCTATAAAGCTGTAAAGAAGATCCTTTATTTCCTTTGTTATTTCAAGATCGTTCCAACCCAAAGGCTTATTGAGAAAGGTCAGAGAATCTTTTTCGATGCACCTCTCAATTCCATTGATTTTAAATTTTCGCTTATATTCTTTTGCTGCTTCTTCAGCTTCTCCGGCATGATCGGCGCCGCGATATATAGGATATTTTTTGCCTGTCAAAGCAATCCCGCCGGAAAGAGTGAAGCATGGATTATAAGCGGTGAACTCCCTGAATTCCCTGTTTATTTCTGCGGTAAGGTCGATAATTAGGCTCCAGCTACCAACAATAAAAAGATCGTCCCCTCCGGAGTAAATGATATAAACCTGGTCTTTGTACTTTTCCAACTGGCATATCGTGTTTAAATAACCGTCAAAAAACAGGGAGAGGCTCCGGCTCAGCGTTGAAACCCTTGAAATCGATGCCCTGCTTCCAAAACCTTCTATAAAAATCCTGCCCAGGTTATCAACATCCATTCGCAAAATACCGAGGCGTTTAATACCCTCTGATTTTTCAGCAAAGTCATTGAAAGTGAGAGGTCTTCCGTTTTCGTGGGGGATGGTGGTACCGCCAACAAATTTGAATCCCAAGGAATAATTCTTATCCTGGAATTCGGGCATGGTAAAACCTGTAGAATTCAGCTTGTATATCACCAATCTTTCGGCGGATATTCTATGTGTACTCCCAAGATCGGATAGGAGGTAATACCTGGTCGAAATAAACGGGAAGTCAAAACCAGAGATTTCGGAGTCTTCTTTCTCGTTATAGGCCTCTATCAAATACTGCGCGTTGAATAGGCTTTTCCCTAATCTTTCAGCCTCCCTACAATCGTGGCAAAGCATTACTTCTGAATCGTCGTCCCTTGGTTTGAGGTCATCTTCCTTCTTGCATATATCGCATAACTCCTTGTCACCACCATGCCCCGAGGGCACGAACAACTCTTGGTAAGACAGGTTTGAAAACTTTCTCTTTTTTTGTTCATTTGCATTCATTGAAGCTTTTCCCCACTTGGGAGGAAATTTTTCACCAAAAAAATCAAGTCCTTTAAGAGTACACCAGCCGAGTGATAGATAGATTTCCCCATTATATTTTTCAAGCAGCCCTCTATTCACGTCCATCGCAGTCTTTTCAAGTTCATTATCGTACCGGTTTGCCAGAAGGAGGTAAAATTTTCCTCCACTGGCATAGAGCAGATTTGTACCGGGATAATTGAAGCTTCTTAAGATAAACCTTGCTGTACCTTCCGCCAATAGTTGTAAATAAAAGGATCGTCCCTTCAGACTCTTGGCCGCGCCTTTTGAAGTAATGTTGTAAATGAATTTCTGGATACCACTTATGTCGCCGCAGGCAAGAGTATATTTTTGAACCTTCCTGCAACGTATGGGCTGTTCTGTAATGGTATTGGCAGATTTGTGATAGTCATAAAGACAAGCGGCAATTGCCGCAGTTGTTTTGCTATGATCGAATAAAGAGATGTCGGGTTCATCCATAGTGGAACTGGGAATACACCAGGTATACTTTTCTAACAGGAATACAAGAGATTCCAGAAAGGAAAGCGTATCACCAACGGGCAAGCAAGTGAATTCGTCAATAAAATTTTCCCATAGTCTGAAATAGTTCTCGACAAGCAACTCCCCGTCCTTTGGAGTAAGATCACGGCGGTCATGGGGGGAAATATCTTCCTTTTGAAGAGTTAATGGGCCAAGTTCAATTCTTTTTGAAATTTTTGCTCTGTCTTCCCTTCCCGGATTTACTTCTTCCAGAATAGGATAAAGTCGGATACGCTTATAATCGTCTCTTTTAGAAACTTCATCGGCCGCATCCTTTTCTACCCTATCCATACCCGCAGATAAGCGGTCAGCTTCAGCAATAATCCATTGAATCGGTGTGTTTGGATTGTGGTGTTTGGTCGCAAAATTGGCCATATTATCATCAGCGTTTTTAAAAGTAGCATCTATTTGAGGAAAGCAATCTTGATATCTCTCAAAAAATTCTACTGTCCAGAGACTGTGCCTGTGAGAAAAATAGTTTCCTTTTTTGTTATACTTGCACACCCTCTGCATCTCAATTTCATCCTTCTCATATCGACATGGCACTTCCGCCCTCTGCATAAACTTCCCTATATCATGCAAAAGCGCTCCCAAAATCACCGCTTCTCTCTCACTCATTATAACTCTCCCTCTTTTCCCCCATCTCAATTAGTTACATTACTCCTTTATGATTTAAGATTTTCGGTGTCAGGGTTTTCGATGTCTTATCCCATCTATAAGGATTGCGTAAGATGTATTCACGGATGGCATCCCCCCCCTTTTCATTTTTTGTGATGTGTTCATAATAATTCCGTTGCCATAATTTTCCGGGAAATGGCCTCCATTTGTATTGTTTCACCCCACGAATATATTCGTTTGTCGTCATTGTTTTGAACCACCCCACAATATCCCCCAACGTAGGGGCGCCTCTGTGTAGGCACCCATTATACCCATTACCATTATGTGAATCCGAATTATATCCTTCCCCATTATCGTACCGGTTAATATCATCGGGGCGACCACCCAAGGAAGGGCGACCACATAGCGAAGGGACCGATGATGATGTTTTTCTGGATCGTATTTTATGATATGCATCTATGAATCAACCGTCATTAACTCGGACAATATTGGATATGCGATACTCTAAAGGGCAAAGAGGCTTTCCGTAACCAACGCCTGAATGGAAACCTACACCCCCTTACTTTCAATCTTCCCCAGTCCGAAGGATGTCTGTTTACCTATGTGAACCTTCTCGCAAAACCTTATAAGGGGAACAAATTCGGAAAGGTCTCCCGAATATGTAACCTTTCCTACCAATCCCCCCATGAGCATGGAACGGTCCTGTCTGTTTGAGTATCTTTCCCAGTCAAACCATCTGAGGGAAGAGCTTACGACCTCAACGGACCTTGCGCGGTCAACCAGTCCCCGGTAATCAAGCGCCGGTTCACCGTCTCCATAATAGTTATACAGGGAAGAGATACGCCTTAATATTGCCCTAGTAAGGATGTGGAAAGGGAGTATCGCCTTCAGTCTGTTTTCAAACTTCAACCTGAGCGGCGTTGTCAGGGTCAGTTCCAGGCTACTCACAGAATCAGAATGAACAGCAAGTAAAGAGCCGCTATCTAGTTCTTCGGCAAATAGCCCCCCTGCCATCTTCTTATTCTCCGAGGAGTATACGGTTTTATTGTTTGCGGAAACCGCCCTTAATGAAAATCTCGCCCTTCCGCCCTCGGTCTTCTTTCCTATTCCTATCTTGCCCATCTGTTCAAAGGCATAAATAAAGTAGGGCAGATATTCATTTGCCCTGCCGAAAAGAAGCAATGTAAAATTAAAGGGGTCTCCTCTTTTAAACCGGGTATTATTCTCTTCAGGGGGAACAATCACATATGGGTGAGGGGGGACGGCAATCCTCTTCTTTCCGTCTGTCTCATCTCTCTTGGCAGGGGTTTCAAATACAAAGGAGTACACGCATTTTTCTTTTAGTAAGCAATCCTTGCAATCCTGTCTCTTAAGGGCACAAACAACCTTTTTCAGGGCAAGGCCGAAGACGCCCCGAAAGGTTGATCCTTTGTAAACAGGAAGGATGGCATCATCTTCGAAGATGCTTGAGAAGAGGTACTTTCCGTATAACATATCCGCTTTCCGATAGAATATAGATTTTAATATATGAAAATCTATAGTTTTTGGTTTGTGTCCATCCATAAATTAGATGATTTTTGCAAGGTCAAGGAAGACAAATGACTGACGCAGAGATTGCGGAAAATAGCCGTTTATGGACACTAGTTTAGTCCTTCGGTATGGAGGACATATCACTTTAGGCCAAAAAATAAACTTTTGCGATAAAAGTTAACTGAACAGGCAAATAAATGAGGGGTTTGCGTTGTTTCTAACCCATTGCAATTATGGTGGAATATTGTGTTTCTGAGAGCATTTTACCTCAATGACATCCGCGAATATCAGGGTCTTTAGCGTCTGTTTGGAGCGAGTTTTATTGTTTTCACCCCATTTAATAAAAGTACTTTAAAAACAACAGCCCTGACGCACATGTGAGAATCTTTGTATTGGCAATGGTTTGCGAAGAAAGTAAAAGTATTTTGTCGAAAAGAGTAGAAAAAAGTATTTCTTTGTGATAGTAGTATTAAGGAGAAGGATCAGTTTTGACATTATGTATTTTTCCTCTCACCAAAAGGATGCAATCATG
>Ga0209345_10005571_pt1 | contig 11638 bp, 11 predicted proteins | sample Cruoilmetagenom7_FD_187294 | JGI IMG/M metagenome (GOLD analysis project Ga0209345, IMG submission 187294) | Oil polluted marine microbial communities from Coal Oil Point, Santa Barbara, California, USA - Sample 7 (SPAdes) (version 2) | ecosystem: Environmental > Aquatic > Marine > Oil seeps ...
CATCTAATAACTGTAGCAAAAAAGAACGATATTCATGCCAGGCGCCAGGTTTTCAAAATAGTCCGGGATAAGAAAGCAACACGGAACCTTTTTGATTCAATTGCCCCCAGGTTTGCTGAGAGAGAGGGCGGGTATACACAGACGATAAAGGTTGGTTCCCGCCGCGGAGACGGGGCTCCGATGGTTCTTGTCAGATTATTGAGGTAACGGTCACATACCCTCATCCTTTAGCTGCTGGAATTACTACACACAATTTGTAGTTGCCAGAGCATTTTCTGCTTAGTTATCCCTGTGCATGGCAGGGACAGCATCTATATTTGCAATAGGTGTATCCCCGTAACTCAGGCATTACAAATATCACGTTATTTCTCTTGTGCTCTCTGAAGAAGTGGGAGATAATATCACGGAGAGAAAAATGAAAAGACTATGGTTTGGGGTTGTAGCAGTCCTTTGTGTTTTCCTGCTTTCTCCTGTTATTGCAGAGGAGCTCGTCTCGTTCAATTTTGAGAATGCTGACATAAAGTTAATCATCAAGCTTGTAGGTGAGTTAACGGAAACCAGTTTTGTATTTGACGAGGCTAAGGTAAGGGGAACTGTAACCGTCAGTTGTCCCCGGAAAGTTCCTGCCTCCGATACCTTCATGGCCCTTCAATCTATCCTTGAGGTCAAAGGGCTGGCAATAGTCCCGTCGGGAGAATTCGTAAAAATCGTGCCGAAGGCTGAGGCGAAGGTTAAAAGCGTAGAGACGAGAGTCGGACAGGATATTGAGGATATTCCAAGAGATGACAGGATTTTTACACAGGTTGTGTGTCTCCGCTATGCCGACGTTCAGGATGTATGGAAACTTATCGGGCCTCTTGTTCCGAAAGACGGAAGCGTTGTCGTTTCGTCTCAGACAAATACTATTGTAATTACCGATACATCCTCCAATATATACCGCTTGCTGAAGATAATCCGGGAAGTTGATAAAGAAGATTCGGCGGGCAGGAAAAAGATATACGTTTACTATCTTGAGAATGCCGACCCGGAAGAACTTGCGGATGTGTTGAGCGGTATCAGAGTGGAAGAAACATCCCAGCAAAAAGCTGCAGGACAGCGCAGGATTCCAAAACCCGGGAGACAAATATCTCTTGAAGATAAGCCTGTGATACAGGCTGATAAACTTACGAATTCTCTTGTGATAACAGCTCTTCCGAGGGATTATGCAATACTTGAAGATGTAATTAAAAAGCTTGATATAAGAAGGAACCAGGTTCTTATAGAAGCTCTCATTGCCGAGATTACTCTAGATAAACTTTCGGAACTCGGGACCGAACTTGCTACGTGGGATGACCCGGTAGAGGGAAGTGACAGGGTGTTTGGCGGGACTTCTTATGACCTGCGTACTGCTGCCGGTACGGGGGAACTTTCAGGAGCTGTCCTGGGAGTGATGAGAGGCTCCCAGATCGGTGCGATTATCAATTATTACAAGAAAGATTCCGATTTCAATATAATGTCAGCTCCGTACCTTTTTACACGTGATAATGAGGAAGCTGAGATTCTCATTGGGAGGAATGTCCCGTATGTGACCCAATCGCGGATAACGGAGACTGATGCCGAGACTCCAACCGTCATAAAGACCTATGACTATAAGGATGTTGGTATAACATTAAGGATTACTCCTCATATCAGTCCGAAAGGTTTCGTCCGTCTTGAAGTGTACGAACTGATTGAAAAGCTGACGGAAGGGCCGAGTTCCGATACTCCTTCTACACGCAAAAGGGAGATCAAGAATACTGTAGAGGTCAGGAACGGGAGCACGGTTGTAATTGGGGGCTTGATACGGGATGATAGAGAAAAAACAGTCCGTAAGATCCCGCTGCTTGGAGATATACCGATACTTGGCATGCTTTTCAGGAAAACCAGTGATGTAATTGAGAAGACGAGCCTGCTGATTTTCATAACGCCTCATGTAATAACTACACCCGAGGAAATGGAACAGATTACGGAAGAAAAAAGAAAAGAAGGCGAAGTTGTCCTGCCGGGTAAATTATGAAAACTCTAAGTGGTTCTCTTCATATCATAAGCTGGGAGATGTATTCTGACGAGTCTTGATATTAGATTCTTCGCTTCGCTCAGAATGACATTCCATTCTGCCATTCTGAGTATATTCGTTTTACTCAGTATGGATTTCTGCGAAGAATCTTAGATTCTTCATTCTCGCTACGCTCGAGTTCAAAATGACACAGGGTTTTACCGAACATTTACAAAGTTAGTTCGTAATTATATCATGACAACGGAGACGCTTAAGAAAACTCTGATAGATAAAGGGTTCCTTACAGATGGACAGTGGGAGGAAGCTGTATCCTTCCCAGAGAGGAACGGCGGAAGGATTGACAGGGATCTTGTTGAGCGCGGATATGTCAGTGAGGCAGATATGCTCGGGGTCCTGGCGTTTCTCCTCGGAGTGCCGTACCTTAATGAAATATCAGATAACCTGACCGAATCTTCCGTTACGGAGATTTTCCCCGAGACTTTTCTCAGACAGAACAAATGCCTGCCCTTGAAAAGAGAAAATGGTTTTGTGACTCTTGCGACTTCGGACCCTTTGAATGTTGAGGTTCTGAACGAGATTGCCGTTTCATTGGACTCGGGAATTAAGGTTGTGGTAATTCCCGGGGAGGAGCTCGAGAGGGCAATTGAAAAATTCTGCGGGTCTCATGATACTGCCGAAAAAACGATACAGGACATGGAGGAATTTGAAGTTGCTCCCGAAGAGGGGGAAGAATCTGAAGACCTGCTCGACCTGGCAAATAAGGCTCCTGTCATAAAACTTGTGAACCTGATACTTTTCCAGGCAGTTAAGGAAAGGGCAAGCGACGTTCACATCCAACCATATGAAAAGGAACTCAGGGTTCGCTACCGCATTGATGGTATCCTGCATGATTATTTGACTCCTCCAAAACGGTACCAATCAGCTATTACATCGCGTATAAAAGTGATGGCAAAACTGAATATTGCGGAAAGGAGACTCCCGCAGGACGGACGTGCGACGATAAAAATTGATAGCCGCCAGATAGACATCCGGGTTTCCGTTATTTCCACAGCTTTCGGGGAGCGGGTGGTTATGCGTCTCCTTGATAAGGAGAACCTCTTCCTTGGGCTTGCTGAACTTGGTCTTTCACAGGACAAACTGGCTGTTGTAAGCCGCCTCATTCGCAATTCTCACGGGATAATTCTTGTCACGGGACCTACCGGGAGCGGTAAGACTACGAGTTTGTATGCTGCTCTCAGCAAAATTAATTCTCCTGACAAGAATATCGTTACTATTGAGGATCCTATTGAGTATCAGTTGCCGGGCATAAGCCAGATTCAGGTAAAGCCGAAGATAGGGCTGACGTTCGCGAATGGTCTCCGCCATATTGTAAGGCAGGATCCCGATATAATAATGGTTGGAGAAGTCAGGGATGTAGAGACAGCCGAAATTGCAACTCATGCATCTTTGACAGGACACCTTGTCTTTAGTACACTTCACACAAATGATGCTGCGGGAGCTATGACAAGGCTGCTTGATATGGGGATTGAACCGTATCTCATCTCATCGTCGGTAATTGCTGTTATCGCTCAAAGGCTTGTTCGCCTTATATGTGAAAAATGCCGGGAGGAGTATTCGCCCGGGGAAGAAGTTCTGGCTGAAATCGGGTTGCAGGGGCGGAATGTTAATACACTCTTTCGGGGGAGGGGATGTCAACATTGTCTTGAAACCGGTTATCGCGGAAGGACAGGGATCTACGAGGTAGTTGTAATCAATGAGGAAATTAGGGAACTGGTCCTGAAGAGGGCTGATGCGAACTCCATAAGAAAAAAAGCTTTTGAGAAAGGAGTGGAAAGTCTGAGAAGTGATGGTGCGGAAAAAGTGCTCAAAGGACTTACAACTGTTGATGAAATCCTGCGGGTTACTCAGGAGGATTGACGGGTGGCGACTTTCCGGTATATAGCTCTTGATGGTTCCGGGAGAAAAAGGCAGGGGATTGTTGAAGCTGCCACTGCCAGAAATGCACGTTTCAGTCTCCGTAAAGACGGGATATATCCGGTAGAACTGCAGGCGGGAAGTCCTGTGAGTTTCAGGATGGATTTGTGGAGCCGCGTAAGAAAAAAGGATGTGGCAACTTTTTCGAAGCAGCTCGCGGCACTTCTTGAAGCCGGTCTGCCGCTTGTCGAAGCACTTTCCGGACTCAGCGAACAGGCGGCGGAAAACAGGGTTTTTATGGGTGTGGTTAAGGATATCAGGGAGAAGGTAATTGAGGGGGAAGATTTATCCGAAGCGATTTCTTCATATCCTAAGATTTTTTCTCCTGTCTTTATAGGGATGGTAAAAGCAGGCGAGTCAAGCGGGACACTTGAAAAAGTCCTCCGTGAACTCTCTGAACTTACCGATAAGGAGATTGCTTTCAGAAACCGGGTCCAGGCGGTTCTTGCTTATCCCGTTCTGGTGTCTGTTGTAGGTACGGGGATTGTCATTTTCCTGCTCGCTATTGTCTTACCTGTATTGACACGGATTTTCGTTGAGATGTCGCATGCTCTTCCGCTTCCGACAAGACTTCTTATTTCGGCAGGTGGTTTTTTGGGGAAATTCTGGTGGTTGATTTTTGTAAGTCTTGCTGCCATATGCTGGGGACTCTATCGTGCGGTCGGGACAGATTCGGGCAGAAGGTATTTTGACCGTCTAAAGTTAAGGCTGCCGGTTGTTGGGACGCTCTTGCTGAAATCGTCTATCTCCAGGTTCTGCAGGACATTCGGGACTTTGATTGCGGGCGGGGTTCCGATTCTCCAGTCACTTGATATAGCAAGGAATGTTGCCGGAAATAAGATTATCTCTGATTCAATCAGGCATGCTAGGCAGGATGTAAAAGAAGGTGAAGGGATTACCAATCCGCTGAGGAAAGAAGGCATTTTCCCTCCGTTTGCTCTCAGGTTGATTTCTTCCGGCGAGACGGGCGGACGTTTGGAGGAAATGTTATTCAAAGTATCTGACATTTATGATGATGAAGTATCTGCTACGGTTAGTGTTCTTAGCTCGCTTGTTGAGCCGATAATGATTATTCTTATGGGGATAGTCGTGGGATTTGTTGTTCTTGCGATTCTCCTGCCGATATTTGAAATGAACCAGGTGATAAAATGAAAAGAGGATTTACCCTGATTGAGTTGATGATTGTTGTTGTGATTCTTGGGATACTTGCATCCATTGTCGTGCCGAGTTATCTCGGGCGCGAGGAAGAAGCAAGAAGGACTGCCGCAAAGATTCAGATAAGGAATTTCGAATCTGCTCTTGCTATGTTCAAACTTGACAACGGTTTCTATTTGGCTACCGAACAGGGTCTTATAGCTCTTGTAGAAAAGCCGGCTACGGGGAGAGTTCCGCAAAATTGGAAGCAGTATCTTCCGAGAATACCGAAGGATCCGTGGGGGAATGATTATGTGTACCTGTGCCCCGGGATGGAAGACAGGGATTATGATATTATATCGTTCGGTCAGGATGGAGAAGAAGGCGGGGAGGGGAATAACGCCGATATTGAAAGCCGGGAGATGGATTAAGCGGCCGGGGTCAACGAAGGAAGGTCATCCCGTTAGATTGGGTTTGCCTGGTGGAGCATGGCGAAATTTTCTAACGGGTTTCACTTTCATTGAGCTTGTTGTCGTAGTTTTCATTTTGAGCCTTATGTTGCTTATTGCTCTCCCGAATTTCAAAAACGTTTTTCCCGGAACCTATCTTTCGAGCTCTGCACGCCGTATAGCAGGGGAAATAAGCTGGCTTCATCACGAGGCGGGATTCAGCGGGAGGAGATACAGGCTCAACATTGATCTGGATGAGCACGGGTATTGGGCTGTCAGGGAAGTTTTGGGGGATGAAATGAAGATGTCCGCGGTAGACATGCCTGCAATGAAAAAACTTCTGCCGGGGGTAAGTTTTCGGGATGTAGTCACGGGAACTGAGAAGGTAGAGGAAGGAGAAGCGCATATCGATTTTTCACCGTACGGGTTGATTGAACCTGCTGTTATTCATCTTGTTAATTCTGAAGGGGAAGAACTCTCCGTGATGATTAACTGTTTTACGGGAAAAGCAGAAATTCTCTGTGGGTATATTGAACAAAAGGACTTGAGTGTTGAGAATTAAGAACTGCAGCTATAGTTCCTGCTTACGCAGTGAATTATAGCGCACTGTTGCATAAATTTTTGTCATTCCTGCGCAAGCAGGTAGGAGCGCGAAATGCGAAGAGCGAAACCAAAGTATAAATCCCATGTTTGCAGAGGGTTTACATTACTCGAAGTTATGATTGCAGCAGGTATACTTGCAGTGGGATTTACAGTTCTTCTTCAGGCGCATATAACCAATCTGAGGATGATAGAGTATTCCAGGATGAGGACAAAAGCAATTCTTCTGGCTGAGAAGAAGATTGCCGAGATTGAAGCGGGAGGTGTCAGCGGGAGAGAAGAAAATTCTGAAAAGTCTCCTCGATTCTACTGTGAGAAGGTTATAACCCCTGTCAGAATAGGCAACAAACTCTTGAGCGGTGTTTCGAGAGTGGAAGTTGTTGTTTCGTGGAAAGATGGGAAACGGGATGAGAAGGTTAGTCTTGTTACTTACCTGGTTAAGTAGATGAATTACGAGTTGCAAATTACTGGTTGCCGGCAGCAGTCGAGAGGGTTCACTCTTATAGAAGTAGTTGTGGCAGTTACGATTACGGGACTCATTGCGGCTGTAGTCTACGGCTCCCTGATCGGGGTAATGCAGACAACCAAAGAAGCACGGGAGAGAATGGAATTGTATCAGTCTGCAAGGTTTACGCTCTGGAGTATGAGTGAAGAAATAAGCAGTTCTTTCATGAGTGAGGAGAATGTCTTTAAGGGCAGCGATGCGGAGTTTGGCGACTATGATGGTTGCGGTATATCTTTCAGCTCAACGGTTAAAGGTCTGAGTCCCGGGCAGGGAGGTATCAGCAGAAGAGGGTATTATCTCAATCGGAGGACTCTTTTCAAGTCAGTTGACGGCAAAATTTATCCTATCGTTGAGGGTGTGGATAATCTTAGCCTGTGCTATTTTGACGGACTGAACTGGGTAGATAGCTGGGATTCAAGAGTGAAACATAAACTTCCGGAACTGGTGGAAATAGACCTCGAGCTTGGAGGAGAACCCTTCTCCATAAGTATTGCGATTCCTGTTAGAGGGAGCTTGTCCGTTGAATAGGGGAATAGCTCTTATTTTCACTATCGTGGTTATCGGGTTACTGGCTGTTTTCGTTATAGAGTTCAGTTATATTTCAAGGGTGGATACGAATATTCTCGCGAATTGGGAAAATGAACGCAGGGCTTATTTTCTTGCAAGGGGCGGGGTCAACTTAGGGTTGTACCTGTTGAAAATGGACAATCCGGGGATTGATACCCTGGCTGAGGAGTGGGCAAGAGAAATTCCTCCTTTCCCTTTGGACGACGGGGTTGTCCAGCTTGAAATCGGGGATGAAGACGGGAAAATAAGTGTCAATAAATTGACTGAGAAGAATAAATTGAATTCACATCTCGGTAAGGCAGCTCTGAGATTGTTTGAGCTTTCTGCTGTTGGGGCACAGGTGTTCCCCTGCCTCCTGGATTATATTGATGAAGATACAGTGGCGCGTCCGGGAGGGTCGGAAGACGGGTGCAAAAACGATATTTTTTATACAAAGACCGAGCTCTCGGATTTCCCCGGACTTGATGACGTTGTTGAGTTTCTGACTGTCTATTCTTCGGGGCGGATAAATATAAACACTGCTCCCCTATCTGTTATTCAGTCTCTCTCGGATAAGATAAATGAAGAACTTGCACAGAAAATAATTGATTACCGCGCTGATAAGCCGTTTGGTAACATAGCTCAGCTGGGGAAAGTGCCTGGTGTAACGGATGTCATAGCAGGAGATGTGAACAAGGTGGGAACAGTAAGGAGTAGTTTCTTTACCATAAAATCTGTTGCTACGGTAGGCGATGTGCGAAAAGCAGTGGTTGCTGTTGTTGAAAGGCAGGAGAAAAAAGGACTGGAGATAATTTACTGGAACAGCGGGATGGGTATGGTAAAATGAGCGCACGGTGGTGGAAAGCAATTGTTATATAAGGGAAATGTTATTCTACACTGCAGAAGTGTCATTCCGCACTTGATGCGGAATCCATGATTCCGGCATCCCCGCTGCAGTTTACCCCGTACCTGGGGATACGGGGCGGGGATAAATGCCGCAAGAGGATTAAGATGAGAAAAAAGGCAATAGGAATTGACATCAGCGGGACTTCCGTGAAGACAGCTGAACTTGTATATTCCGGTAAAGGGATTGAAATTGTCTCGTTTCATAGCGAACGGTTGGAGGAAGGTAAATTCTCCGAAGAACTTGCTGCGGTTTTGCGTAAGAAGATAGCTGAGGGGACAAAGGTTGTCTCTTCCGTTCCGGCCAAGGTTGCAATTCTACGAAGTACCGTGGTTCCTTTCAGGGATAAAAAAAAGATAAACCAGGTCGTGAGGTTTGAGGCAGAACGTTATCTTCCCTTCCCTGTTGAGGAAGCGGTGGTGGATTCCTATATTATTGAACCTGTAGGAAAGGGCAAACGTATCATGCTCGTGAGTGTCCGCAGGGAGGTTGTTGAGAAGCATCTATCCTTTCTGAAAGGGTTTGGGGTTGAACCTGAGACTATTGATTTGGATTCAATGGCTCTTCTGAATTTGCTGAGCGGCGAGAAGGGAAATTTTGCTCTTGTGGATATCGGGAGCGATACAACTTCAATTAGTGTTATATCGGGAGGTATCCCTCGGCTTTTGCGAAGCATACCGAAGGGAGGGAATAATCTTACGGAGACATGCCCGGAAGTTTCCGGAGAAGCTTTAGCGTCAATATCGGATGGGATCACTTATACAATAAGCGCTTTTTCACTTCAAAAAACGGACTTTCAGGTTGAGAAGATTGTGTTAAGCGGCGGTGGCGCAAAATCAAAGGATTTGTCCGGTTTTCTTCAGGAAAAATCCGGGTTGGATATAGTGCGGATTGATTCACTGCGTGATATAAGTCATAACCTTGATGAGGAAGATGTCCGTGGTTCCGGAGATGTGGCTATCGGTCTCGCGTTGAGAGGGTTGAAACGCAGGGAGACAGGAACGACTGTCAATTTCAAAAAGAGTTTGGTTGAAACCTCTGGCGGGAGGAAGTCTTCCCCCGGGTTAATCGTGCTTGCTTCCATGATAGTCCTTCTGTCTTTTTCTCTTGTTTTCCTGCGGTTCTACAGGAGACGCGTTTATCTTGCAAACCTGGAAAAACAGATTGAAAGCGTTGTTGAAGAGGCTTTCCCCGGTGAGTCGCTCGGAGGGAGAAGCAGTCTTGAGATTGTTTCCGTCTTTCGCAGGAGGATAAAGGAAAGCAGAGAGGGGACATCTCCCTCAGTCATGTTCTCGCCGCTTGGGATTTTGAGGGCTCTCAGTTTGAGCATCCCGTCTTCTACCGGGGTCGAAATTACCGATATGAGGCTGGAAGGAGATTTTACACAACTTGAAGGGGAAACAAGTTCTTTTGAGGAACTTGAGAAGCTGGTGAAGGATATCTCTTCTTCGGATTATTTCATGGACGTCAGGATAGGCAGGGCAGATAGTGTACATGGGAAGGTGAAGTTTCGGTTGGATATTCACTCTGCCCCTGTACGCGGGAGCAGGATTCATACAAATGAAAGTTGAGAAAACTCATCTGTATTGGCTCGGGGGGATTTTCCTCATTATTCTCATCTGGAAGTTTGGTGCTGTGCCGGTGGGGAGAAACCTGGGAAGGCTCGACAGGAGAATTACAAAGCGGGAAGAAGCTCTCCAAGAGATAAGCGTTCTTCAGGCTGAGTACCTTTTGTTGAAGACAGGGGGTGTGGTTAGGAAAGATGTCCGTAGCGGGGAAAGATTCACTCCGCTTGCCTTTCTGGAAAAGCTTTCCCGGGAGACGGGAGTAAGATGCAGCCTTGCATACAGAGACCCGCGAAAGCTTGATGACGGGTATGTAGAGACCCGTGTAGCGGTTGAACTGAACGGAATAGACATGAGTCAGCTGATAGACTATCTGTATCATGTCGAAAAATCTCCGCTTAATATTAATAATCTCCGTATCAGCTGCGGGAAGGAGAAGTTTTTAAAAGTCAATTTTGAGGTCTCCCACCTGTTGAGGAATGATTGATGCGCATTGTCATAGATGCTCAGCCTCTCCTTGAACCGTTAGCCGGAATCGGGCGGTGTGTCGGCAGTCTGCTAAAATCCCTTGCGGAGATAGACGATGGAAATGACTATTACCTTTATTACGGAGCTTCTCTAAGACAGCGCAGGGCAAGGCTTCCCAGTTTTAATAAACCGAATTTCCACAGCAAACTTATAAAGTTTCCCGGCAGGATATTCCGGTTTTTGACAGAGAATGTCCATATCCTTCCTGTCGGCACTTTTCTCCGGGGTTATGACGTGTTTCACGGGACAAACTACTATGTGCCTGGTTTGTCATTTCCCTCAATAGTGAATATATATGATTTGTCCTATGTGCTTTTCTCGCATTGTTTCACGAGGGAAATGCTTTGTGATATCAGGTATAAGGTAGCGGCTGCTACTGAAAGAGCTGACAGGATAATCACAGGTTCTGAATCCACGAAAGCAGATATTGTGAAGTTTCTTAAAGTAAATGCTGAAAAAGTTGAGGTGATCAGATTTGGTCTGGAAGAAGGTTTTCGTCCTGTGAAGCATGAAAAACTTGTTCGCGTGCGTGAGAAGTATCACCTGCCGGAAAGGTTTATTCTGTTTGTGGGAACAATTGAGCCCAGGAAGAATATCGTGAGTCTCGTGCATGCTTTTCACAGGATGAATAGAAATGATATCAGTCTTGTAATTGCAGGCAGGAGAGGGTGGCTTTATGAAGAAGTCTTCAGGGAAATCGAGAAGTTGAATCTCGGGGACAGGGTAATTTTTCTTGATTATGTTCCGGAAACGGATTTGCCGCTCATCTACAATTCCGCGTCAGTTTTCGTGTATCCGTCTCTTTACGAAGGATTTGGTTTTCCTCCTCTTGAAGCGATGGCATGCGGGGTGCCTGTTGTTACTTCTAACAAATCTTCGCTTCCGGAGATTGTAGGTGATGCCGGGGTCCTTATTAATCCTGAGAATGTGGAGGAAATCAAAGAGGCAATTATAGATGTTCTTGAAGATGAGGCATTGAGAAAGGATATGGTGAAAAAGGGCTTGAAAAGAGTGAAGCTCTTTTCCTGGAAAAAATGTGCTGAAGATACGTTGAAGTTGTATAAAGGGTTGAGCAGGTGAAAGTTGCAATTGACGGCAGGGCTTTGACTGTGGTCAAGACAGGAGGAGGGTATTATACTCATCACCTTCTTGAAAATTTTAAGGATTCGGATAACCGGTATCTCGTATGTGCTCATAAGCCGTTGATGTCTGACATTAGCGCCGAAAATGTTAGCGTCAGGATAAACAGGTTCCCGCTTGGAATGTTGTGGCAGCAGATTGTATTGCCGCGTGTTTTAGCGAAGGAGAAAGCGGACCTCTTTCACTCCCCTCTTTTTACGCTTCCGCGGAGTTTGCCCTGTCTCGGCATCATCACGATTTTCGACCTTACACCTTTAC
>Ga0209345_10005572_pt1 | contig 11638 bp, 9 predicted proteins | sample Cruoilmetagenom7_FD_187294 | JGI IMG/M metagenome (GOLD analysis project Ga0209345, IMG submission 187294) | Oil polluted marine microbial communities from Coal Oil Point, Santa Barbara, California, USA - Sample 7 (SPAdes) (version 2) | ecosystem: Environmental > Aquatic > Marine > Oil seeps ...
TAAACTCCGCTACATTTACTTTTGTAGATGCAGCAAACGGAGACTTCCATCTTGCCGCAGGAGATAGTTCAGGATGTAAGGGCGGTGGCACGGACAATCCGGGGAGTGGTTTATATTCGGATGACTTTGAGGGGGAATCAAGAGTAAGTACGTGGGATGTTGGAGCGGATGAATATATTGCTGCTGGAGGCACAACAATGGCGGCACATTATTACAGAAATTTTTTAGCTGGAGATAAATTATAATGCAAAAAAATGTAGCTAGTCAAAAATGGATTGTCTATGCTTTTGATGAAACAGACAACACTCCGAAAACTGGAGATGCTGCCAACATAACTGGGAATTTGCGTATTGATGGAGGAGCTGCAAACGCTATTGATGACACAAATCCAACAGAACTTGAAGATGGTTATTATGTTTTTGATATTACACAAGCAGAAAGCAATGGCAATTTGATTTTAAATTGCCCTGAAAGTTCTACTGCTAACATTCAGGTGATTGGTGTTCCTGGTGCTGTTTGGACAAGGCCACCTAATTTCCAGGCAATGGGTATTGAGTCTGATGGAGATTTGACAAAAGTAAATACTCTAGACGGTCATACGGCACAAACAGGGGATAGTTATGCTAGGATTGGATCGCCGGCAGGAGCGGACATTGCGGCTGACATAGCGACAAGATCAAGCCATACTGTTGCGGATATTTGGGATAGAGTATTGACTGGGGCAACGCATAACATACCAACTTCAGCGGGAAGACGCCTCAGGGGAATACAAGAATTTCAGGGATACGAAGGCGGCGCAATTTGGATTGATACAATAAACGGATCAGCCGGAACGGTTGATTATGAGAATGGAACAGTAGAAAATCCAGTTGATACAATTGCCGATGCAAATACTTTGTCCACTTCCCTTGGAATCAATCGTTTTTTTGTTATGGCAGGGTCTAATATTACTTTTGTTGCAGCTCAAGAAAATCAACAATTTGAAAGTTTTGGGGCTTTTGTTGATTTGAATAGTCAATCAATGTCCGGAAGTCATTTTTCTAATTTTACAATTTCAGGTAACGACAGCGGAACGAATGCAATAGCAACATTGTTTAGTAATTGTTATATGCAAGGCAATATTTTGGGACTCCATGTTTTTAAAAGATGCACTATAAAAGGCAATATGGGATTTGGCGAGGCAGGGGATTATTTATGGGATGGTTGCTCATCGTTTGTGGCCGGAACAGCAACGCCATCTTTAGATTTTGGCGCAGCTTTAAATGCTTCTAATTTTAGCGTGAGACATAATTCAGGTGGAATTGAAGTATTAAATATGGGCGCTGGCTCAGGATCATATAGCATGAGCCTTGAAGGTCATGGACAATTGATTATCAATGCGAACTGTTCGGCAACATCTACTATCGCAATTCGCGGGAATTTTACTGTGACTGATAACGCATCCGGAGCAGTCACCTTGTCAGATAATGCTAGATACGACATTGACCAAATAACAGACGCAGTGATTGATGATGACACTAAGCTTGATGGCAGTGCCATAAATGCATTGTCCGCAAATGATCCAGGCTCATCTTTGGCAACAATAGCAAATCAAACATTGATTTATGATCGCATAGGATCGCCAGTTGGGGCAGATATATCAGCAGATATAGCGACAAGATCAAGTCACACTGCGGCAGATATTTGGGCAGTTGGGGCAAGGACGTTAACAAGCTTTGGGGCTTTGGTTGCGGATATTTGGAATAGATTAACATCCGCATTAACGACAGCCGGATCAATTGGCAAATTGCTTGATGACAATTTAAACGCAACGATATCAAGCAGGTCTACATTATCAACAAGCGATGTCAAAAATGAAGCTGACGACGCGTTATCCGACATTCATTTAGATCACTTATTGGCCGTTGATTATGACCCTGCAAGTAAACCAGGTGTCGCAACTGCCTTGTTAAATGAATTGATAGAAAGTGATGGCGGTGTTTCACGTTATACGGCAAACGCACTTGAACAAGCCCCGTCCGGTACTGGCGGTGATGCGACCGAGGCAAAACAAGATACTATCATAACTCATTTAACAGAAGTCAAGGGGGCTGGATTTATTGAGAGTACAGATTCTCTCGAAGCTATAATCGATACAGGTAATGCTAATTGGGGGGGATCGGCGGCGTCTTATGTTGGTGCGCAAGGAGGACAGCTTTTAAATTTTAGAGTTAATGAAAAATCTGGCTCGTTTATCTATGACAAAATCCATTCTGATTACAAAGGAATTTTAGAAGATGGTGTAACTTTTGAGGAAGGCGTCAAAGGGAAAAGCTTAACTTTCGATGGAACTGGCAGCGTAGAATGCCAACAAAATTTTGACGAAAAACGATACAGTGGGAATCCAGTTATTCCGACATTGACAGGAGAAGGCGGAGACTATGCACCATACGGCTTATATGATCCGTCAATTTTATTTGTCGGTGATGAGATGTGGATATATTATAGTGCAGTGGAGGGAGGAGTTGATGACTATATCCGAGAGGGATTGTCAATATCAAAAGATGGTGGATTGACCTTTGAAGCTTATGGCATGGTGTTAGACGTCGGTGCAGAAGGTGAATGGGACGACTGGAAAGCTCACGATGTAGACGTTCTTTATGACGAGACTGATTCCACTTATAAAATGTGGTACACTGGGAACAAAGGCCCTGCCGGAGGGGGCAAAATTGGATTAGCAACGTCTCCAGATGGTAAAGTCTGGACAAAGTACGCTGGAAACCCAGTTTTTGATGTAGACGTTCCTGGAACATGGGACGATGGGGGGGTGAGTTATCCGTCTGTTTTAGAAGAAGGCGGGACATTTTATATGTTTTATGGCGGGTATGATGATACTCAGCATAACGGCATGGGATTGGCTACAAGCCCAGATGGTATAACATGGACTCGCGCACAATCAACGCCAGTTATTCCATTAACAAATTATATGAAATACACAGTCACAGAAAAGAATGGTGTATATTATGTTATTTTTGCCAAACGTTTTTCCTATCAAGAGCTTTACATGGGATATTCAACAGACAAGATAAATTGGATAATAAATTGGAACCAGGTTATGCGCATTGGGGAAAGTTCAGAATGGGACGATGGCGCAATTGAGGATGCTGATTTTTATTTTGATGGAACTGACGCGAAAATATATTATTCAGGAGCTAGGACTAAATCAGTTGATAATCAAATTGGTTTAATAACAATTGAAAATTTAGAAGACAAAGTGCAAAAAGCAGAGATATTAAATCAATACCCAATATCAATTTGCTGCTGGATTAAAACAACTGATGCAACTTCGCCGGTTGGAATTATAAAAAAGGGTTTGCAATCAACACCGGATATTTGGAATGTTTATATGTTTGAAGGACGTTTAAGGGCTTTTTACGTGCCAAATAATAGTAATAATATTCAGATGATTACCGTAAGCGATGATGGAGGCATAATCAACGACGGCTTATGGCATCACATTATTTTTATCGTTGATGCGAGCGGTGGTGAATTGTTTGTTGATTTAGTTTCCAAAAATACAAAAGCCTGGACAGGCACGCCGGAGGCTATAACATCAACTGAATTTATGCTGATTGGGGAATATGATGTTACATATAGCACCATAATAACTGGAAGTATTGACGATATCCGTATATACGATCATGCTTTATCGTCTGATGAAAGACGTGGAATTTATATGGGAGTTCCTTATCTCGAAGACAATACATTAGAAAATATTAGAGAGCAGGAAACTATAGGAAATTCAATCGACGAAACAAAAGGCGTTAATTTTAACACAGATACAGATAGTCTTAAAGCTATAGTCGAGACAGGAAATGCAGATTGGATAACTGGGGACGGCCTGTCCGGAAGCAATGCAATAACAATAAATATAAAAGACCAGAATACGGATAACGTGGTTGCGTGTGCCGTTGAGATTTGGGATCAAGCAAACACTGTTTTTTATGAGCGTAAAATTACTAATTCAAACGGCGATACGTCGTATAACATAGACAATGGAACGTATACTGTACGTATACACAAAGCCGGTTATATCTTTTCTGATAAGACTTTAATTGTCACAGATGCGGAGATAGTAAATTATACAGGCACAACCGTTATAATCGGAACGCCAGCGGCCGCAGATGCTTGTCGTGTTTATGATTATGCTTTTCAATCTGACGGTTTAACGCCAGTTGCTACTATTGAAGCGTCTTGTTTTATTTCGGTATTACCTTATGATTATTCTGATAAAATTCATTCAGGTGAAAGGCGAGATGGAATTTATGATTCTAGTACCGGCTTGTTATATTTTGATTTGGCCAGGGGCTCGACCGTAAAATTCAGGGTAAAACATTTTGGCTACATGAACAAAACAAAGACAATCCCAGACTTGGATCAAGCAAGATTGACAGATTTATAAACTGGATGTTACATAAAAATAGTCGATGGAAATAAGCGACGCTGAAATAAAAATGTTTATCCGGTATCCTCATTTGTTAGGAAATTATTTAGGATATACATTGTTATCCGAAATACATTCAAAGTGGATTTGGGATTGCTGGATAAGAAATACTGATTATGCTTTGCAGGCGCATAGAAACAGTTACAAGACAACGGCGATTTTAGTTGTCGGAGCAATTTGGCACTTGCTTTTTGTGAATCCGAATGAACAAATTTTGTTTATAAGAAAATCATTAAAAGAAGCGTCCAAAACCGTTAAAGAAATAAAAACACAATATGAATCTGAGCCGTTACGATATCTTTATAAAGAAATATTAGGAATAGATAAATTGCGCGGGGATACCTGGGGCAATTTAGCATTATCTCTTGTTACTAAAACGCGAATTACGGCACAGCCGAATATTTCGTGTCTTGGAATTGGAGGAAGTATAACAGGAACGCATTTCTCAAAAATTTTTTCAGATGATATCATCACATTAAAAGATCGGATATCAAGAGCCGAGCGGGAAACAACAATTCTTTTTATAAAAGAGTTGATAAATATTGTAACAATTGACGGGTGCAAGGCTTACACCGGCACACCGTGGCATCCGGAGGATGGATGGAAAAATATTCCTGATGCTGTCAAATATCCGGTAGGTTCAATTGCCATTAAAGGATTTACGCCTGAGAAATTACAGGAATACAAAAGTCAGCTAGGAGCGTCGTTATACGCTTCCAACTATGAGTTAAAACATATATCAGATGAAAATAAATTGTTTGGCGATCCTGTTTATGTAAAGTGGCCGGACAAATTTAAGATTGTAGCAAGCTGGCTTGATCCGAGTTATGAGGGCGCGGCAACAACGGCATTATCGATGATCGGAATAACAATAGAAAATTTAATTTATGTTCGGGGGTGGGTCTGGCCGGCCCATGTGGTTGATTGTTATACGCAAATCGTTGATTGCTGCAATCAATATCATGGAGGATCGTTATACGTCGAGACAAACGCGGACAAAGGATTTTCTAAAAGAGATTTAGCGGCTTTGTATCCGATAGTAATAGGCAAGAATGAAACGGCGAATAAGCATATCAAGATCGTGTCTTTCGTGAAATATAACTGGAGTAAATTGTTATTTGCTGAAGATTGTCAGCCAGAATATATGTCTCAAGTTTTAGATTACACTGAAGACGCAGATTTGAAAGACGCGGCAGACAGTTTGGCATCATTGATCCGTGAATTAAAAATAGGCGGGTCGAATATCCTAGAAAGGTTTGGTATTTAAAAATGTGGATTAAGAAAAAAGAATTTAACGATATGAAAGTCAAGATTGATGCGCTTGTTGATCCGATGACAGCGCGCGGATCAAGCATAGATAAAACAAAACGGTTGATCGGAAACTATGAGTTTAAAACAAATCAACATAATTTGGGATTGTATATTGCAAATGGATTTGTTCAAAATATTGTAGATCAACCGGCCGAAGATGCGACCAGAGAATGGATCGAGATAACGGCAACTTATAACGATATCGAAGACCAGAAAATTAAACAAATGGTTGAAGATCGGATAGAAGAACTTGGGATTCAGGAGCAAATAAAAAATTTAATCCGTTATTCTCGTATGTATTCGAAAGGAAGTTTTTTATATTATGGTCTGACCTCTCACCAGATACAGCAAGGCGAAATTTTGGCAAACCCTATGCCTGAAGCAATAAAAACGATTGAATTTATAAACGTGATTGATAATCCTGATAGAGTTATTATTCAAAATCTCAACAAAAACGATCCCACAAAAAAAGACTATAACCAAATGCGCTTTTCAATAGCTGCTCAAGAAATTCATCCATCGCGTCTAACATGGCTTGTCAATTCGTTAGTGCCATCATTAGACAGTGGCTTGTCTATAATTCAGATTATTTCAGACGCTATCACGGCGCAGGATTCAGGACTCTGGAGCGTCAATTCAATTTTAATGGCAATGGCTGTGAAAATATTTAAGTCCGACGCTATTGCGAATTTAGATATAGATCAAAAAGGCGAATTGTTGGCAAAAATAAAACACTTGATAGATACGCAATCAGTTTTTTCTTTGACGCAAGACGAAAGTTTTGAAATGATGACTTTTAAGATCGAAGGGATGAAGGAACTTTTTGATTTTGTATTTGATAATCTGGCCGGTCTTTCAAGAATACCAAAACTTATTTTACTTGGCAAAGCGCACGGCGTAGTTACTGCGGGGGAGTTTGACACAATAAATTATTATGCTCAGATCGCAAAATTCCAGGAGAACGCTATCCGGCCGATTATAGCTAAAATAATTGATCTGATTGTGAGAGAAAAAAGCGGCGAAATATGGAAAGCGGTTAACAGCGATATAGAAAGCTTGAAAGTAGAGTTTGAATTTAATTCATTATGGAAACTTGATCCGCTGTCTCAGGCCGATGTCGATTTGAAAAATTCGCAAAGAGATCAAATTGAAATTACGGTTGGAAAGTCCAGCCCTGAAGAGTTACGAAATCTTGATCCTCGATACAAAGGATTAGAGCCGTTTGTGATGGATCGAAGTTTTCCGCCAGACTTGGAAGAGCCGAAAATTGTAGAGCCTGAAGATGATGACGAGCCGGATGTTCCTATCGAAAAAGAAGTTGAAAAAGAATGAGAAAAGATAATACATTTCCATTTCATATTGAGAAGCAGCAAGAAGTTTTATTCAGGAATATTATTCTAAAGTTGTCCAGGATGGTTATTCCTATCCTCAAAAAACAGTTTAAGCAAGAGCAGGAAAAGATCAAATTGGATGCTGATAATTTCGGCGCGCTAGAAAATGAATTGCAGGAAAATTTGAGATTGTCTTTGCTTGCTGAAGGATATGTCGGGGCCGAGCTTGAAAAAATTGCTTTGTTGCTGGATTCATGGTCGTATCGAAAGACAGAAAAAGCAATAAAGACAACACAACTCATAACAAAGACAAAACCTATTATCCCGATTATTTTTGATAAGGAAAATCCTTTTGTTGATGATTTTATAAACACATATATAAAAAATAATATTGAATTAGCCAGTAGCCTAGGCCGAGAGTTTATCCCTGAAATTTCCGATCTTGCAAGCCAGACGTTTTTGGAAGGCGGCAATATACAGACGCTTTCTAAAAATCTTGTTAAATTTACAGACGGCAATGTAAAAAAAGCTGAATTTTGGGCAAGGGATCAAGTCGGGACGGCATATACAGAATTTACGAAAACAAGACAGACGCAGGCAGGTTTTAACAATTATATTTGGCATACGGTCGGAGATTCTCATGTGAGAGATTCTCATGCTGAATTGGATGGACGAGTTTTCTCATGGAAGGATGGGGCAAGGATGACAGGATTATTAGAGCCGGCTTCTGCAAAACATCCTGGCGAATCATATAATTGCCGCTGCACGAGCGAGCCAACAACATTAGAAATAACATGAATAAACAATTTTTAAACGAAAACTGGATTGAAATATTTGAGAATTATTATTGTGGGATGTCACAAAAAGAGCTAGAAAAAAAATATAATCTTGACATAAGAACGATACAACGCTATTGTAAGTTTATAATGATCAATTTGCTAACCAACCCGGCATCTACAATGCGGCAAAATTGGCCAGGAATAAAAAAAGAAATAAGGAGAATTGTTAATGAAGATTAAAATTGTTAGTAGTCAACCGCACGCAGCATGTAGTTTTTATCGATCGCATGGAGTCTTCCCAAGAATAGTTGAAGCGGAAGGCGTGCAAACTCTCAGTTGGCAAATCTTGATGGATACCGATGTTCTATATTTAGAGCGTCCGGATACGCATGCCTATTATGAGGCCGGTAAGATTGCGAAAGAAATGGGCGTGACTTTATGGATCGATTTTGACGATAATTTATTTTGTCTGCCTGATTACAATTCTAATTTGCCTTTTTACAATCGAGCTACCCAAAAAATTATAATAAAAAATATACAGCTTGCAGACATTATAACCGTTGCTGCGCCTGCGATTGCGGAAGAGCTGAATTGGTTGGATAAAAAAATCGATGTCATACCGAACGCGCATAACGATTATATTTTTCCTTTCGAATATTTTTTATCGGATAGGAATATAATAATCTGGAGAGGAAGCGAAACGCACAGAGGCGATCTACTACCGTACAGCAATCAAATTTGGAATGTTGCGAATAGCTCAAAGTGGAATTGGGAATTTATCGGTAAGGAGTTATGGTATATCACGGATAATATCATAAGAAAAAATGTATTGCCTGAAATGAACTTGCCTTTATATTTCAAAACGATTAAAAAGATAAACCCAGCTATCTACATTGTGCCTTTAGATTTCAATAATTTCAATCGTTCGAAATCGAATTGCGGCTGGCTGGAAATGACTTATGCCGGAGCCGTGACCTTAGCGCCTAATATGCCGGAATGGATAAGACCAGGGATTATAAATTATGATAACCCTGAAGATTTTCAAAGTAAATTAGAATTGTTAATGTCTGATGATGGCCTGCGGGAAAGGAATTATAAAAAGTCTTTTGAGTATATCAAAGAGAATTTATTATTAAGCATTGTGAACAAGCAAAGGAAGCAAATTTTAAATAAAATAGATATAGGAGAATCGTAATGAATGAGAAAAAATTATTAATTATAACTTGTGTTTATAATAACTTGTTTTTAGTCCGTGCTTGTGTTGAAGCGGTTAAGCAAAACACAACAGGAGACTATGAACATGTGTTAGTCTATAACCATCCTCCAGACCCAGAAGTAAGGGAATACGTCAATCAAAGCGGTGCAACGGTTTTAATCCCTCCGGAAAATCTTGGATGTCATCGAGGCTTTAATTTTGCATTTAACTTCAGAAAAGACCAAGGATTTGATTATGTCGTCAAGTTAGACGATGATACAGTTGTCCCAAAAAACTGGAATGAGCCCATGATGGGCGTATTGGATCGAGATAAAAGATTGGCATATCTATCATCGATAAATGATAACGCAAAACAGGGAGGTAATTTCATAGAGAGAAAAATAGGAAGTCACATAATAGAAATCCCGCATGTTGGGTGTGTTGGCTTTTCCTGCGTAATGTTTCCGATAATGACATTAAACGAAATAGGCGTATTAAGCAAGGTCGGGACGTTATACGGCGGGGAAGAACTTGACTTTCTGGAGAGAGTAAGGGACGCGGGGAAATATGGGGCGTATATAAAAGGAGTTACGGCATTTCATTTGGGCAACGAAAACAGGGACATGGATTATGTCCTTTGGAAATATGTTTATGGCTATCAAGGATTCACGAATAAAGACTTTATAGAATTTAAAAATGATCGGCAAGAATTGATCAAAGGATATACCGGTTGGCTGGAAAATGATAATGAGGCCATGCAAGATATGGCAAAAAAAAGATTGGAGGAAATATATGAAACTTAATATCGGATGTGGGGTATCACAAATGGAAGGATATGTAAACCTGGATAAAAATGTTCATGGGCAAGAAGTTCTTAGAGATGTTTTGAACGGTCTGCCTTTTGATGATAATAAATTTGATGAGGTATACACATCGCATTTCATGGAGCATATACCAGCTGGAGTAGAATTATATTTTGTGTTATCAGAAATATGGAGGGTATGTAAAGATGGGGCAACATTTATTATTCGCGTCCCTCATTCTGATACGCACGAGGCGTTTTTCCCTGATCATTTAAGCTGGTGGAACGAGGCTATGGTCAGGGCGGTAATTGCTGATCCTTATCAAAGGGATTCTAATTATTTTTATAATTTTGAACTTGTAAGCATGGAACGGAGCGGAATTGAATTACATGTAATTTTAAAGGCAAAAATAGGATAATGGAATGAAGGCAATAAATGAAGCGTGGTGCTGCCAAATCGAATTAACTAATTTTTGCGGACATGATTGCCTGTATTGCTCACGATACAATAAGCATATCCGGAAAGACCAGAAGTATCACATGGATTTAAGCTTTCTGGAGGAGGCGTTGAATTCTCTAAAAGACTGGCCTGCAAAAATTGGAATCATAGGCGGCGAACCTCTCAGGTATCCTGATTTTGAAAGATGTTGTAAGTTGATTCGATCAAAATTCCCGAGGGAGAAAATGGGGTTATGGACATCCGGCGGGAGCAGGTGGAACGAATTGAAGCCAATCATTGATCAAACTTTTGGCTTTGTTGCGTATAACGAGCATAATAAACAACAGCAAGAGACTTGCAGGCATCAGCCTATTACATTGTCTATTTTTGACTTAGTGCCTGATGCTGGATTGCGAGATAAATTGATAAATGATTGTTGGGTACAGCGGACGTGGTGTCCGACAATCACGCCAAAGGGTGCATTTTTTTGTGAGATCGCAGGCGCTTTAGATATTATTACAGACGGCCCAGGTGGATATGATTTAACGCCGGACTGGTGGAAACGAACTCCGGAGAATTTTCAAGATCAAGTATCTAGATATTGTAATTTGTGCGGCATGGCCATTCCTTATCCGAGAGAACTAATTAAAAATAAAATAGAGAAATTTTCTCGCGCGACATTCAGTCTTTTCAAAAAATTAGGGCTGCCGAATATGGAAGATGATAAAATTGAAGTAATAACAGAACAGCTTGATGAAGCCATGATAAACGAGAATGCCGAAACATGGTATCCTGGGAACTACAGAGGCGATAACCAGGAGGATAGCAATTCCATGGAAGGGAAAGGGAGCACGATCTTTGGAAATTAAAATTTTGACAGTTTGGTATAACGAAGAATTTCTTGCGCCGTTTTTTTTAAGTCATTACGACTATGTTGATAAAATTCACGTGTTACTCGATAGCGACACGAACGACGGCACAAGGGATATATTAAATAACGCGCGGAATGTCGAGATTGAGGAGTTTACTTTTCCGGACATGATGGACGACGACCTCAAAGCTGGGCATATAAATAAAGCTTTAAAAACGATAAAATCAGATTGGATATACGTATTAGACGCGGACGAGTTTATATTCCCTGCTGGATTTAATACCCCTCATTCTCTTTTATCAAATGCAAATGCAAATGGTAATGTAGTGATGGCCAAAATGTGGCAAGTTTACAGGAATGTTCTTGACAACGATCTTGATATTACAAAAAAGCCAGTTGTTCTGCAAAGACGATACGGTGATCCGAA
>Ga0209345_10005573_pt1 | contig 11635 bp, 12 predicted proteins | sample Cruoilmetagenom7_FD_187294 | JGI IMG/M metagenome (GOLD analysis project Ga0209345, IMG submission 187294) | Oil polluted marine microbial communities from Coal Oil Point, Santa Barbara, California, USA - Sample 7 (SPAdes) (version 2) | ecosystem: Environmental > Aquatic > Marine > Oil seeps ...
GCGCCCATTGCATCCATTACATCAATCGACGATGTTTTACGCAACTCCCACGGGCGCGCATTAAAGGCGTATGGCTTCGATGTCAGCGCCCCAACCGGGCACAAATCAATCACATTGCCAGACAGTTCAGATGTCAGCGATTTTTCAAGATAGGTAGTGATCTCAGCGCTCTCACCACGCGAAATCATGCCAATCTCTTCAACGCCCGCAACCTCAGCAGCAAACCGCACACAGCGTGTACACTGAATGCAGCGCGTCATGATCGTTTTGACCAGCGGCCCCATATTCTTGTCTTCTACGGCGCGCTTATTTTCTTCATAGCGGCTGCCACCACGACCATAGGCCATGGCCTGGTCTTGCAGATCACACTCACCGCCCTGATCGCAAATCGGGCAATCCAACGGGTGGTTGATCAGCAGGAATTCCATCACGCCATTACGTGCTTTTTCAACATAATCACCGCTCGTGCGGATCACAGGCGCAGAGCCGTCCCGATTCGGGCGCATCTCACCAACGGTTTGCGCACAAGATGCAATCGGCTTCGGCGCACCTTCCCATTCCACAAGACACATCCGGCAATTGCCAGCAACGCTAAGGCGCTCATGGTAGCAGAAACGCGGAATTTCAGCGCCGGCCTGCTCGCACGCTTGCATCAACGTATAACCCTTCGGGACCTCGACCTCTTGGCCATCAATATTCAGTTTGAATGTATCAGACATATCTACTTACTCCGCCGCCACGACCGCGCCTTGCACCATCGCGCGGGGCAAGCGGTACTCATTGATACGGGCTTCAATTTCAGGACGGAAATGACGGATTAAGCCTTGGATTGGCCACGCCGCGGCATCACCAAGCGCGCAGATCGTATGACCCTCAACTTGTTTCGTCACTTCCAGCAATGTGTCGATCTCTTCATGCTCGGCTTCACCGCGCACCATTCGCTCCATCACGCGCCACATCCAGCCCGTGCCTTCGCGGCATGGCGTACACTGGCCGCAACTTTCATGCTTGTAGAAATAAGCAAGCCGCGCGATTGCCTTGATCAGATCGGTGTCTTTATCCATCACGATCACCGCCGCTGTGCCGAGGCCCGATTGCAAATCCCGCAATGTGTCGAAATCCATGTGCGCATCCATGATCTGCTCAGCTGGCACCATCGGCACAGATGAGCCACCGGGGATCACCGCTTTCAAATTATCCCAACCACCACGGATACCGCCGCAATGCGTGTCAATCAGCTCGCGGAACGTAACAGACATCTCTTCTTCAACATTGCACGGCTTGTTCACATGCCCGGAGATACAGAAAAGTTTCGTGCCTGTGTTATTCGGACGCCCAAACCCTGCAAACCATTCCGCGCCGCGCCGCAAGATTGTCGGCACAACCGCGATGCTCTCAACATTGTTCACCGTCGTCGGCATACCATACAAGCCCGCATTCGCAGGGAATGGCGGCTTCAAACGTGGTTGACCTTTTTTGCCCTCAAGTGATTCCAAAAGCGCAGTTTCTTCACCGCAAATATACGCGCCGGCGCCGTGATGGACGTAGATATCGAAATCCCAGCCATTCACATTGTCCTTGCCAATCAATTTGGCCTCATAGGCCTCCTTAACGGCTGCCTCTAAAGCGTGGCGTTCATTGATGTACTCACCGCGTAGATACACATAGCATTCGTGCGCACGCATCGCACGGCTCGCCACCATACAGCCTTCGATCAGCAAATGCGGATCATGCCGCATAATCTCACGGTCTTTACATGTGCCCGGCTCGGACTCATCGGCGTTAACGACCAAATAGTGGGGGCGCTCGCCCACCTCTTTCGGCATGAACGTCCACTTCAGCCCCGTCGGGAAGCCCGCGCCGCCACGTCCACGCAAACCAGATGCTTTCACTTGATCGCACAGCCAATCAGGCCCTTGCGACAGCATCTCACGCGTCAAATGCCATGCGCCACGCGCCTTGGCCGCCTCTAAACCCGGCGAATGACGCCCATATAGGTTTGTGAAAATACGATCTTTATCCTGAAGCATTGCTGCGCTCCCCAATGCGTTTCAGTTTTGACAGCGCAGGTATCCACACTGCGCCGCCCAGTACGATTCCAGCAATCAGCCAGATCCACTGGCCTGTTAAGAACCAAGCCGCAAATCCGCCGAGCAAAAATGGCGCCTCCATCAGCGCGGTTTTGATCAGGATGCTTTGGGCAGTCTCTTCTTTCTCTAACGGGTTAGACATCAGTCTTCCCCTTTACTTGATTCGACATCGCCCGCCTTAACGCGCGCTGAAAACTCAGTTGCTTTGCCCGCTGCTAAATCTTTTGCTTGCGCAATCCAATTTTCGCGTTCGATACGACCGGGGAAGCTCATAAAATCCTCAACCCAATCAATATTCTCCGGTGTCCACGCAGCAATTTGTCTGAAAGTCGCAATACCAAGGTCAAATAAGGCCTGCTCATTCTTTGGCCCGATGCCCTTAATCTCTTTCAGATTATCGCGCTCCGCCACAGAAATATTCACAATTTCAGGCTTCATGCCGATGTCTTCACGCTTAGTATTGGTCGGCGCCTCCTCTTTAGGTGTGGCCTTTGATTGCGCTTTGGGCTGGGACGTAGGCGCAACAGCCTCTGGCTCTCCCCCGCCTAGGTTCGGCAAAACACTTGAGCTATTCGCGCTTCCATCGAACAAAAACGGCTCCGTTAGTAGTGACGTGCCACCCTCTGGCGCACTATTCACACGGTCAACTTGAGGACCGGGGCTAACTTCCGCACCATTTCGTAATTTGGAAAGAATCTGCTGGAGCGAATCTGCCGTCAAATCCTCATAATAATCATCGTTGATTTGCACCATCGGCGCATTCGCACAGGCACCAAGGCACTCCACCTCTTCCCATGACAAACGCTCATCATCGGTGATATACATTTTCGGACCGATTTCTTCTGCGCAAACCGATTTCAAATCCTCAGCGCCCCGCAGCATACATGGCGTCGTGCCACAAAGTTGCACATGGAATTTTCCAACAGGCTGCAAGCGGAACATCGTGTAGAATGTCGCGACTTCATACACACGAATATATGGCATTTCTAAGCGGTCCGCGACTTCACGCATCGCAGGCTCAGACAACCAGCCATTGTTATCCTTTTGCGCAAGCCACAACATCGGAATCACAGCAGAGCGCTTACGCTCAACTGGGTATTTCGCGAGCCAAAAGACAATCTTGTCTTCCGTTTCAGGCTTAAAGGCGAATGTATCGCCGCCAGCTTCAATATCAAATCTGCGAAGGGCCATCGCCTATTTCCCATCCTTTGAAGGCAGTTCAACACGGCCTTCAGCGTTCAATTTCCAAAATGGGTTATGCGCGATCTCCCAAGCGTTCCCCTCGGGGTCCACAAAGTAACCGGAATAACCACCCCAGAATGACTTGTGCGGCGCCGTCGTAATCTCAACGTCTGCCGTTTCCAAATTCGCGAATATCTCATCAACCTCAGTTTGCGTACGCGCATTATAAGCCAGCGCAACACCGCGAAATTTCCCCTGGCGATCGTCCGCCACGCCCACATCAGCGGCCAACTTATCTTCTTCCCACAGCCCCAGAACAAAACCGCCCATGTTAAACATAGACATGCCCTCAGGCCCGACATTCTTAAAGCCAATCACGTCCTCATAGAACGCAGTCATTGCTGCGCGGTCTTTCACACCCAAGGTAACGATTGATAAACGGGAGTCAGGAAACGCGTTCATTATCGATCAACCTCGCCGAAAACGATATCTAATGAGCCAAGAATTGCCGACACATCCGCGAGCATGTGACCTTTGCACAAGTGATCCATAACTTGCAGATGTGGGAAGCCCGGCGCGCGGATCTTCGCACGGTAAGGACGGTTCGTGCCGTCTGAAACCAGATACACGCCAAACTCGCCCTTCGGCGCCTCAACAGCCGCATATATCTCACCCGCAGGCACTTTGAAGCCCTCGGTATACAGCTTGAAGTGATGGATTAGCGCTTCCATCGAATTCTTCATTTCACCACGGCGCGGCGGTGAAACTTTTGAGTCGACCATCAACACAGGGCCCGGTTCTAGCAACTCAATGCACTGCAGAATGATCTTCACACTCTCCTGCATCTCATCCATGCGGCATACATAGCGATCATAATTGTCGCCATGTTTTCCGACAGGTACTTTGAAATCCAGTTCATTATAAATTTCATAAGGCTGGGAACGTCTCAAATCCCACGCATAACCAGAACCGCGGACCATTACGCCCGTGAAACCCCAATCTTTGATCATGTTTTTATCGACGACACCGATATCAACATTGCGCTGCTTAAAGATACGATTTTCAGTAATCAGGCCTTCCATCGCCTGCATTTTGGATGGGAATTGCTTTGCCCAAACCTCAATATCATCGATCAATTTCTGTGGCAGATCTTGGTGAACCCCACCCGGACGGAAGTAAGCGGAATGCATCCGGCTACCAGAGGCACGCTCATAGAAGACACACAGCTTCTCGCGCTCCTCAAAGCCCCACGTGATCGGCGTCAGTGCGCCAACATCCAAAATTTGTGTCGTCACATTCAACAAGTGAGACATGACCCGGCCAATTTCAGAATACATCACGCGTATGATACTCGCGCGACGCGGCACTTCCAGACCCAGCAATTTCTCAATCGCCAAACACCAAGCGTGTTCTTGATTCATCGGCGAGCAGTAATCCAGCCGATCAAAATACGGCAGACCTTGAAGATATGTCTTATACTCAAGCAATTTTTCAGTGCCGCGATGCAATAGACCAATATGGCTATCGATGCGCGTCACCAACTCGCCATCCAGATCCATAATCATCCGCAACACACCATGCGCCGCAGGGTGCTGTGGGCCAAAATTCAGTGTGAATTTGCGTTCGTCATCAGCGGGGCGGTCGCCATCAGCCATTAGCTTGCTTCCTCTTCGATAACTGCTTTCTCATCCCCAGGGATATCGCCCTGGATACCCTCCCACGGGCTAAGGAAGTCAAAATGGCGATACTCTTGCGGCAGGTTCACCGGCTCTGACACAACGCGCTTTGCAAGATCGTCGTATCGCACCTCAGTGAAACCTGTCAGCGGGAAGTCTTTACGCAAAGGATGGCCATCAAAACCGTAATCCGTTAGCAACCTGCGCAAATCAGGGTGATCTGAGAATTGAATGCCATACATGTCGAAGGCCTCACGCTCAAACCAATTGGCGCAAGGCCAAAGTGGAACCGCGCTCGGCACAGGCACATCCTCACTCGTTTGAATACGCACCCGCACACGGTGGTTCATCTGCATTGAAAGCAAATGGTAGACGACCTCAAACCGCTCTGATTTCTCGGGGTAATCAACACCGCAAATATCAATCAGCGTCTCAAAATCACACTGCTGATCGTCGCGAAGATACTTCAAAACGTCCAGAATTTGATCGCGCTCAACAAAAAGCGTCAGTTCACCATGTGTTATCTTAAAGGCACGCACGCCATCAGGTTTTGCCAGCGCAATATCAGCGGCAAGATCCTTGAGTGCATCTGTTCCAGCTTGATCAGTCATAATCTATCGCTCAATTGACCCTTCACGGCGGATCTTCTTTTGCAACTGCAGGAAGCCATAAACCAATGCTTCCGCTGTTGGTGGGCAGCCCGGAATGTAAATATCAACGGGTACAATACGGTCACACCCACGCACAACCGAATAGCTGTAATGGTAATATCCGCCACCATTGGCACAGCTACCCATAGAAATCACATAGCGCGGCTCTGGCATCTGGTCATAAACCTTGCGCAATGCCGGGGCCATTTTATTGGTTAGCGTTCCCGCAACGATCATCACGTCTGACTGGCGCGGTGAGCCACGCGGCGCCATGCCGAAGCGCTCAAGATCATAACGCGGGTTACCCGCATGCATCATCTCAACCGCGCAACACGCCAATCCGAATGTCATCCACATCAGAGAGCCCGTACGCGCCCATGCAATTAAATCATCGGATGCCGCAGTGAAGTAACCTTTATCGGCCAATTCATCAGACAAGCCCGAATAAAATGGATCATTGCTATCAGGTGTAAAACCACCCTCTACGCCCGCACTCGCAGCACCTAAGGCATAAGGTTTAATGTCATTCGCCATTATTCCCACTCCAAGGCGCCACTGCGCCACTCATAGATGAAGCCAATTGTCAGCACGCCTAAGAAGACAACCATTGACCAAAAACCGACCAAACCAATTGTTCCGAGGCTCACAGCCCAAGGAAACAAGAAAGCAACTTCCAGATCAAAAATAATGAAGAGAATGGCGACCAGATAGAAGCGTATGTCGAATTTCATACGCGCATCGTCAAAGGCGTTGAACCCACACTCATAAGCTGAATTCTTCTCTGGATCCGGGTTCGATGGCGCAAGCAAGGTAGACCCAACAATAAACAGAGTTGAGATAACCGCACCGAGAATCAAGAAGAAAACTACCGGCAGATAATCAAGCGCAAGCCGTTCGATCTCTGTCATACAATTTCTCCTACTAATCTATGCGCCGGATTAGGACGCTTTCCCATCTTAGGCAACGCCTAGGTATCATAAGAATCTCAGTTTTGAGTCTAACGTGTAATAAAGCCTTACAATAGCGCAATTTCTGCGGCGCACCGTCACGCTGGCGCAACAGATTCAGCTCTTCCAAGCTTACTCGGCAACGCGCCAAGGGATTACGCCCGCATCAGTAAGCTCTCATTAATTGTATCACGTAATGAATATGAGGCAGAACAAAGCACAGGCATCAGATATCCAGAAAGCTGAAGACACTCGCACCTATTTCTGCATCGCCGACAATCCCGCGGAAAGACGAAAACATCTCACGCCCCAAACCAACACCATTATCATTAGGCCGATAAGGCTCAGCCTCTCGCGCGTTAAACTCAGCTTCATCGCCTATAAATGCAACTTGCCCAGCGACTGCATCGAAGCGGATAACGTCACCATCTTTCACTCGCGCCAAGGAGCCGCCACGCGCCGCTTCCGGGCTGATATGTATGGCTGAGGGCACCTTACCACTTGCCCCAGACATCCGCCCATCTGTAACCAGCGCAACGCTATGCCCACGGTCCTGCAACACGCCCAACGCAGGCGTAAGACTATGCAACTCCGGCATCCCATTGGCCGATGGCCCCTGAAACCGCACGACAACTACCACGTCCTGATTCAGTTCCCCTGCCTCAAACGCAGCTTTCATGGCCTCTTGGCTCGAAAACACGCGCGCAGGCGCCTCAACAATATGGTTCGCTGCCTTCACAGCCGATACTTTGCTGACACCACGACCCAAATTACCCGCCATGAGCTTTAACCCGCCGTCGCTAGAAAAAGGGTCTGACGCTGGGCGCAGAATATCGAGATCTCCACTCTGGTCAGGCGGCGCACGCCACACGACATCATCACCTTCAATGAAAGGCTCCTGACAATGCGCGGCTATCGTCCCATGAACGCCTAAGGCATCCCCATGAATCAAGCCTGCATTCAATAATTCTTTCATCAAGAAGCCCATGCCACCCGCAGCATGAAAATGGTTCACATCAGCAGGCCCATTCGGGTAAATCCGCGCCAGCAATGGCGTCACAGCGCTCAAATCTGACAAGTCTTCCAAATCAAGTCGAATACCAGCAGCAGCTGCAATCGCGGGGATATGCAGTGCGTGATTGGTTGATCCACCTGTCGCCATCAAGCCAACAATCGCGTTTACGATAGACCGCTCGTCTATCATGCGCCCAGCAGGCAAATAGTTGTCCCCCTGCGCGGTGATAGCCGCAGCACGCTCCGTTGCAGCGCGTGTCAGTGCTTTTCGCAGTGGCGTGCCCGGATTGACGAATGCAGCACCGGGTAAGTGAAACCCCATCAACTCCATTAGCATTTGATTGGAGTTCGCTGTGCCATAAAATGTGCACGTACCTTGCGAATGATAGCTCTCAGACTCCGCCTTCAACAAAGCAGCGCGATCGACCTTTCCTTCTGCAAAGAGCTGACGAATTCTCACTTTCTCAGGGTTCGGCAGGCCAGATGGCATCGGTCCCGCTGGCACAAATACCGACGGTATCCACCCAAACCGCAGCGCCGCAATAACGAGGCCTGGCACAATCTTGTCACACACACCTAAATGCAGCGCAGCATCATAAACATCATGACTAAGCCCAACGGCAGATGCCATCGCAATTACATCACGCGAGAACAGCGACAACTCCATGCCTTCCTGGCCTTGCGTCACGCCATCACACATCGCGGGAACTCCGCCTGCCACTTGCGCAATCGCCCCAGCATCTCGTGCGGCTTCACGTATAACTTCAGGAAAATTCTCAAACGGCGCATGAGCCGACAGCATGTCATTATAGGATGTGATAATCCCAATATTTGGCCAGCCCGCCCCCAACAGTTCGGCTTTTTCCATTACTGCACACCCTGCGGACGCATGCGCAAGATTGCCTTCGGTCATCTTTAAGCGCGCGAACCGCTCCGGCCTGCGACGATCAATCATCTCTAAGTAGCGCGTGCGACTTTCAAGCGACCGCGCCCTAATACGCTCAGTAACATCGACGACTTTACTGTTCATCACCATATTATTCCGCCCAATACACGCTCAATCGATCACCTAGCACATCAATAGCATACCGAATGGGGTTCTGTTCGGCGGGCATATCAAGCGCTGCCTCAAATGCCTCTTTTTTTTCAGTGCCAAATATCAGTAACACAGCATGACCCGCCTGATGAACGACTGACAAATTAACAGTCAGTCGTTCAGGGTAATCGCCGGCCACTGGACAGCCCGTGGCATCTACAGCAATTACGCCCGGCTTTGCGCTCAGGTCGACGACTTCTGCGAGAGACTTCGAACCCGGAAACCAACTCGCTGTATGCCCATCAGTACCCATGCCCAGCATTATAACAGTCGGCACTAATAAATCGCGGGCATATGCCTCGTTAGCCTCACATTCGGCCATATCGATGCGTTGGGCGCCGCCTCTCATGGAAACAAACGTTGCCTCCGATGCTTTGCCTTGCAGCAAACACTCACGCATCAAACGCTCGTTAGAATCAGGCGAAAAAGTTTCAACCCAGCGCTCATCGACGAGGCCAATACGAACAGCGTCCCAGTCATCAAAACGCGCAGAAGACAGTCGCCTCAACGCTGCGCGCGGGGATGATCCACCTGACAGCAAAACACTCGAACGGCCTGTCTTCAGAATTCCCGCCATGATTTGCATCAAAATGGCATCAGCCGCCTCAGCTGACGCCGCCTCGCGTGAGCCATATGCATAGAACTGATACGCGCGCGTCATCATGCCTCCCCGCTCCACCATTTGCGGTCATCGCGCCCAAGTAATGTGGCAGATTCTGGCGGCCCATCTGTGCCTGCAACGTAGTGATGCAACTCACTACCGCTCTCGCGCCAAGCTTCGATTAAAGCATCCACCCAGCGCCATGCAGCCTCGACCTCTTCGCGCCGCATGAATAGCGCCAGATTTCCGCGTACAATGTCCATCAACAAACGTTCATACGCATCAGGATAACGCAGTGTAAAACTCTCAGCATAAGACAAGTTCAGCGGCAGTGATTTAATGCGCAGCCCACCTGGACCAGGCTCTTTAATCTGCACAAACAATCGCATGCCCTCATCAGGCTGCAAACGGATGACCAAACGGTTCGCCTCTCCTCGCGTTTCACCAAAAATAGCATGGGGGGCGGATTTGAACTGCACGACAATATCTGAATGCCGACGCGCCATACGTTTGCCAGTACGGATATAAAAAGGCACGCCCGCCCAACGCCAATTATTAACGGAGGCCTTTATGGCGACGAAAGTCTCTGTCTCGCTTTCATCATCGCCAGACAATTCATCAAAATAGCTCTTCACGGGCGCACCATCGATCGCACCCGCTCGATACTGCCCACGCACGGTCACAGATTCCGCGTCTTCTTTTGTAATTGGCGATAATGCGTTCAGCACTTTGATCTTCTCGATCCGCACATCATCATCTTCTATGTCGTTAGGTGGCTCCATCGCCGTAAGGCACAACAATTGTAGCAAATGATTCTGCACCATATCGCGAAGCGCACCAGAACGGTCATAGTAATCCGCGCGGCCCTCAAGGCCCAAATCTTCAGAAACAGTGATCTGCACATGATCAATGTAATTGCGAGACCATAAAGGCTCGAACAATATATTTCCAAAGCGCAAAACCATCAAATTTTGCACGGTTTCCTTGCCCAAATAGTGGTCAATCCTGAAAATTTGTTCTTCAGCAAAGATCGCCCCCACACCGTCGTTGATTTCCTGCGCGGAGGTTAAATCTCTGCCAATAGGTTTCTCAAGAACGACTCGTGACGTGGTAGAAGCCAATCCCGCTTCCCCTAGCGCATTGCAAATCTGCACATACAGGCGTGGCGCCGTGGCCAAGTAATAGATACAAGGTCGCGCGTCATCCGTTAGTAATGAGGTCAACGCGTCCCAATCAGCCTCAACATCAGTTGCATCAATAGAGACATAATGCAGACGAACAGCGAATGTTTCCCATAACTCTGCATCCCACGCATCGCCTGATGCCGTTTCGCAAGCATCACGCGCAATCTCACGATACGCTTCAGTCGACATTTGCGTTCGAGCTGTACCAATAATGACGCTGCTTTCTGGTATCTGGTCATCCATCCAGCGATGATACAGTGCGGGCAACAGCTTACGGCGTGATAGGTCACCCGTTCCACCAAAAATCACGATATCAAACGGATCGACGGGGATAAATTTAGCCATAGACACGACACCCAATTTGAAAAACAAAACTAGACGAGACATCCATCTATGAAATTACATAGAAAATATCCGTATTCATTCGCAGTATTGGCCTGAATCGCGGCGCAAAACACGTGTTTTCATCATTAGCACATCTCAACAGCCCCAACTGAACGATAAATGTGCGTGCAGCAGCATAGCAGCAATGCCGCAAGTGCAGCGCATCTACATTCCGCAGTTTCGTTTAAGTTAAGAACGCACTACATGTTAGCTATGAGCTTTGATTCCAGATCCCTCCGAGATGCACTAGGCCTGTTCGTAACAGGTGTCACAATCATCACAGCCCGCACGAATGACGGCACCCAAACAGGCGTGACAGCAAACAGCTTTAACTCCGTGTCGATGTCTCCCCCTCTCATCGTCTGGTCACTTGGACGCGCATCTCGCAGCATTGATGCGTTTCTAAATGCGGAAAACTTTTGCGTTCACATACTACGCGAAGACCAAGAAGGTCTCGCGCAGACTTTTGCCACGTCCGGCATCGACAAATTCAAAGACCTCGACTTAGAAACGGGTATCGGTCGCGTACCTATGCTCAAGGAATGCGCTGCACGGCTGGAATGCCGTACCTTTAGCCATCACGATGGCGGCGATCATATCGTCTTTTTGGGTGAAGTTCTTCAGATCAAGTCAGATGCCGAATCGCGCCCGCTATTATTTCACGGCGGAAAATATGCATCACTTGCAGACCACTAAATTAATTTAGTGTCTGATCGCCTGGCAGGGGCAGAAGGACTCGAACCCTCGACCCTCGGTTTTGGAGACCGATGCTCTACCAACTGAGCTATACCCCTACAGGCGAAACGAAGGT
>Ga0209345_10005574_pt1 | contig 11635 bp, 7 predicted proteins | sample Cruoilmetagenom7_FD_187294 | JGI IMG/M metagenome (GOLD analysis project Ga0209345, IMG submission 187294) | Oil polluted marine microbial communities from Coal Oil Point, Santa Barbara, California, USA - Sample 7 (SPAdes) (version 2) | ecosystem: Environmental > Aquatic > Marine > Oil seeps ...
CCCGCCGTTTTAACAGCAATGCCCTCGGCGATAGTGATCCCGTCGGCGCACACGATATCTTCCTCGCACATCGAGCGCTGCATCGACGGATAGGTACACGATAGCACACCATTTATCCGGATATCCGTTTTGATATGCTTGGCCGCCATCGCCGTGCCGGAAATCAGGCCAACACCGCCGATCGGATCAACAAGGATATCGAGATCGGGAACGACCTCAAGAATTTCCATCGCCATCGTGCCCCGCAATGAGCAGCGAATCGTCATAGGGATGGATGAAGGTCAGGAAATGCTTCTTGCTTTCCTGCATCGCCATGTCGAGCGCCTCACTGAGATTGTCTTCCTCGACAATCACTTTTGCCCGATGATCTCGGGTGCGGGTAATTTCTGTCGCCAGGGTCCCCACCGACATGTTGGTGGCTGCCTGGATCCCGAGACGCCTGGCATGATTGTCCGCCGACATCGCACAAGCGCATGTTTTCATTTTTCGTCGGGTTTATCATGCCTGATCATAAACAAAATATACGGAAATTGTCTCCGTGTTGGTCTAGACTAATAAATACTCAGAAAACGTTAGTCTGGAATTTGGATGAAGGAGACGGCACAGCGCCGCGAGTTGGTTGCCTGGGTGGCAAGAGAGATCATGCCGCACGAACCATCTGTGCGTGCCTGGTTGGCGCAGCGGGTTACCTCTCCCGCCGACACCGATGAGCTTATTCAGGAGGCCTACTGCAAGATTTCTGAGCTACAAAGCATTGATCATATCGACCGACCCGACGGTTATTTCTTTCAGGTCGTGCGCAATCTTTTGCGCAGCCAGATGCGCAGGGCACGCGTTGTACGATTTGAGCTAATTGCAGAGATTGAGGAACGTGCCGGCTCGGACCCGGCGCCTTCACCAGAACGGCAGGCCAACGACAGCCGAGAAATGCAAAGAATATATCGATTAATCGAACAACTACCCGAACGCTGCCGACAGATTTTTACGCTACGCAAGCTCGAGGGTCTGCCGCAGCGCGAAATAGCCATGCGTATGAATGTTACCGAGACCATTGTCGAAAATGAAGGGGCCCGCGGATTGCGATTGATATTGGAAGGCCTGCGGGAACAGGGCGAGGCGCTGGCAGCGGATTACGAGTCACGCAGAGGCCGCAACCGCAAATCGGGAAGCCCGCTATGAATGACCCGGGTTCAAATAAAAGCCGTGCGGCTAACGAGATTGAGGCCGTAGCCACCTCATGGGTCATGCGACGCGACCACGGCGTCAACTCCGAGGGCGAGCAAGCCTTCGCGCAATGGCTGGCCGCCGATACCCGTCATCGCGGCGCCTATCTTCAGGCTGAAGCTGCCTTTATGCTGGCTGCTGGTGGCGATCTTGCGCCGTCATCCGCGACAGACGCACCTCCGATTGCTGATGACGACAAAAACGATGAAAAAATCGTGCCCCGTCTTTCAAGACGAAGCATGCTTGCCGAAGCAGCAGGAGCGGCTGCAATTCTCGCACTGGTCATGGCTTTCTGGCCATCTGGCGACCGCTATGAGACCGCGCTTGGGGAAATCCGTCGAGTACCACTGGCCGACGGGTCGGTCGCGGCCATCAATACCGAATCGGCAATTACTGTCGATCTGAGAGAAGAATCGCGGTCTGTGAATTTGAAAAAGGGCGAAGCCTTTTTCCAGGTGGCACATGATCCCGTACGGCCGTTCACAGTCGCCGCCGGCGAGGTGCGTGTCCGTGCGGTTGGTACGGCCTTTGGTGTGCGTCGTTACGCCGAGGGCAGTGAAATAGTGGTGTCTGAAGGCGCAGTGGAGGCTTGGAGCAAAAATGCGGCTGGCAACCGCATTCGTCTCAAAGCGGGTGAGCGAACCTTTGTGTCAGTCTTGCCCACCAAGGCTGACACAAAGCCGGCGCTTGCAGAAACCGCCGCTGCCGTTCCGGCAATCGACCGGGCACTGGCTTGGCGTGAAGGAAAAATTGAGCTCGCAGGTGAAAGCCTCGCTTACGCTGTCGCGCAATTCAATCGCTACAATGACCGCAAGATAGTCTTGGGCAATAAGGCCGTTGGCCAAGAACGCTTTTACGGTATCTTTCGTACCGACGATCCCGAAGGATTTGCACAGGCTGTACAATCGAGCCTCGGAGTTGGCGTAACCTATCCGACCGCCAAGGCTATCCGGATCGGCGAGTGACTTAATTAACCGAATGAAATCACAGCGAAGCCACAAAATTCGAAAAACTACAAATTTAGGACCTATTGAAAACGGAAACCCTCGTACCGTGCGTTTGTATACCTAAGGGAGCCTGCAAGATTGTGGGACGCGACCAGGGAGATTCAAATGGGGGACATTTTTGGAGCGGGCGTTCGCGCAGCAATGTTGGCAACCAGCGCAATTGTCTGCTGCGTAACGGCACAGCCTGCGCGCGCGCAGGAGCGCAGTTTCGATGTAACGAGCCAGTCTGCGGCCACGGGAGTATCCGAATTTGCCCGCCAAGCCGACATTCAGCTCTTGATATCGGCCCGTGATGCGCGGGGCAAGCGTACGCAATCTGTCAAGGGTCGATACACTATTGAGGAAGGCTTGCGTCGATTGCTCGTAGGTACCGGTCTCGTAGTCCGGTCGACTGGGCCGCGCACCTACAGTGTCGTACTCGCCCATGGGGCAGGCAGTCTGAGGAGTCCAGCCGCCGATCGCGAGCAGAGGCACCCTGACGAAGCAGACATAATCGTCGTAACGGGAACGAACATTCACGGCGTCGAAAATCCTACTGCACCGATCCTCAGCTTCAAGCGCAAAGACATTGAACGCACTGGCTCTACGACGGTCGAGGATTTTTTTCGTACCGTGCCGCAGAACTTCGGCTCGGAAACACAGTTTGTCGATAACAGTCAAAGCCCGGAAAAAAGCGGCCTCAACACATCAGGGGGAGTGGGAATAGATCTTCGCGGCGCTGGTGCAGGTTCCACGCTTGTCCTTCTGAACGGCAGGCGGCTCCCTCCGTCTGATTTCGGAGCGTTCGTAGACGTTTCGGTGATGCCGCTTAGCGTGATCGAGCAGATCGATATTCAAACCGACGGTGCTTCGGCAATTTATGGATCCGACGCTGTTGCAGGTGTTGTGAACTTCATAACCCGTAAGGACTATCGGGGCGCCGAGGCATTCGCTCGGTACGGTACGGTCACCGATGGGAGTCTGCGAGAGCGTCAAGCAGGCGTAGTAGCCGGCGAAACCTGGGGGTCGGGCGGTGGGATCATCACCTTGGAGTATACCCAAAAGAATCCCCTTTTGGCCTCGGAGAGGGATTTCATCGAGATATCCACGGTCAATCCGATTGGCTCGCTATCGGCCGAAGAAGAGAAATACAGCGCCGCTCTGTCGTTAAACCAGACCGTGACCGACCGTCTGACCTTTTCCGCAGATATTCTTCACAGCAATCGAAATACGATACGATCACAGAATACCGGTGGTCAATTCACAGTAAAGACGGCGCAGAACAATTGGTTCGTTTCAAGCCGGCTTGACTACGAAATTTCCGACCGGTGGAACGCCGCGTTATACGTCGATTATGGTAATGCCTATTCAACCAACCGGTTTAGCGACGATGATTTCCTGGAGGAAGGCCAGAGGACGAACCGTCTGCTCGTAATCGAGGGGCGAACGAGCGGAGCGCTGTTTGATCTTCCGGGGGGTAACGTCAGTTTCGCATTGGGCGGCCTCTACCGAAAGGAAGCCTATGACGTCGGGAAAGACGGAACTCTGAGTACGGAGGCCCGACGGGAGGTTGAATCGGTCTATGGAGAATTGCTCGTCCCCGTCGTCGGAGACGAAAATTCGGTCCCGGGCGTTCAGGCATTCGATGTCAGCCTTGCCGGTCGGTACGAAAATTACAGCGATTTTGGCAACAGTTTCACCCCCAAGGTCGGCATGCATTGGCGTTTGAACGATTCCATGGCATTGCGCGGCACCTATTCAGAATCGTTTCGCGCGCCCTTGTTGGAAAATACGAACGGCGGCAGACAGATCATTGGCTTTGTGCGGCCTGTCTCACAGTTGACGGTAGTTCCGCCTCCTCCACAGGATCCGCGATTGGACCCGGGCTACTTCTCTTACGTTTTTCTCGCTGGTGCGAATGCGGAACTGCAACCCGAATCGGCAAAGGTCTGGACAGGCGGGTTCGAGTTCGCGCCCCAATCGGTAGATGGTCTCAAGATCGAAGGCACATATTTTAACATTAACTACGCTGATCGCATCGAATCCGTCGGATTCTTCGACGTGCTCGGGAATCCGGCCTATCTGACATTCCTGGAGCTTAATCCCAATGCTGACACTCTGGCCGACCTCGTTGCCGGCTCCGAATTCTTCCTGAACCGGCTCCCGTTCGAACTGACGGATCCCGATATCTCGGTTCTGGGTTTCACCGGATTCCAAAACGTATCGACTCGCCAAATCAGCGGTGTTGACATGACCGCCTCGTTTAACTGGAAAACCTCCAGCGGTACCTTTGACGCTTCTCTGAACGGCACCTATCTCTTCGACTACAAGGCGCGAGTAACCGATACTTCGGAACCCCAGGAACAGGTCAGCACGGTTTATCGGCCGGTCGATTTCCGGTTGCGCGGCTCGCTGGCATGGTCGCTTGCCGGGTTCTCGGTATATGCTGCAGTCAATTACACGGATGGTTATCAGGACAATCTCTCCGGTTTGACCGACATTCCCATCGACAGTTTCACGACCATAGACTTGCTGCTTTCCTATGACAGCGGCGACCTTCCGCAGATATCCCTGCTCAGGAACACGAAGATCAGTCTTGGCGTCCAGAACCTCTTCGATACCGCCCCGCCCTTTGTCGATACTGCTGACGGGCTCAACTACGATCCGGCCAACGCCACGCCGGTCGGTCGCCTGCTCAATGTGCGAATTAACAAATCGTTCTGATGGATCGCGCCTCGCAGCCCCCGATAGGAATTCTATGCGCAGATTTTTTACGTTTTTGTTTGTTATCTTGACCTGTTTGCCCGGTGCGCGCGAGAGCGCTGTTGCCGCCCCGGCTCCGATAACGCCCGAGGCGGCTATAGAAACGACTAGATTTTTTGCAAATCACCAGGGCGAGCGAATCTTCGTTTCCCCGGAAGGCAATCGGTACGCTCTGGCGACAATCACGGGAGACGTAGCGCGGGATGGCAATTGGTTTACCATCATGTTTGGGGAATTGGAATCAGTCGAAGCGGCCCGGCCAAAGAATATTGCCAAAATGTTTGGACGGTCTCTCGGCGATAGTAAAAACGCGTTCAAGTCGTTCCTTACTGTTTACGGCGAGTTGAAGTGGATCGATAACGACAATGTCGGCTTTTATTGGGAAGATCAGTACGGGCTGATACAGTATTATGTAGCGAGTGTCGTCACAGGTGAGGTGAAACAGCTCACGAATCATCCGACGTCTCTTCGCCGCGGTGCTTTGGGAGTCGGCCCCGACGGCGCTCTCGCCTATGCTGCAAAAGCCGACAGCCAAGCGCGCGATGAAGAAGAATTCGACAGGATGGAATATGAAGGTTTTGTCGTCGAACAGGACGACGTTTTTGCATTGATCGATAGAATTCCCGACGAACGAGGCATCTTGGATCGTTTGTTTGGCCACAAGTATTTTTATCAGTCGGGGCCTGATGGCGAGCCGACCGAAATCATGATCAGCGATCGGGAGACGACGCCACAAATTCCCGGCACTGTGACGATATCACCCGATGGTACGGTGGCGATCCTGGATGATTATCCGATCGAGATGTCGCCTTCCTGGACGGGATATACCAACGAATTCTATGCGAGAAATGTCGCAGCCGCGCTCGCCGGCATGACATCAAAATACGAAGTTCGTGCGCTCAAGCAGCTAATTGTAGTGGACCTGTCCGATCTTTCGGTCCGCCCGCTTTGGAATGCGTTGACCCAAGCCTATCCGCCGCGAACGGCATGGTCCCCGGACGGAAAATGGATTGTCGTGGGGCCGACATTCCTGCCTCCGGACTCCCAAGATGAGCGCGGACTGGCCGGGCGCGCGTTTGCCGCGGTGGAGGTTGCGACCGGACAATATCAGCGCATTCCCTATGATGGCGCGAATGCGCGAGACGTCCTCAGGCTTGAGTGGAAAACAGACTCGCAGATTGAAGTCCACATGGGAAATGGCATCTTCACCTACCGGAGAAGCAACGGCAAATGGGTGCCGGCACCGGCGGAAGAACCGACGATATTCCCTATTGAGGTCCACATTCGGAGCGACCTCAACAGCCCCCCGGTGCTAATGGCGACCGAGACGGCAACCGGAGAGGAGAATGTCCTTTTCGACCCAAATCCCGAGCTTGCTTCAAGGTTCAAGCTAGGCCACGTCGAAAACGTCAGCTGGGAGGCGACAGACGGCCGGATTTGGAGAGGCCAGCTCTATTATCCCGCGAACTACACTCCCGGAACAACCTATCCGTTCGTCTTGCAGACGCACGGCGGCGCTGATGACAGGTTTTCGCTCTATGGCTATCCGGAGGAGTTGGGACTTGGAACAGGAAGCGGTGTGTTTCTTGCGCAACTCCTCGCCGGGCGGGATGTCGGCGTACTTCAGATTGGCGATGCGACAAGCGGAGCGTCGCAGCGCGACAACGCGCGCATCTATATGGACGGATACGACAGTGCGGTTGATTTCCTGATCGACAAGGGAATCTCAGATCTGGATCGAATTGCGATACAAGGCTTTAGCCGCACCGGATGGCTAGTCCAGTATGCGCTTGTGCATTCTGATTTCGTTTTCGCCGCCGCCATAGCAGCCGACAATGTCGAAGCCGGCTATGTAGAGAACACGCTTTCACAACCTGGAACGATGGAAGAGGAAAACGGCGGTGACCCCACTACCGCGGATGGACTAGCAGCATGGCTGGAGAACGCAGCCCAGTTCAACGTGGGCAGAATTATGACACCTCTCCTTAAAATCAGCCAGGGACCAGGTGACATTCAGCAGAGCTACCGCGCATGGGAGATTTTTACGCGTCTTCGCCGTCTGAACCGACCGGTCGAATTCTATTTCATGCCCGACCAAGAAGCGCATGGCGGGCATCAACCTCAAAATCCTCGGCAGGTAGCTGCCATTCAAAACCGAGCGCTCGATTGGTGGCTGTTTTGGCTTAAAGGCAAAGAAGATCCATCTCCCGAGAAAGCGGCGCAATATGACCGCTGGCGAACTATGCAAACGCAGCAGAAGGATGCCTTGGGGCAGCCTCGTCCGCCTCTGCTAAAGTGGAGTGCGGAGCCGATTCCCGGTACGGCACAGCCGCCAGTTCTCAAAAAAGGCAGCGGCTCAGTCGAACGCCCCCAATGAATAGCCTCTAGTTTTCCTGACACCTGCGTTTTGCTTTTTTGCTGCCGTGCAAACTCTGCGGGTGACAGCATCCCGTTTCTGGCGTGTTACGATACAAGCGATTACATGGTTCCTTCGATCGAGGAGCATGGTCAGAACGAACATCATAATGGTGTCCTCTTCCTAGTCCGCACCATAGTGAATGCCTTCCAAAAGGTCGTCGCCGCAGATTGTGATCGCGCTCGCGCACTGGCCGTCGAATGGAGAGCTTGGCTAGGGCGGCTGGGCCCACGCCTTTCCCTCCGTGCCATGCGCGATGCGGCAGCATTCGCTGCCGACGAGACACTGGATTTTATGCTCGAGCTAGAGGAGACGGATTTTTGGGTTATCCGTCGAGAATTCGCGCTGGTTGTGCGGGATCGGGTCAGTGATGCCTCCTCAGACGTCGTGGCGACAATCGAGGAAAGGATCAGGATCAGCGGTAAAGCCTACTACGAGAAGTATTCTATCGAGGAAGGGCAGGTAGATTGGCGTGAACGCGCGAGTGTTCATCACATCGTGAAGAGTGAGGCTCCCGAGAAATTCCCGCTTGAGGTGCTAGACCTTCTCTGGCTGGTCTTCGGTCTAGGCGGCGCGAGCAGCCATGATATGGGGAAAGTTCTCGATCGCTTGGTGGCCGCTGACCCAACGATAGAAGTGGATCGACGCTTTCAATCGCTAGAGCACCGAACAACGCGATATAGCTGACGAATCTACTACGCCACTAGTCGCAGAAGATTAGGCAAAATGAAATTCAAGTTCCGCAAATTTCTTGGGTTATTAAGTGTTGATAGAGGAAAAGGATTCGAATCTCAGACCGACACACGAATATGAGGGGGAGGTTTTGAAGTCGGTTCACACGTCCGCTATTGGGCAGTTTGTGGCGAAGCGCGAACTTCCGATATTGGGGCGCGAAGCGGACGTGGTATTGTATAAATGTAAACGACCGAAATTGAATAATTGATTACCATTGCCAGTAGGCAGCCCTGATAGTCCGTTTTCGCGGTGCGTAATCCTGAAAGCAGCCACTTAGCAACGGGCGCAGGAGCGGCAGTTCGGTTTGGCACTCATCAACGTCTGCAAAGGCCTAAAGCGACCGGGTGGTAGTCAATAGGAAGATAGCCGTCAGATTGCGCGGATCTTTCTCCGTATAAAACGCAGCTCAAGTTGCTTTGACTTACCACATATTACTATGTCGCGTGGTTGCTATGTGGTTGCTACGGGATTTTAGAAAACTTCGAATTACTCGTAAGTGATTGAAAAAATGGTAGACGCTGAGGGGTTCGAACCCACGACCCGCTGATTAAGAGTCAGCTGCTCTACCAACTGAGCTAAGCGTCCACTAGAAGGCGTATATAGGGTCGGATTCTGTGAACGCAACATATTGGTGTGAAAAATCATCCAAACGCGCCACGTTCGCGACCGGGATGGCGGTCGATCGACATCAATATGCCGACGCAGATCATGATCGTCATCATTGATGAGCCGCCATGGCTGAGAAAGGGCAGGGGAATGCCGACGACCGGCGCCAGACCCATCACCATCATAAGGTTGATCGCGACATAGAAGAAAATTGTCACCGTCAGCCCGGCCGCCGTCAGCTGCGAGAAGCGGGTCTTTGCTTTCATCGCGACGCCCAGCCCCCAGCGAAACAGCAGGAAGAAGCCGAACAGGATCACGATTCCGCCGAACAGGCCCCATTCCTCGGCCATGGTCGCAAAGACGAAATCTGTGTGGCCCTCGGGCAGATAATCAAGATGGCTTTGGGTGCCGTTTAAAAATCCTTTGCCGAACAGGCCACCGGACCCGATCGCGATCTTGGACTGGCTGATATGATATCCTGATCCCAGCGGATCATTTTCCGGATTAAGAAAAGTGGTAACCCGGCGTTGCTGATATTCTTCCAGTCCGAAAAAATAGGCTATTGGTGCCAGAATCGCTATTGCAGCGGCACCACCGATGAAGAGCCGAAGCGGCAGTCCGGCCAGAAACGCGACCGTCAGGGCACCGGCAACCACGGTTATTGTGGTACCGAGATCGGGCTGGAGCAATATCAGCGCGCAGGGCAGCGCCAGCAGGGCAAATAACGGCCAGATCGCTCCCCATGTCCGTATCTGGCTGGGGGGAAGCAGATCATAGAATCGGGCGACCGCCAATATGATCGCGACCTTCATCAGTTCCGATGGCTGGAGCCGGATGAAACCGAGGTTGAGCCATCTCTGGCTGCCGCCGCCAACCGCTCCGATCAGTTCCACGCCAAGCAACATGATGACGATCACGATATAAGTCGGGAAAGCCATCGTCTTCCAGAAGGATTCGTTGAAGCGCGACATCACCACCGCCATCGCCAGGAAGATCACGAACCGGCCCATGTGAAGGCCCGCCCAGGGCGTCAGGCTGCCTCCTGCCGCCGAATAGAGGACGACGAAACCGAAGCTGGCCATGACCAAAAGAAGCAGGATCGTTTTCCAGGGTAGCTGCGCAATCGGCGCTGGAATGAAATCACTCAATTTCTATTCTCCGGCGCCGGCTTCGGGGTTGGTCGGGTCCGGTTTTTCGGCCATGGCCTTCTCGAGATTCTTCTTGGCGCGATAAGCTGCCATTTTCGCATCCATACGTTCCTGGATCGTGCCGCCCCAGGATTTCTCGAGACCGGTGAGAACATCCATCGCCTTATCGCGATCATATAGATAGGTGAGCACATCGCGTGCCACGGGATAGGCGGCACCGGATCCGCCGCCATGTTCGATCACGACTGCTGCAGCATAGCGTGGATTGTCATAGGGGGCAAAACAGATGAACAGGCCATGGTCGCGATATTTCCAGGCCACATCACTGCCACCGCGACCAAAATCAAGATTGACGACCTGCGCCGTACCGGTCTTTCCGGCCATCTTCACATCTTCTACGGGTAATCGCGCGCGTCCGGCTGTGCCCGGTCCGTTGACCACATCGCTCATCGCTTTCTGGACATAGAGAAGGTGCTCCGGATCGATGTTCAATGTATCTATCGGCGCTTTTTTCTTGTTCAGGATCAGATGCGGCATGATATTCTTGCCGGTCGCAATCCGTGCAGCCATGACCGCAAGCTGGGTCGGATTGACCAGCATGTAGCCCTGACCAATGGTTGTGTTGACCGTATCATAGGCCTGCCATTCCCGCTTATATTTCTTGCGCAACCAGTCCGGATCGGGAACCGTACCGTAAAACTGGCTCGCCACCGGCAACGGATATTTCTGTCCCAGTCCCAGGCGATTGGCCATCAGGGCTATCGGATTGATACCGATTTTCTGGGCAAAATGATAAAAATAGACGTCACAGCTCTGGTAGATGCCCTTGGCCATATCGACTCGCCCGTGGCCGCCACGCTTCCAGCAGCGGAAGCGCCGGTTGCCGACTTGCAGTCCACCGTTGCAATTAACGCTTTCATCGGGGCTTAAACCGGCTTCAAGGAAGGAGAGCGCGACCATCGGCTTTACGGTTGATCCTGGCGGGAACAGGCTTTTGAGTGATTTGTCGAGCAGCGGGACATGATCGTCTTCCCGCAACATGCCATATTCGGTAACGCCGATACCGTCAGAGAAGCTGTTCGGATCAAAGGACGGCATCGAGGTCATCGTCAAGATATCGCCGCTATGGCAATCCAGAACAACCACCGATCCCGATTGCTCACCCAGTCGACGGGCCGCATATTCCTGCAGATCGATATCCAGTGTCAGTTGCAAAGCCTTGCCCGGAATATCCGGACGGGTGCTCAATTCCCTAACAATCTTGCCGCGCGCGGTCACCTCGACACGTTTGGCGCCAGGCTTGCCCTGCAGGCGGTCCTCGAAGGTTTTTTCCAGACCGTCCTTCCCGATCTTGTAGCCAGGCGTGATCAATATCGGATCCGGATTTTCCTTATAATCTTCCGCCGATGCCGTTCCGACATAGCCGACAAGATGACCGATGGCTGGTCCGCTCGGATAGTTGCGCGAGAAGCCCTGACGCGGCGAAACGCCGGGAAGATCTGGCAAGCGCACGCTGACGGCCGCATATTGTTCCCAGTCCAGTCCCGTCGCGACCTGAACCGGTTGAAAACTGCTTGCCTGCTCCAGTTCGCGGTTGATCCGCTCTAGCTCTTCCGGGTCAAGGGCGAGCAATTCGGCCAAGGTTGCCACGGTCTTTTCCTTGTCCCGCAACCGATCGGGAATGATATCGACGCGAAAATCGGTCTTGTTGTTGGCAATCGGTTTCCCGCTGCGGTCGACCAGCCAGCCCCGCCGGG
>Ga0209345_10005575_pt1 | contig 11634 bp, 9 predicted proteins | sample Cruoilmetagenom7_FD_187294 | JGI IMG/M metagenome (GOLD analysis project Ga0209345, IMG submission 187294) | Oil polluted marine microbial communities from Coal Oil Point, Santa Barbara, California, USA - Sample 7 (SPAdes) (version 2) | ecosystem: Environmental > Aquatic > Marine > Oil seeps ...
TCTTAGTGAGTGAAGCTGAAAATTGCAGATTGTTTGAGGGAGCTTGCGACTGAGTTATCTGCAATTTAGCGCAGCGAACTTAGAATCTTCAAAATGAATCAAGCAGTGAGGAGAAGATTATTCAAGCCATAGGCGCTATTGTTGAGTAACTGCACAGCTTGAAATTTTTTAGTTTTATTTTCAAAGTATTAGCGGAAGAGCATCGTTTTTGGTAAGGTGAATCAAATTGTTCGGCTGAGATTATTTTCATCTTTTTGCGAGGGTTTAATGAATGAAATAGACTCAAGCCCTGGCACTCTTTCAAACTCTTTAATGTTTTCTGTTAACACTGCACAGTTATGGACTATTGCTGTTGCTGCGATGATTAAATCATGGGCTCCGATTATTTGTCCTTGCTTGGCGAGTGTTGCAAATAAACCAGCATGTACCCTAGCCTCTTGGGTACTAAAACTCAAAACAGATATTTTGGCTAATACAGATTCGACAAAAGCAGAACGGCGAGCTTTTCTTGCATCACTATTAGCGTAATGAATCCCAACTAGTAATTCTGAAACAGTTATGGAGCTTATATACACATCTCCATATTCTTCCCATTTTGAAAAATCTATTGGATTGCCTGATCGTTCCGAATAAATAAAAACATTCGTATCTAACATTAATCCCATTGGTTCTGCTCCAGAGGAACTTGTTTTCGAATATCTTCTAAATCTTTTGCAAAGGCTTTTGCATCTTCACCAAGCGAAGGAAGCTCAACAAAAAGCCTGTTTAGGTCTTTAACTTTTAACGGTGATTCAGGGGCAACCGGAGATATTCGAGCAATAACCTTATTTCCTCGCTCTAATTCCACAATTGTTCCTTGGTAAAAAACCCGGTTTAGTAGATCTGAAAACTGACGAACAGCTTGTGTCACGCTTATACGTTCCATTTTGCCCCCCCTCCTATGTTAAATCAAACAATATGATTATCATACCATTCATTTTGGACCTTGTAAAGGAATTAGATGCTCTTCCGCTAACACTTTGATTCTTAATCGGTGCGGTGGAAATGCATGAAAACCGTAATTTCTAATCGAGGATGTAATTGCCGGAAAAGTTTTAACCAACCGAAAACACTACAGTTTTACTTAGCGCCCTTCGGGCGGACTTTCAATCGTAACACCCCGATTGATTTGATTAAAAAATGGGATTTCCTATACTGTAAATTTAATATATAAAAACCTATAGCTCCAATTACGGGCGTTCAATGGTATATTATGGGGTTACAATTGGCACGGTCATGCCGTGGTGGAAAATGTAACCCACTATAAAGGCAACTGGTATAATAAAAAGAAAGAGTGCTACGAAATACACAAAGACCATCTTCCCAAATTTAGCCTCAGCTAGTTTCTTGAAATCTGTAATGATTCCCATGCTTAAAAAGGTGAGCATAAAAAAAAGCTTTCGCATGCCTTTCTCAACAGGCACAGCCCCCACTTTTGCAGAATCGGTTAAGTCCGGCGCCAAGAATAGTATCCCAAGATATACAAACCAAGTAAAGAAGTACCCAAGGACAAATTTTGGGAACCTATGCCAGACTTCTGATGTCGGAACACGTTCTCCCGGCCTTCGATCTATTTTATATACCCAAACGAGCGCCAGTACAAATGCCCATAGTCCAATGAACATGTCGATCCAAATTTTTGTCATAATAGCACTTGTGGTTATCCATCCCTCCTCCCACTTCGTGCCGTCAAGGTTCTCTTTTCTGTTACGCATAAGTTCGTCCATTACAGCACCGGCGGCAGCATCAGCACCGTCCGTTTTTACTGCCATACCCATGGTAGCACCCGCTACAATAGGCTCATCTATTAGGGTTGCTGTAAAGATCGGGGGTAAAATAACAAGCTCTATAACTGCGTAAACCACAATCAAAGTGGAAACCATCACAGGGATCAAGGGTTTTGCTCTGACTGCCCCCCCAGTTGCAACAGCAGCGGAAACCCCACAGATAGAGATACCGGAAGATAGAACTGCGGATGTTTTTCGCGGTAATTTAAAGAACTTCCGAGCTAGCAAATACGTTCCAGGCCAGAATATTAAATATGCCACAATAGTTGCAGCTGCCCCAGTAATTGCCAGCTCAAAGACAAAATCTGCGGCCTTCATGGCCATGTATCCGACCTTAACTCCGAGAAACACTATCGCAGTCTTGATGAACCATTCCGGTTTAGCTGCTTCACTCAAAAAACCCGCAAATTTCTTAAAAAAATTTCCAATGATTAGCCCAACAAGCAGGGCCAGGATATACGATCCTCCGCCTCCTAGAGAAAGACTGTAGGATAATCCGTATTTAGCCCTATTAGTTATATTTGCTGCCAAAAATACGTGGTGCCCTAAAAGCCATACGATGTAGGTAATTGTGAAAATAATAGTCCATCCCGCGAAGAACTTTTTTACATCCCATTTCATTGATGCTGCACCGATACAGGTAGCAATCGTAAATATAATATAGGTTACAACCAGACTACCTGTAGGTCCCAGGCCTTGATATGCTTTACCAAGAGGGTTAAGACCTTTAGCAAGTGGCGCTGTTCCGCCCCATTTGGAAGGATATGCTACCCATCCTACAAGGTCAACGCCTGTCACAGAGAGTAACCCAAGGAAGAAGAAAGCCAGCCCCATCCATACGGACCACCAGTCTTCCTGTGTAAGCATCCCTGAATACCATCTTCTATTTATAAAAGAGTCCATAGTAACCCCTCCGTATCATTAGCATCTAAGTATAGGTTTCCACACTCCTTAAGCATCCACTTCTAATATCCTGTTGAAGTAATGCTGGGCATACTGTCGCATCCACTGAGGGATGGTTGAATTGTCAAAGAGCATAAACACTCTTATATTTTCGCCTGCCTTGCAATCTACCTTTTGTTTAACAAGTTTTCTGACATCAGTATCCAAAATTTCAATGGTCTGGGCAGCTACACTCATGAATTCATTCTTGGCAACCCAGTTTTTGCCATCATGAGTAACTATTACCTCAATCATCATGTTAACCTTCACTAATTCAAAATATAGATGTTAACGAGTATGCCAAATATTATAAGGGAAATTACTGCTGCGACAAAAGACCAGACAACGAGTTTTGTTTCCGCTGGGATCCAGGGTTCTGCGCCCTCAAAAATGTCTTCAACATCATATCCCCCACCAGTTAATGATCCTGTCCCGTATGTTTCCTGTTTTTTTTCTCTTTCCATCTATATAGCCTCCTTTTTTTCTCCAAAAGTTTTCGACCTGTGCAGTTGGTCGGAATATGACTTGAATGATCTTTGACGAACCTTTTTGATTCATTTTGAGAAAGATTCTTAGTGAGTGAAGCTGAAAATTGCAGATTGTTTGAGGGAGTTTGCGACCGAGTTATCTGCAATTTAGCGTAACGAATTTAGAATCTTCAAAATGAATCAAGCTGTGAGGAGAAGATTATTCAAGTCATATGCGCTATTGTTGGGTAACTGCACAGCTTGAAAGTTTTCGGTCAATTTGATCACCGTTGGATCAGCAATTATTCCATAAAGTGTAAACTGTATATTTAAAGGATGCCCATCATTGAGCACTATTAATGCATATACACACCCGGATTATATTGTAGATAAATGGCATCGGCCTTGATCCTACAAAGAAGTAATAGAGGAAAAAGGGAAAGAAGCCCCCCGGACATAAAGAGAAGGGTATAACCAAAATAGGACGCAAAATATCCGGCTAAAACCGATGCGCTTGTCATACCAATCACCACACAACTTGCCAGAAGGGTGTAATGGACACCCCCTATCCTCGGATCCACCACATCCATCATGAAAGCAAAGAAGGCTGTTGTAACCATCCCTCCGAAGAGATGTTCCAATGAGTTGAGCACCACGGCTGTTGTATAATCGAATTCCGTAATCGACATTATCCCCAAAGAGATGAGCATACCAGCCTGAAGTACCGCAAAATAAATAAGGGAACGAAGACGACCAAGCCGGTTAACCAAGAGTCCTCCTAAGGCAGAACCGATGAAGCTAAAGACGATGCCGTAGGTTCCCACTATAAAACCGATGTCCCGATTAGAAAACCCGCAATCAACGAGGAAGACCTTGAACATACTACCTCCAAATGACTCCCCAAACTTATAAAACGTTACGAAAATAAGCAGAATAAATACACCTTTCAGACGAAAAAAGCCCTTCAAGTCCCGGAGTATATTGACTTCAGGTGTGATCACAGAAGATCGGGGGTAGTGAATCGAAGGTTCCTTCATGGAAAGGGGCATAATTAAGGCTGTCCATATTGTAAGGCCCATCAAAAGAAATATCAACGTAGTGCCAAGAGCACTACTATAAGAAATGAGAAGCCCCCCTCCCAAGATCATCCCGAGCTTATAGCCTGCCACCTGAGCGCTGTTTCCCAAACCCCTCTCTTCAGGGCGGAGTATATCAACAGCAAATCCGTCCACAGCTATGTCCTGTGTAGCTGAAAACAAGTTTAGTAAAAAGATGAACATAAGGAACAACCCTAGGTGCTCGTCGAAACCAAAGGGGATACATAACATAACGGAGAGCCCCATGAGAAACTGCATGGGAATGATCCATGTCCGTCGTCTGCCAAATCGAGGAAGGTAGTATTTGTCTACCAGCGGGGACCATAGGAATTTGAGACTCCATGGAAGGGCTAACAACCCTAGCCAACCGATCTCTTCCAAAGAAGAACCCTGTCTGCGGAGATATATTGGGAGGTAATGCACGAAAAACCCGAATGGAAGTCCCTGGGTGAAGTAAAGAACGGTAAGGGTGAATAATTTCTTGGGACCGATGGACATAAAAGATCCATGCCGAGGTTGTATGTTTTTCTGATTTTTGAAAAGATAGGGTTGTATAGATTTTCATAACGGGCAACGGATACGAGTGGCCGGCAAAAGACGGAAATGTCGATGACAACCGGACCATATGGACGGTAACGTCAAAGGTCAATTGCTGATCTGGACGCTATTTGCCCTTTCTTGCAGTATCAGACTTTAAAACAGCCACAAACGCATTCTGCGGGATAGAGATTGAGCCTATCATCTTCATTCGTTTCTTACCCTTTTTCTGTTTTTCAAGAAGCTTGCGCTTTCTTGAAATATCCCCGCCGTAACACTTGGCTGTTACATCTTTCCGAAAAGGAGCAACTGTAGTCCGCGCTATTATAACGCTACCTATTGCGCCTTGGATGGCAATTTTGAAAAGGTGCCTGGGGATTTCTTCTTTAAGCCTCTCGCATGTCACTAAGGCCCTGGCCCGTGCGCGATCACGGTGGACAATCTGACAAAGGGCGTCTACCTTTTCTCCATTCAAAAGGATATCCAGCTTCGCCAGATCGTTCTCACGGTAGTCCAGAAGATCATAGTCAAAAGAACCGTATCCCCTAGTAACGGTTTTGAGTCTGTCATAGAAATCATATATGACTTCGGCCAAAGGCATATCAAACTGCATTTCAAGTCGTCCCGGGGTGTGGCAGTTAAACTTTGAATTGACGCCCCTACGCTCCTGACAAAGGTCCATTACGGCCGCCATATAACGTTCCGGGACAATAATATTAGCCCGTATATAAGGCTCCATTGCCTTTTCTATGGTGACGGGGTCAGGGTAGTATGTGGGGTTATCGATCATGACCTCTTTGCCGTTGGTAAGCATAAAGAGGTAGCGGACCGTCGGGACAGTCATTATGATGGCTTGGCCGAATTCTCTTTCAAGACGCTCCTGAACTATTTCGAGATGAAGCAATCCAAGAAAGCCGCAGCGAAAACCCATTCCAAGTGCTGCGGATGAATCCTTTTGAAAGTCGAGAGCTGCGTCATTTAGTTTGTACTTTTCAAGGGAATCAGCAAGAGACTGGTAACCATCTGACGCAATAGGATATATAGAAGAAAAGACAACGGGCTTGATATCCTTGAAACCCGATAATGGTTCAGGCGCAGGATCAGAGTCAAGTGTGATGGTATCTCCTATTTTGGTATCGCTGACAGTCTTGATACCTGCGATAATATAACCCACATCACCGGCGGAAAGGCTGTCTTTCTGCTCTCTTTCCAGTCTAAAAACGCCCACCTCTTCGACCTTATACGTGGCATCGTTGGACATAAGCCTAATTCTGTCTCCAGGACGAACACTGCCGTTGAATATCCTGCAACTGACAACGGCTCCGCGAAAAGGGTCATAGTGTGCATCAAATATCAGAGCTGTTAAGGGCCTGCCGATTTGCCCGGTTGGAGGGGGGATCAGTTCTGTTATTGCCTCAAGAACATCTTCAATTCCTGTCCCCTCTTTGGCTGAACACAGGATGGCTTTGTCCGAATCAAGACCCAGATCCACCTCGATCTGCTCTCTAACGCGGTCTATATCCGCGGACATGAGGTCTATTTTGTTTATGACCGGGATAATTTCCAGGTTGTGCTCCATAGCCACATAAAGGTTGGCCAGGGTCTGAGCTTCTACACCTTGTGCGGCGTCTACAAGGATAAGCACGCCTTCGCACGATGCAAGGGCTCGGGAGACCTCATAAGAAAAATCCACATGTCCCGGCGTATCAATCAGGTTTAGCTCAAACTCCCTGCCTTCATTACTCACATAGGGTAGCGTAACCGCCTGGCTCTTTATTGTGATGCCCCTTTCGCGTTCAATGTCCATGTTGTCCAGAATCTGCTCACGGAAATTCCGCATTTCTACCAGGCCTGTTCTTTGAATTAGACGATCTGCAAGTGTGGATTTCCCATGATCAATATGCGCAATGATGCTGAAATTCCGTATCTCAGGCATTAGATTATTCCTTATTAATGTGTTCAACTTTGCTTTTTTTATATAGATTTTCAGATAAATACCTGAAAATCTATAAGTACTAGTCGTGCCTGGCGGGTATGAAGATCCCTTTTACTTTAATCATCAGATCATCGAGTAAAGAATAGAGCACCGGGATCAGTATCAGGGTAAGGAGGGTAGAGGTGAGCATACCGCTGCCCACCGCAATTGCCATAGGAGAACGCACTTCACCACCTTCACTCATCTCCAATGCGATGGGTAGCAAGCCAAAGAGGGTAGATAGTGCAGTCATTAAAACAGGTCTGAGCCTCACAGAACCAGCCTCCAGGACGGCCTGGTCACGGGGCAAGCCCCTTTGTCGCAATGTATTGGTATAATCTACCAGTAATATGGCATTCTTGGTCACCAGACCCACCAGCATGATCAGACCCAGGATGCTGAAGAGGTTCAGGGTCTTCCCCGTAATGAGGAGAGCGCCGAAAGCTCCAAAGACAGCCAGGGGCAAGGAGAAAAGGATAGTAAATGGGTGGACGAAACTCTCAAACTGGGCTGCCAGCAACATATAAACCACTATTACAGCGAGGATAAAGGCAAAGATCAATGCCTGAAACATTTCGATCATATCCTCACTAGTGCCGCCGAAGCTAAGCTCATACCCCCCCTCTTTTGGCAATACCTGCTTAGCAATCCTCTTCAAGTCCTCTATGGCTTCCCCTGCAGTCTTATTACCCCGGGCATTCGCATAGATATGAACAGCGTGCTGCCTGTGATAACGCCTGATACTCTGGGGACTCACTCCGCTTTCCAGATGAACGAGGTTTCTCAGCTCTGTCAAACGCCCACTCTTGGCCGGAACCAGGATATTCATCAAATCAGAGGGCCTCGTACGGTATGACTCCAGCATCCGCACCCGTATGTCGTAGCGCTCACCCTCCTCTTTGTATTTTAAGGCCTGATCCGTATAGCCATCGATCAGTATCCACAAGGTATTGGCGATAGCGGATACGTCTACTCCCAGATCGGCAGCTTTGTCCCGGTCAATATAGACCCGTGTCTCTGGTTTTTCCAGCTCCAGGTCAAAATCCACCCCCATGATCCCGGGTATCTTCTTATAGAGGTCCTTTATCTTCACGGCATATTCTGCCAGCTTGTTCATGTCCGGGCCCTTTATAATGCCGTCCACATCGGTGTTACGGCCAAGCCGGCCAATAGCCGAGAAATCCTCAACCGAGATCGTAACCCCGGGGATGGCTTTGGATTTCTCTTGCACAATGGCCATGATCTCCTGTTGGCTGCGCTCCCTCTTGTCCCAATCTTCCATCACGATAAAAAACATGACACTGTTGGTATCATCGGTAGGCATGGCGCCGACCATGCTGGTGATCATGGTGTTCTCAGGTTCCTTTGCGGTTATGTCCTCCAACCGTTCAATGAACTCCCTCGTATAATCGATACTGGAACCTACCGGAGTCCGCATCATTATTATGTACAGACTCCGGTCCTCCAAGGGGAGAAACTCCGTATTCATTACACGGCCAAAGACAAGAGTAAGGGCGAAAATCACTATGGCAGATAGGAATACCACAATGCGATGGCGTAAGGCTGACCTGAGGAGTACCAGATAAGCCCGATTCAAAGACATCAGGGCGCCGTCTATGGAGCGGTAAAAAAGATTTCGTTTTACATTTTTCTCCCCCTTGTTGACCCTTATCATCCGAGCGCAGAGCATAGGGATGAGTGTGAGGGATATAAAGAGAGAGATGAGGATGGCGGAAATAACTGTAAGACCAAAGGGGTAAAGAAAGCGCCCCATGAGACCCTTGACAAACGCCACAGGAACAAATACGACACAGATACTCAGACTGGCTACTATCACAGCAAACCCTATTTCTTTAGTACCTAAAGAAGCCGCTTCCATCGGCTCCTCGCCTTCTTCCATGTGACGGTAGATATTCTCCAGGACTATTATGGCGTTATCCACTACCAACCCTATCGCCACAGACAGGGCAATCATGGTCATATTATTCGCAGTAAAGCCAAGAAAGTACATGAATGCAAAGGTCCCGATAATAGAGGTCGGTATCGCCAGATTGACCACTAAGGTGGTACGAAAATTCAGAAGGAACAAATAGAGGATCAAGATTGTGAGTATCCCCCCAATTAACAGGTCAATCTGCACCCCCATGATAGTATTGTGTATGAACTTGGATCTATCCCAGCTAATGGTGTGTTCCATGCCTTCGGGTATGAGAGGCTCTAACTCTTTGACCTTCTTTTTTATACGTTCTGCAACTTCAACAGTATTGGAACCCACCTGTTTCAATACCTGTACCCCGACTGCGGGTTCCCGGTTAAAGCGCATAAACGAGCGCTCTTCTTCGAGGGTATCTTCAGCATAACCGATATCCCTGAGCCGGATGGGGGCACCATCCTTATAAGCGACAATGAGGTCATTGAATTCCTCGGATGTGGTGAACTCACCCATAGTCCTAACCATGATTTCAGTCGGGCCGGTCTTAAGAAAACCGCCGGGCATCTCGATGTGCTGATCTTTGAGGGACTGAACAACATGCTGAGGGGACAAGTGGTAGGAATTGAGCTTTTCCCGGTCGAGCCATAGCGCTATCTCTCGGTCCCTGAAGCCATAGAGATTTACCTTACCTACCCCTTCCACTGTCTCGATCTGGCGCCTTATCACCGTATCGGCGAAGTGACAGATCTCTTTGAAAGAGCGGATACTGGATTGAAGGGTGAACCACACTGTGGCGATTGACTCTGTACTGAGTTTGTCTATGATCGGAGGGTCTACGTCCTTGGGGAGCTTTTTCATGGCCATTCCGATCTTGTTCTGTACATCAGTAGCAGCGATATCGATATTCTTATCGAGATGGAACTCCAGGGTTATCACTGATCTACTCATCATACTGACGGAAGTAATATGCTTTATGCCCTGGATGGAGTTGAACTCCTCTTCAAGGACATCTGTCACGTCCATGTCCATTACTTCAGGGCTTGCTCCGGGAAGGATAGTCATTACGGTTACGTAGGGGAACTCTATGTACGGATACTGGTCCAGCGGTATACGCTGGTAGCCGATAATACCAAATATGATGAAGACTGAGGATAGGATAATGGTAAGGACCGGTCGTTTTATGCAAACGTCACTTAGGTACATAGCTTTCCAAGCCTCCCATGCGTTTATGAGATTATCAACCTACTCCCGTTCAACTACCAGGTAATACTGTAGAATCAGGGATGTTCCTTAACCTGACCCGGGTACCGTCTTCCACACTACGGTTACCACTGGTAATAACCAGGTCCTGCGGCTCCAAACCGGAAAGGATCTCTACGTTTCCTTCCACCAGTTCACCGATCCGGACTGTCCGTTTGTGGGCAACCCCATCGCTCATCACATAAACCAGATCCTTACCCTCCCGGTGGACTACCCCTTCACCCGGGATAAGGATCGCCTCTTCATTGACATTTTTGACTAGAAAGACGTCAGCAAAAAAACCTGGTTTTAACTCACAATCGCTGTTATCGAAATAGGCCTTTATCTCCACTGCCCGGTTGGTAGAATCAACCTGGGGATTAATAAAATAAACCTTACCGGCGAACTCCCTGTCTGGATAAGCCTTCACCCGGGCATTCACCGGCTGCCCTTCCCTAACCAGACCAGCATGGGTCTCCGGCAGCGTAAAACGGAGCTTTAACCGGTTGATCTTTACAACAGTGATCAAGGGTTCACCCGCATGAACATATTCTCCTTCCGATATGGTCTTTTTGGTTATAATACCATATAGAGGGGAAAAAATCCTGGTATCTTCCACATCTTTCCGACACCGCCCCAAAGCCGCAATCAGACTGTCAGTCCTGGCCTTAGTCATATTTACCTGGGAAAGTATCTCGTCATAGTCCTGTTTAGAGATAACCTTCTCTTTCCACAGCTCCTCCCGGCGCTTCCTGGTGGTCTCCATGTAAGCAAGGTTAGCTTCATTTTCCCGTATATTGGCTTCCGCCTGTGCCACAGAGAGGAGCTGTCGTTTATCTTCCAGTTGCAGTAAAAGCTGCCCCTTCTTTATAACATGACCTTCATCTACCAGGATCTTCTTCACCTTAGCCGCGATTTCCGAGGCTATGGTCACCTCATCGTCAGGGAAAAAAGATCCCACCGCACGTATCCTATGTTCCAGCCTCTTAATTACCGGATGCACAGTTTCTACCAAGACACCGGGGTCAGATTCAGCCGCTGTTGCAGCATTAACAGCACCGGGCCGGAGTCCTTCTCTTGTGTCACAGCCAGACAGTGAAAGAGACATACAAAAGACAATCGTAACTAATAGTAGAAGTTCGGAAGTATTTCGTTTCATTATTTGCCTCCAAAAAAAGTAACGATTACTGAGTGCAGTAAATATAAGTTTTCAGGCATTAATTTTCTCAAAGCCGGAGAGAGGAATCCGAGTAAGTCGTACATTTTATAGTACATCATAGAGGACTCCGGCCGATAACGCCGTGAATGGCTTCCCTTGTAACACAAATTGATTTCCACCTAGAGCGATCATAATAGTAAAAAACTCAAAAAACATCAAGAACTATCAGCCCTGACGCATGAATATATTAGAGTTGAGTTGGTGTTTTGATTTTTTGTTTTAGATGTGCCTTTCACAATCACAGAACGAATGGTTACGACAAAAGCGAACCTCTATTGGCAGAATGTCTTGATCAGCTCTATATTTTTGATATAATTATCCACTACTCGCCATTATTTGCAAAATACTGGAATTTATTGACGTGATTCGATTCTATATTAAGCGTAGTTGAAAAGGAGC
>Ga0209345_10005576_pt1 | contig 11632 bp, 12 predicted proteins | sample Cruoilmetagenom7_FD_187294 | JGI IMG/M metagenome (GOLD analysis project Ga0209345, IMG submission 187294) | Oil polluted marine microbial communities from Coal Oil Point, Santa Barbara, California, USA - Sample 7 (SPAdes) (version 2) | ecosystem: Environmental > Aquatic > Marine > Oil seeps ...
AGAAAGTCGCTTTGCCTTCCTTGGTCTTCAGATCCAAGACCATGCTCTTCTTGTTTCGATTGAAAGCAAGATAGTAATAGCTCTCTCCCTGGTAAGCATAAAAGGGGAACTCTCGGGTAAAATCACCTTGTGGCGGCTCGATCTTTATTATTTCGGCACCTAAATCTCCCAGTATCATAGAGGCATAAGGTCCAGCTTGTACCTGTGTCAGGTCTAAAACTCTTATCCCCGCCAAGCTAGTCTCCATAGAAAGCCCTTCCCTGCCCAAAATTATGGCGTTAAACAGGGATATTCCCGTGCCTCTTAGGATATCTGGCTACCTTTTTGTTTCGTAGCAATTCAAGCGTCTTTATTAACTGCCACCTAGTATCTCCTGGCTCAATGACATCGTCAATATGAGTGCTCTTTGAGGCTACTGCTAAGGGGTTGGCATATCGCTCTCGATATTCTCTGATCTTTTGTGCCCTGAACTGCTCTGGCTCCGGGGCCCTTTTTATATCCTCGGCATGGAATAGGTCCACCGCTTGTTCTGCCCCTAGCGTGCCAATCTCAGCTATAGGCCAGGCAAAGACAAAATCGGTCCCCAGCCCGGGTAAAACACCCATCCCCAAATTACCCCCTCCATAGGCTTTACGTATTACCACCGCGATTCGGGGTACCATGGCTTCGCACAGGGCATAGAGGACCTTGGCTCCATGGCGAATTATCCCCCCATGTTCCTGCCCAGATCCCGGGGCATAGGCTGGGGTGTCCACCAATAAAATTAGCGGTATATTGAAACAGTCACAAAATCTCATAAATCTGGCTTGCTTATCTGAGCTATCAATGGTCAAACTGCCAGCACGCACCATCGGCTGATTGGCCACAATCCCCACCGCATAGCCAGCTAGTCGGGCAAAGCCAACTATTATCTCTGGGGCAAACTCCTCTTTTACCTCTAGGAAATCTCCGTTATCCACCAGGCGAACTATCACCTCATGCATATCATAAGGTTTATGGGGATCGGTAGGCACAATCGTGGCAAGCTCATCCTCCCTTCGATCGGGCTCATCATCATTGGTAATTAGCGGCGGGGCCTGCCGATTATTTGCCGGAAGGAAGCTGAGCAATTGTCTAATTTTCTGGAAGCAGTCCACTTCACTTTTCACCCTGAAATCACACACCCCAGAGAGGCGGGCATGAACTTTAGCCCCACCTAATTCCTCCATGCTGATATCCTCCCCCATCACCGACCTGACGATACGCGGGCCGGTAATGAACATATGACTGATCCCGTCTACCATGAAGACAAAATCGGTTAAGGCGGGGGAGTAAACTGAAATACCAGCACATGAACCTAAAACAGCGGAGATTTGAGGGATTACCCCCGATGCCTGGGTATTAGGGAAGAATATTGAGTTACCACACTTTTCGTCTCTAGCTTGGGCAGCATCCCAAGCATTTGGCTGATCCATTCTTCCTGCTCGGGCACCGGGGGAGTCGAATAAACCGATTAGCGGCACCCCCATATCTAATGCCCGCTCCACCGTTCTATACATCTTATAACCATGTAGAGGACCTATTGATCCAGCTAAAACTGTGCTATCTTGGGAGAAGAGGCAAATAGTTCTTCCCTCTATGGTACCATATCCGGTGACAATTCCATCTCCAGGAGCGCCTGGGTGATGTTGCACCAACATATTCCATTCCACAAAGCTGCCTGGGTCAACAAGTAATTCTATTCTTTCCCGGGCAAAAAGCCTACCTTTTTCGTGTTGCTTGGCTATCCTCTGTTCCCCTCCTCCTAAAGCAGCTATCCTCTTAGCTTCCTCAAGCTCTCTACTTCTCTGTTCCATTTCAAATCTCCCTTTGGCTACATTATAGCCCTCCCCACCACAGGCCACAATTTCAAAGCAGCTTGAAAAATACTTCGCATTAGAGGACATGACATCTTGGCAGGCTATAAATGCTCAACATCCCGCGGGAACAATTATCTCAGGGAATACAATCACCGGGGCTAGCTATGGAATCGAAGTTAGTGGTGGTGGCCACGAACGCAGGTGGCGACTTCACCGCTGCCCTGGCTGTAGCTGCCGCGGCGTAGTAGCTTTTGATCTGCTGAGACGTAGACGTAAGGCGCGATTCTTCTTGCCCGAACCCGAAGGTTAACCAAGAAAAGAAGGTGAAGTGGAATGATTAGCCTGATATTCGGGCTGGGTGGCAGGATTTTAGGGCTATTTACCACAGTGAGCAGTGAGCGCTATAATGTTCCTAGTAGCCTTCAGGTGCTGGGGGCGACAGGGAACTATGATCTTTATAGCCACTGCGCTGCCAGCCACCATCGTGTCAGGTACAGTATGGTGGCACTGAGTATCGAGATCTTGCTGCTAATGTCGATTTAGCAGTCAAACTCTGGCGGATGAAATTAGGGCTAAAGCCTTGCCTATCCTTTACATTGTAGCTACTCCTATTGGCAATCTGGAGGACATCACTTTACGTGCTCTGCGTATCTTGAAAGAGACGGGGCTTATTGCCGCTGAGGATACGCGTAAGACGAAGCGCTTGCTGGCCGCTTATCACATCGATACCCCCCTAACTAGTTACCACGAGTATAATAAAAAATCTAAACTGGGTTATCTTTTAAACTGCTTAAGGGGGAAGGATATCGCCCTTGTTTCCGAGGCAGGGATGCCAGGATTAAGTGATCCAGGGTACGAGCTTATTGTGGCCGCTGCGCAACAAGGTATCCCAGTGGTGCCTATCCCTGGCCCATCAAGCGTTCTCACTGCTTTAGTAGTCTCTGGACTACCCCCCGGCCAATTTGTTTACCTTGGTTTCCTCCCCCGAAGGAGGGGGGAGAGAAGAGGCCTTCTGGAATCAATCGCTGCTGAACCTCGCACCATTATAGCCTTTGAATCCCCCCATCGCCTCTTAGCTACGCTGGCTGACTTGAGGGAAGTTTTAGGAGACAGAAAAATTGCCATATGCCGGGAACTAACTAAGAGACATGAAGAAGTCTTTCGAGGGGAGGTGAGCGCAGCCATAAAGCATTTCGGGCAGCCGCGGGGGGAGTTCACCTTGGTTATAGAAGGAAAGACAGGGGTGATGAAGACAGGGTTAACTTCAGAGATAAAAGAGGAACTCCGCCAATTGCGTCGCCAAGGTGTTAACGCTAAAGAGGCAATAAGCCTACTATCCTCAAAAAAAGAGCTAGCCAAGAACGAGCTTTACCGCGCTTGGCTGCAGATAGGCAGAGAAGACGAAAGAAGTTGAGCGACGTTACACAAAGGGGCCGGCCTCACCAATTCTCATAATTCCTTCTGCCTGGGGCTGCCCTTCACCGACCGAATTGATATACCAGACCTCGAGATGAGTTGTGTTGGGCAATGGTTAGTATTGCCTGCCTTTGGGGCCATTTCAGCTTGCCAGCTACGCCCAGCAAACTTGGTCTCTATTTTCCCCCCGGAAATGATAAGTGTATGGGTGGCATTCTCATTTTGCAAAAACCTGGCGCTTTCTTTTTGGGTCGACACATACTGGGTCAAGACAAACCTCGATAAATTTAAATCTTAAATCACTGGGGTAGTTAAGTTCCCAGCCTGAGGCTAAATATGGCAAGGATGATAAATAAAGCTGCCAGAACAATGGTGGAGCGAAATAAAGTTTTTTCCACCCCTCGCCGGGTGCGATATACCGAGTCAGGCTGGCCAAAAATGCCTCCCAGCCCTCCCCCCCTCACCTGGAGCAGGACAAAGGCTACCAATGCCACTGACACTATTATTTGAGCGATATTAAGATAACCTGCCACTCTACTCTCCTAGCGCGTGATGCAATACTTCATTTACTAGTTTAGGATTGGCCCGACCTTTACTCTGCTTCATTACCTGCCCCACGAGAAAACTCAGAGCTTGTGTTTTGCCTGACTTGAAATCGACTACCGCTGGGGTATTGTCAGCGATGACCTGGTTTACTATTTCCTCCACTACTGCCAGCTCACTGATTTGAGTTAGCCCCTGTTCGGCAACGATCTCGCCAGGACGCTTGCCAGTGTAAAACATTTCTTGGAAGACTGCCTTGGCTGAGGTTGAGCTAAGAATACCCTGTTCTATCAAGTCCACCATCTCTACCAGGTGGCTAGGAGTAACTTTAGATTCGGTGATGTCTTGACCGGTTAGGTTGAGCAATCGAGCAAAGTCCCCTAAAAGCCAGTTGCTTATTGTTTTAGCTTCCTTCTGGGGCGATGGCCCGTGTCTTAGGTTCAGGCAAGCCTCAAAATAATCGGCTAAAGACCTGGAGACAGTAATCAGGTTGGCATCATAGGCCGGTAAGCCATACCTCGCCATGAAACGATCATATCTTGCTTGAGGTAGCTCAGGGAGGTGGGAGCTGAGCTCCTCAACCCAAGCAGCAGTCAGCTGAAGCGGAGGTAAATCTGGCTCAGGGAAGTAGCGATAATCATGGGCATATTCTTTGCTGCGCTGTGAGACCGTCATCCCTTTCTCTTCCACCCAGCCTCGCGTTTCTTGTACCACATGCTCCCCCTGTTCTACCGCCTTCCTCTGGCGCTCTGCTTCATACTCCAGAGCCCGATAAACAGCCTTAAAGCTATTCATATTCTTGACTTCTACTTTGGCCAGGCCTGAACTACAATTTAGGGGGCGAATACTAATATTAGCATCGCATCGGAAGCTTCCCTCCTCCATGTTTCCGCTCGAGACCCCCAGATATTGAAGGATAGTACGCAACTTAACCAGGAACTGCCTCGCTTCCTCAGGGGAATTTAACTCAGGTTCACCCACAACCTCCATCAATGGTACCCCAGATCGATTAACATCGACTAAAGTATATGATTCTCCCCAAGAGCTGGTGCAATGTACCAGTTTGGCTACATCCTCCTCTAGGTGAACCCGGATGATTCCAATCCTTTTCCCCGGTTCAATATCTAGCCAGCCGTGGCGGCCAATGGGAGCATCGTATTGAGAGATTTGGTAACCTTTCATCAGGTCGGGGTAGGGATAATTCTTGCGGTCAAACTTGGCATACTCGGATATAGTGCAGTTTAGTGCCAATGCGGCCATTATGGTGAACTCCACTGCCCGGCGATTAATTGTCGGCAAAACTCCAGGCATACCCAAGCACACTTGGCAAACATGGGTATTGGGTGGAGTATTAGCATAGTCCGTGCTACAGGAACAGAACATCTTGCTCTTGGTCAAAAGCTGGGCATGAACCTCCAAGCCGATGATAGTAACAAAATCCATTTTAGTGATCCTTTATACTATCATGGAATTCTACCCGTGTCCACTGTCAGAGTGACCTCTCCAGCTACTAGGGTAAGGAGGCTGCCATCACTTCTTCTTAGTGTTAGGCTGCCATCGGGATTTATTGACTCGACATAACCCTGTTCTATCTTATCTCCCCACTTTACCCGGATGAATTTGCCCAAAGTTTCCATATAGCCAAGCCACGCTTCATAAATAGGCTCGCCTTGAGGTAGCTCCTGGTAAAGTTGCTCAAATTCCTCAAGTAGCTGGAGCAATATCTCTCTCCGAGATATCTTCCTGGCCGACTCAATATGAAGACTGGTAGCCTGGGAGGAGATATCAGGAAAAAGAGACGGATCGAGCTTGACATTCATGCCAATACCCACAATAGTTACATTGACCTTGCCACCTTCAATCAGATTCTCAATAAGTATGCCGCTTACCTTTTTGCTATCAATGAGAATATCATTGGGCCACTTGATGGCCGGCTTTAAGTTGCTGGTTTTCTCAATACTCCGCACTACTGCCACAGAAGCCACCATACCAAGTTGAGCTAATCTTTCTATATCAGGACGAAGAATTATCGACAGTAGAATGCTGCTCCCCTTAGGTGATAACCATCTCCGTCCCAAACGTCCTCTTCCTGCTGTTTGCTCTTCGGCAATGACTATAGTCCCCTCCGCTGCCCCTGCTTTGGCCACTTCCTTCGCTACACTCATAGTGGAAGAAATGCTGGGGTAATAGAGAATATTCTGCCCAATAAAATGGGCCCTCAAACTCTTGACTATCGACGGCGGGGAAATATCATCTTCTTTGCCTTGACTTTGATCGAATCTCATGTTACAATACCCCCCGGTTGAGTGGACAGTTTCTTTATCAATATGATAAAATAAAAGCGGCCAAATGGGAAAGGCGATGCTAGCAGCACGGGGGATAACCGAAGGGTTTAGGAAGGGGTAGGTTATCCCATTTTTGTTGCCGTGGTCTGTGTTTACATTATAGGCACGAAACCTTGGAGGGGAAGTGACTAAAGCAAGGTTTCCAGTGTCCAAATCCAACCTACCAGTTTGGAAAAGAATATTGTCTCGCCAGCGAACACACCGTGATCTACCCAGTTTGGAAATCGAGCATGAAGGGGGGAAGATGGCTAAATTGAAGCTGGCTCTTTATTGGGCAGCTAGCTGTGGGGGCTGCGATGTGGCTGTTTTGGACGTCAATGAGAAGATATTGGATATAGCCAATATTGCCGATATTGTATTCTGGCCTATAGCCATGGATTTTAAGTACCACGATGTAGAGGCAATGAAAGACGATAGCATCGATGTCTGCCTATTTAACGGAGCAGTAAGGAATTCAGAACAGGAGAAGATCGCCAATCTACTCCGCAAGAAGTCGAAGGTGATGGTGGCTTTTGGAAGTTGTGCTTGCTTTGGTGGTATCCCAGCACTGGGGAATTTCTGGGACAGGACCACTATTTTTGAGCGGGCTTATATTGAGGCCCCTTCCAATGACAATCAGGCTAGAACTTTCCCACAAACTGAGATCAAGCTCGACGGGGTGGAGCTAGAGCTTCCCCAATTCTATGATACAGTGAGCACCCTAGCCCAGGTAGTGCCTGTGGAATACTTTGTGCCTGGCTGCCCCCCACCAGTTGATCTTATCTTAAAAGTAGTCGATGCCTTGGCTACTAGCCAGTTACCCCCTATAGGTTCAGTAATCGCCTCAGAAAAGAGCCTGTGTGACGAGTGCGACCGAGTCAAGGAAGACAAAAAGATCACCAAAATTTACCGTCCTCATGAAATCATCCCTGACCCCAAAAGATGCCTTTTGGAACAAGGAATAATTTGCTTAGGGCCGGCCACTAGAGGTGGCTGTGGCGCCAGATGCATTAAGGTCAACATGCCTTGTCGGGGTTGCTTTGGCCCACCAGCAGGGGTAGTAGATCAGGGAGCTAAGATGCTTAGTGCCTTAGCCTCCATCTATGATGTTGACGATGAGAGGGAGATTGCCAGAATGGTTGAGGAGGTAGTAGACCCCGCCGGTACCTTCTATCGATTCGGCATGTCCAGCTCCCTGCTGAAAAGAAGGCGAATGCAAACTTAAGGGAGTGTGACTTATGAAAAAGATAAGCATTGACCCTATAACCAGACTGGAAGGGCATGGCAAGATCGAGATCTTACTTGATGAGGAAGGGGATGTAGCCAATGCCTACCTTCAGATCCCTGAGCTCAGAGGCTTTGAGAGGTTCGCTGAGGGAAGGCCAGTCGAAGAGATGCCTCGGATCGTGACTCGAATCTGCGGGGTTTGACCCGGGGCACATCACATGGCCTCGTGTAAGGCCACCGATGCCGTATACCATGTTGACCCTCCGCCAGCAGCCAAGAAGTTGAGAGAGCTATTTTATTGCGCCCATATGCTCCACTCCCACATTGCCCACTTCTATGCCTTGGCTGCTCCTGACTTCATTGTAGGACCTCAAGCCGATCCAGCGCAGCGTAATATTTTGGGACTTATTGCTAAAGTGGGCACTGAAACAGGCATGGAAGTCATTAAACATCGTGCTTATGCCCAGGATATTCAAGCAGTGATTGGCGGCAAAGCCACTCATCCTGTTTGTGGCCTCCCCGGAGGGATGAGCAAGGCCATTGCTGAGGAGGAGCGCCAGGATTTCGAACAAAAGTCCAAATCCCTAGTTGAGTTTGGCAAACTAGGCCTCAAGTTGTTCAACGACCTCGTTTTGGCTAATAAAGACTACCTAGATTTAATCACCGGCGACGTCTATTTTATGAAAAGCTACTACATGGGCCTGGTTGACCAGAATAACAAGGTGAACTTCTACGAGGGGGATATAAAGGTGGTCGATCCACAGGGAAAAGAATTCGCCCGGTTTCGGGCGGCCAATTATCTCGACCATATAGCTGAGCATACCGAGCCCTGGTCTTACCTCAAGTTTCCTTTCCTGAAGAAGATCGGCTGGAAAGGACTTGTCGAGGGGGATGATAGCGGAATCTACCGGGTGAACTCTTTAGCTCGACTCAATGTGGCTGATGGTATGGCTACCCCCCTGGCTCAAGAAGAATATGAGAAGATGTATCAAACCTTAGGTGGTAAGCCGGTTCATGCCACCTTGGCCTTCCATTGGGCCAGGCTGATTGAGATTCTCTATGCTGCCGAGCACTTGCTAGAGCTCTCTCAGGATAAGGAGGTAACTAGTCCTGATATTCGCACCATCCCCAGTGCCACCCCCGATGAAGGTGTGGGGCTAGTAGAAGCACCACGGGGAACTCTTCTCCACCACTATCAGACCGATGAGAAGGGGATCATTAAAAAAGCCAACCTCATCGTGGCTACCGTACAGAATAACCCGGCGATGAATATGTCAGTGAAGAAAGCCGCCCAGGGGCTTATCAAGAAGGGCAAGGTGGCTACTGAGGGTCTGCTAAATATGGTGGAGATGGCCTTCCGTGCCTATGATCCGTGTATGGCCTGTGCCACCCATTCTCTTCCCGGGCAGATGCCTTTGGAGATCGTTATCTATGATGCCACGGGGGAGGAAATAAAGAGGCTCAATCAACACCTTTAGGTAAAAACTTGCCAGGCGAAGCTATTCATCTTCCTCTTTACCCCAGGCAGCATTACCGATTAAGGGCACAAAGCGGCATGGTCCCAAGTTGTGGGTGGTAATTTTGTCGCCTTGCTTAATGGCTTTTAATAAATCCTGCTCATAACGAGAGCCAACAGGAATCACCAGACGACCCCCATCGGCAAGTTGATCTATAAGAACCTGAGGAACCTGAGGAGCAGCAGCGGTAACTATTATAGCTTCATAGGGGGCCTGTTGAGGCCAGCCCAAAGTCTTCTCGGCGAGATGTATCTCAATATTGGTGTAACCCAACTTGGCTAGCACTTGCTTCGCCTTGTCAACAAGCACCTGGTGGCGCTCCACAGTAACTACTCGCCAGGCTAGTTTGGCTAGAATTGCTGCTTGATAGCCACTGCCGGTGCCTACCTCCAGCACCTTCTCTGAGCCATCCAGTTCTAACGCCGCGCTCATAATAGCCACAATAAGGGGTTGGGAGATAGTCTGCCCCTTATCAATAGGGAGAGGTCTATCTTCATATGCAGCATACTGGTAGGCACTAGATACAAATTTCTCCCGTGGGATGCACTTTATAGCCTCGAGCACCCTTCTATCGTTGATGTCATGGCTTAAGTATTCAACTAACTCAGCTCGGGCTGCAGCAAAATCTGTGCTCATCTGGAGCCTATTTAAGGTACTTAAGTGAGCCTCTTTATTTACCAAAACCATTGCCGGGGATTATCTTCCCTCTATCCTCGGATATTGAGATTTGAATCAAGCGGAAAGGCGATGACGCCAACCTTCACACAGGCTATAAATGACCGGTATAACCAACAGTGTGAGTAGGGTAGAGCTAAATAATCCCCCAATAACTACTACTGCCAGCTCAGCGGCAATAATTGTCCCCTCCCCCAAACCTAATGATAAGGGAACAAGAGCGATCATAGTAGTTAGTGCTGTCATCAAGATAGGACGCAACCGAATCCGCCCCCCTTCAATTAAGGCGTCATGAGCGCCCGTCCCCCCCTGCCGCAGTTGCTCCACAAAGGTGATAAGCACAATGGCATTGGTAAGCACAATCCCTACCAGCATTAGTATGCCCATAAGCCCTGAGATGCCTAAGGTGTGATTGGTGATAAATAGCCCCAGCAATGCCCCGATAGAAGCTAGGGGCAAACTGACCATAACGATCAGAGAGTTGAGTAACGAGCCGAGGCTTATTGCCAGCACCAAATAAGCTATGCCAATGGCCGCGCCTATGGCAATATACATGCTGGAGAAGCCCTCCATCATCTGCTCCATTACACCGCCTATCTTGACCTCCACCTCTGGCGGGAAACTGGGTTCGAGTTCATCGATTACTTGTTGCACCTCCTGGTTGACCTTCCCCACATCGGCGGCGGTGATGTTTGCCGACACAGTGGCAGCAGGCTTTTGATCAACGTGCCGCACCTGAGTTAGCCCCATTCCCCGTTCCACGGTAGCGATGTCAGCTAAACGGACAGGGGGAGACAAGCCAACTTTCACTTCTCTGAGCTCCTCAATACTGCCCATCTCATCAGCCATGCCAGCGAGGAAAACATCGAAAGTCTCGCCTTCCAAGCTCACTTTGGCCACTGTCTGCCCAACCATCATCTGGCGCAACGCCATCGCCACGCTGGCTGGGGTTAGCCCATACATTACCGCAGAAGTGGGGTCAACCTGTATGTTTATTTCCGGCTTGGCTTGAGCCACATCAGCCCTGAGATCGGTGAGTTCTCCTTCCATATCCTTGCTCTTTAGTGCGGCTACTATCTCCTCAGCAACCTGGGCCACTTGGGTAGGGTCTCTGCCGGTGACAGTAACCTCTAAGGTACTGCCCATCATCGCCGCTGCCTCTTGTCCGGCGAGGACATAGACGGTAGCCTCTTCCCCAGCTACCTGCCTACAAGCCAAGCGCAGCTCGGCCGTTTCTTTCTCCAGGTCAGCCTCAGGATTAAGGCTAACAATCATAGCCGCACTGCCGCTGGCGCCCCCACCCATCAAACCTGTGAAGCTACCAGCCATGGTACCTGAATTACCAGCAGTGCTATGGTAAGATTCCACCTGTGGATTGGCACCAAGAATCCTCTCTACTTCGGCTGTTTTGGCCGCGGTGGTGGCCAGATCGGTCCCCTGAGGCATCTCAATGGTTATGAACACCATTTTCTCACCGGTGGCGGGGAGGAAGGAGGTGCCAATGAAAGGCATAAGGCCAAAGCTACCAAAGAAAAGCACCAAGGCAATAATCAAGGTGAGTGCCCGACGGCGAAGTGACCACCTCAGCGCTCTAGTGTAAATCCGATGATACCAACTTTCCACCCCCTGCAAGTTCAATTTTTTGATCGAGATGAAACTAGACAGGGGTGGGATTACCATCAGAGCCACCAGTAGAGAAGCCAGCAGAGCAAAGGTTACGGTCAGGGCAAAGGGCCAAAACATCTCACCAGCTATCCCACCAACAAATGCCATTGGCAAGAATATAGCCACTGTGGCCAGAGTAGCTGAGGTAATTGGAGCGGCTACTTCCTTGGCACCACTGAGGGCTGCCTCCTTAAAGCCCTCACCTTGCTGGAGATGACGATAGGTATTCTCCAATACTACAATGCTATCATCAACTACCCTCCCTATAGCAATCGCCATAGCGGCTAAGGTGAGGATGTTCATGGTCAGCCCACAGAAATTGAGCAACATGAAGCCAATAAGGACGCTAAGAGGGATAGAAACGATGGTGACTAGAGAGGCACGCACTGCCCACAGGAAGAGGAATATTATTATTATAGCTAGGATT
>Ga0209345_10005577_pt1 | contig 11632 bp, 12 predicted proteins | sample Cruoilmetagenom7_FD_187294 | JGI IMG/M metagenome (GOLD analysis project Ga0209345, IMG submission 187294) | Oil polluted marine microbial communities from Coal Oil Point, Santa Barbara, California, USA - Sample 7 (SPAdes) (version 2) | ecosystem: Environmental > Aquatic > Marine > Oil seeps ...
AGCCTGATCCAGGACCCACGCGGCTTCCTCCTTCCGAGGTTTGTCAACGCGGGCCGCCCGCGCAGGCCGGACACCGTCGTGCCACGGCCCGCATCGAAAAACCTTCAGGATTGCCGAAACTCGCTGCGGCTGCATGCCCATCTTGCCACAACGCTGGAAGCTGACATTCAGATACCTTCGAAACAGGACATTTCTATCCACCGCCTCAAGGCGGCTGTGAGCCCAATTTGCCGAATTTTTGTGTCGCAGCGAATGGCCGCTAACGGGAGAATGAAATCTCTATATGCCCGGAAGGTGAATAAGCTATCCTGCGCAGCAGGATAGCTTTGCGACATCCTTTTCGAAGGTTTGTGCGGCCAGTTTAAGCCCCTCGACAGTTGTGAGATAGGGAAAGATCATCGCACCCAAATCATCGTAGGTCATACCCATTTTGAGAGCCATGGTCGCTGTCTGGATGCTGTCAGCGCCTTCTGGGGCAATGATATGCGCACCCAAGAGTTTCTTGCTGTTCTTGTCCGCAACCAGCTTGATCAGACCGCGCGTATCCCGTGCTGCCAAGGCGCGTGGTACATTTTCGAGACCTAAAACAGATGTGACCACCTCATGACCTGCGGCCTTGGCCAGTGCCTCGGTAAGGCCGACGCTTGCCACCTGTGGGTCAGAAAAGACCACAGCAGGCATGACGCTATTGTCATAGTTCAACGTGTTTCCGTTCATCGCATTTTTGGCGGCGAGCTTTGCGCCATAGGCCGCCATATAGACAAACTGATCCGTCCCGGTCACATCACCGGTCGCATAAACACCTTCCCGAGTGCTGCGCATCTGAGGGTCGATAACAATTCCGCCCCGCGCATTCGTGTCAATACCGGCGACATCGAGTGCCAAAGAGCCAGTGTTCGGGACCCGGCCTGTCGCCAGCAGAAGCTTTTCGGCTTCGATCCTGACCGCTGCGCCGTTATGTGTGGTGTGAAGGGTGACACCCTCGCCTGACTTTTCAAACCTGTCGTATGCCAGCCCGTCCAACACCTTGATGCCCTCATCGGAAAAGGCTTTTGTCAGGGCTTTGCTAACTTCTGGTTCAACCTCCGGCAGCAAACCACGACGCGTGACGATGGTAACGTCGACGCCAGCCCTCGCGAATATCTGAGCGATTTCAACGCCAATGTATCCACCGCCCATCACCATCAACGATTTGGGGAGTTCAGCCTGTTCAAGTGCCGAGGTGCTGTCCAGCCAATCGACGCCGTCCAGTCCGGGGATGTCGGGAACATGCGGGGACGAACCCGTTGCAATGATGACCTTTAGCGCACGAATAATGCGCTCACCAACCTGCAGTGAGCCATCTTTCGCGAAACGTGCCTGACCTTCAATGTAAGTGACGCCCTCATAGTTTGTCAGAACATCAACGTATTTGGCCGCCCGCAAATCATCTACCAAGGCTTGCTTTTGGGCCACCATTGCCGCCCAATCCGTCACACTTGCCGTGGCCTTTACGCCGTCAAAGCGGGCGGCGGCCTTGGCTGTGTGAAGCGTTTCTACCGCGCGGATCATCGCTTTGGACGGGACGCATCCGAAATTGACACACGTACCACCGACGGTTCCGTACCCGATGAGAGCAACCCGCGCGCCGTCTTCGGCAGCTGTAATCGCAGCGGAAAAGCCAGCCGAGCCAGCACCGATCACTGCAAGGTCAAATGTATCGGTATCCACTATGTTTGGCGTCAGTAAATCAAGCATGATGTATGGTCTTTCGTATCAGGTTTTGCGCGCACGGCGGATAAGGGCGTAAATCGTGATCAGCACGAATACAGCGAGGGCGGGCAACAGAACGTAGTCGAGGTAGCCGACGACAGCCGACAGCCCCACAATGCCAAAAAGCACAACCAGAACTGGCGTGAAGCAACACAGCGCGACAATCGCCGTGCCGACAATGCCCGTTTTAAGAAGTCTGTCGTTCACTTTGGTCATCTCCTTCCAATTTTTGATTATGTCTGCGCATCCGCACAAAACTGCGCACCGCCAGACGTGGCAGCCTTCGTACGGATATCGCCCGTCTCGTTCACCAGTGCCCCACTCGGCTTGGTCATCGACAAAACCGTTTCTTGTTCAACTTCCGACTCACCTGTAATGTCTGTAGTAACTACAGATGCAAGGAAACTGTTCATGTCCGACTTCACGAACGCGCGAGGTTACGCGATTGGCGAAATGTCCAAGCGCACCGGCGTGAATATTGAAACGATCCGTTACTACGAGCGCATAAGGATCATGCCGGAACCGGACCGCACAGCAGGCGGTAACCGACAGTACAATCACGACCAGCTCAAGCGGCTGTCATTCATCAAGACGTCCCGCGAAATTGGGTTCAGCATTGGTGAAATCCGCGAACTGCTGGAGATGGTGGATCGGCAAGATTTCACATGTGGCGAAGTGCATGGATTGATCATCGGGCACTTAGCTTCTGTGCGTGAAAAGATCAAAGGGTTGCGGAAGTTGGAAAAGGCCCTTGTCGGCATGGCGGCAGAGTGCAGCCAGGGCGATGTGCCAGATTGCCCGATCATGGAGACGCTGTTTGAACCAAGGTGAACTAAGGGTATGACCCCGCGAGGGAGTGAGGTTTAGCGTACATTGGATTGCTGAGGGCCAATGGTCGGTTCGTCCCGCAATTGGTGAATTCGTCTGCCACCTGTTTTCGCGGTCGCAGCGAATGGCAGCAATGGCCAGCCGCACCGCAGCATCCTTGACCATTGGTGGACGGCCGCTGTGGGCCGGGAGCGGTCGTTGCGATGAGCCGCGAGGACGGCAGCAATGTCCGCACATTGATCCTTCAGCATTTTGAAATTCTGCGCTGTGCACGAATGGCAGCAATGCGAAAGCTGCGCTGCGGCGGCGGGCGACACGATGAATGGCTGTCAGGGCCGTGAGAAGCCTGGGTGCCCATTTCCGAACAGTTGTGGATGCAACGACGCTGCATCTGCCGGGCTGTCGACCGCTATACCTGCAAGCAACATCCGCTGCAGGATATCCGGGCGCTCTACATCCCAAGCTGTCAGCCGATCGTAGACCAGCGGCAGCGCACGAACGCAAAGGACATGGAACTCCCGTTGGTTTGCCGCAATCCGGCTCACGCCACGGCCACGTCCCATGACCTGGATCAGCATTAGTTTTCGGGCCGAAACCTTTCGGCTGCAACACATGCAACAGATGTTACGCACGAATTCATTAAGTCCCCTACGCACGCGCGTGAAGGAAACAACGTTTTAATCTGTTGCATGTGTTGCACGGGGACGGCGGCACTGCGCGAATGGCCTCTTGCGTGAATGTTTGACAAGGCGTTCTCTCGTAGGCTGTACTGCGCAGTAACGGTTGGGGAGGCGGCGAGCTCATGGGACATACGACGCTCGGCGTTCTGCCGAGAACACGCTACTGGAAGGAGGTCGTGGAACTACTCGCAGGCCCGACTCCGAACTCCGAGGTTTTTGCAGCCAGTGCGCGAGCGGCGGAAAAGGACCTGCTTCGAGCCACGGATGATCCGGTGTTCATCGAGGCCGTTCGATTGCTTTTGGCAATCCCGGCTGCCGCGCGTGCGCAGGATTTTGGCGATGCTCTGAGAACACAGGACATCTTGGTCACAAATCGGCCTGAGTTGCTGGACATTGTGACGGCGGTCACCCGACGGCTGGATCAGGTCCGGGCAACGAAGGGTGGTGACAGCGATCTTGGTGAATTGGCCGCCAGAGCACTTACAGCAACCTTGGTCACATCAATCGGTGACGCATTGCCCGGGCTGTTCGATGCGACACCAGAGGACGTACAGGCGGTGGCACGCAAACTCTCTTGGAATAAAAGTGTTTCCGAATACTCCCGGAGCTTTTTCGGCAACTTGGCTGCCGGGACCCTAGCCTATTGGCTGGACCGAACGCTGGATCGCGAGATTGGCGACGGGCATCGCTTTGCCGACGTGGCTGCCAGAAACGCCTTCCAGTCTGAACTTGAAGAGTTTGCCTGGGAATCCTCCCGTATCATTCGGGAGTTTTCTGGGGGGTGGTACGGCAAGACCCTGCATCGTGACGGCGAATTCAGTTCTCTCGCGGCGGCGCGCTTCGGCCATGTTTCGTTGAAGAAGATCGTCGATGACCTGAGAACACGGCAGGTGCGGCATGGCAGAGTCAGCGATCCGTGTCGACGGGAGACAGGAGCCAATACTGGTGCGATTTGATGGTCGGATGCCGACGTTTGAGTTGGAAACCGATCTCATCCGCGCAACGTGCCGGGCAGAGCTTGACCCCCTGAACATTGATCTGCTCAAGATTGCCGCGACCACATTCGCAGCGGATAGTGCGGTGAACCGCGGCGGTGCTACGCGCCCGGCAATGGGCGAAGACTGGCGGCGCTCTTTCGATTTTCTGATCCCCGTCCGCAACCCGGTATTTTGGAATCGCAGCGAGGTCCGGCAAGCCCTCACTGACGCAGTCGAATTCCTCACGGACGATCAGGTAAGCTTTAAGTTTGTTCAAAAGCCCGACGACGCTGCGCCGGAGCCATTCCTTGATCTAGACCCAGCCGGTGCAACCTTCGATGCCGAGGAGGTCATCCTGTTCTCCGGCGGTCTGGACTCATTTGCCGGAGCGCTGGAATCGCTTGTCACGACTTCGAAAAAGGTGATCCTCCTCACGCATCGTTCCGCGCAGAAGGCCATTCCGCGCCAAGTTGAGCTTGGTCAGTATCTTGCCAAGAGGTTCTCCGATCGTGTCCTGCACGTTCATGTCAAAGCACGCCGGGTCGGACAGGCGGCGAGTGACTCGTCGCAGCGCTCACGATCGTTCCTATTTGCCGCACTGGGGCAGTTGGTGGCACGCTCGTTTGGTGCCAAACGCCTGAGTTTTTACGAGAACGGCGTAATCAGTCACAACCTTCCGATCAGTGCTCAGGTCGTGGGCACAATGGCGACCAGGACAACCCATCCCCTCTCCCTTCGAAAACTCAATACGCTCATGGAACTGCTCGGGCCCGATCATGTTCCGATCGAAAACCGGTACTCCTGGCTGACCAAGAAGGACGTCGTGCAGCGTATTGCGGAAAATGGTGGCGAGGATCGGATTCCAACCAGCGTCAGCTGCACGAGCATCCGCGAGCAGACCATACGGCACACTCATTGCGGTACCTGCTCACAATGCCTCGACCGGCGCTTCGCACTTCTTGCCGCAGGCCTCGGTCAACACGACCATGCAACGGATTATGGCACTGACATCCTCTTTGGCCCGCGCGACAAGCCCCATTCGCAAACCATGGCCGTCGAATGGACCCGCCATGCCTTGAGCCTTTCGGAGATCTCCCCGCGCAACTTCATGATGAATTTCGGCACGGAATTTGCACGAATTGCCGAGGGTCACCCTGAGCAGTCGAAACAGGCGGTACTGGATCAGTGTGTCGCGATGCACATGCGACACGGCCGCAGCGTCGAACATGTTCTTGAACAGGTCTTGAGAGAAAAACCTTCAGATATCCTGCATGGTAAACTGCCGCCCACGTCCCTTGTGGCTCTTGTCCTTGCACAATCAGGTTCCGGCGTCAGTCGACAGCTCACGGAGCCCATGCCGACCGCATCCCGCATTCCCGAAACAAACGCCGAAGACGAAACTGATCTGACCCCGGGTCCGGATGATCCGCTGCGGGTCGCGTTTGCAGCAGAAAACGGCCATCCGGTGGTCAGCGTTCAGGGGCTCTGTGTCCTGACCGGTCCTCAGGCCAGAGTACCAACCGAACTGAAGACGACCTTTATGGAAGACCGGACCAATCGCTTGCGACCGGATGATTACCGCTACGTCGCCACGGGAACGTTGGCCATGAACCAAAACACACAGAAGGCTGCGATACGGCAACAGGTGACCCGCTGCCGAAAAACACTCGGCGAAAGCTACGAGATGCTGCACGGCAAGGAACTGGATCAGAACCGGTTCATCCAGAATCGGTCGCCCAAAGGCTACCGGCTCGCCCCGTCTATCATTCCTCTGGCCGAAGACGAATCATAGCCCGGTCGGTTCTCGCGGGGGCAGTCGCGCGCATCGTCTTGTCACGTCATGATCCTTTCTGTCACGTCGTGAGAACTTGACAGCCCGGTATTATCACTCCGTGGCCCGGCGGCCGTCACGTCAGCATCCAATCCTGTCACGGCGCCAGCGACGAGTTCGACCTTCAACACCTCTACACTGAGGGCATAGTCGAAATCCGCAAGGGCAGCCCGATGCGTAGACAGGACCACACACCGATCAACGAGAAAACAGCGTGCAGCTTCATCACCGAAGCGACGCTCGCCCGTCATTGGGATATCTCCTGCCGCACCCTGCAGAGATGGCGCAGCCAACGCGTAGGTCCTGCATTCAGCATCATTGGCGGCTCCATCAGGTATCAAATCCAGGACATCCTGGACTTTGAGAACCGCCATCGCCGCAGCGAGGGTTCGAGATGAGCAATCTGTCCACCCCGCGTGTGCCGATCGTAACCGATCCGGAGATCATCGCGGCTTACTGCCATGCCGTTTTTCGCTATGTTGAAGGAATTGTCTCCGTACGGATCCTGTCCGAAACCGGCACGCCGCACCAACAGCCCCGACAGCGGTTTCCAGACGTCGAAAATCTGACCGGCGTTTTGTGCAACCACGCGGGACAGGCTGCCAACCAAGGCCGCGGCGTCTACGTTGTGCCGTGCACAATTGGATCAGGACAGTCGGCCCGTGCCGAAAATATCCTGCAGACCTGCGTAATCGTCATCGACCTCGACAAGGGCGGCATCGACGGCAAACGCGCTCATGCTGTCCACCACCTTGGAAAACCTTCATTGGAGATCGCATCCGGTGGCATCACGGAGGCCGGGCAACAGAAATGCCACCTTTACTGGCGTCTGACAGAGACCGCTTTCGGTAGCGATCTCGAGCGGGTCCGTGCCCTACGCGAAACCCTCGCGGTCAAGCTCGGCGGCGACACCTCCTTCAAGACCTTGGCACAGCCAATCCGTGTCGCAGGAACAATCCATGGCAAGAATGGCGTGAAGGCCCTTGTGCGAATTCTCGAAGACAATGATCTCGACTATGATCTTGCAGACTTGGAGGATGCCGTCAGGGAAATGCCCGCGCTGGAAGCGCCACCGATCAACATTGCCACTTCGCCAAGTGTCAAAACCGGCCCCGGTGCCCTGGATCTTGCGACCCGTCATATCCGTTCCGGCAGTATCGACGATGTAAACCGCTTCGAAGCGCTATCCAAAGTAATCGGTCACTGGATTAGGAACGTCAGACGGCGGGTTTGCACACTCGATGCCGCATGGCGCGCGACACAGGACCACAACGCCGCGATGGTCGTCCCGCCTTGGGACGAGGCCCGGCTCCACCATGAATTCAAAGCCCTGCTGAACCTGGACATCAAGAAGAATGGCCCGATGCCATCCACTGAGGTTGGGTCTAGGCATCAGGGCGTCGCGCCCGATCAAAGCGAGGATGCCATTGCAGATCGCTTTGCTTCCCAACACGGCGTGGGCTGGAAACATGTCGCGCAATGGGGAGCCTGGTTCAAGTGGACCGGTCAGGTCTGGGAGCGCGACACGACTGGCGGTGCGCGCGAACTGGCCCGCATGATCTGTCGTGCTACCGCTTCAGCCTGCGAGCGCCCGGCCGAAGCCCGGCGCATCGCGAGCGACCGAACGATCAGCGCCAGCCTGAGGATCGCAGCCTGCGATCCGCGCATCGCCACGCAAACCTCGGACTGGGACACGCACCCAATGCTGCTCAACACACCCACGGGCATCATTGATCTCGAAACCGGTGAGATGCTGCCTCAGAATCCTGCGCTCATGCTGACACAAATGACGACGGCCTCGGCCAAAGGCGATTGCCCTCGCTGGCACGCGTTCCTTGGCGAGATAACTGGTGGCAACAGGGCGTTGGAAGCATACCTACACCGGCTGGCAGGCTACTGCCTGACCGGGTCGACGCGAGAGCAGAGCTTTGCCTTTCTGCACGGCGATGGCGCCAACGGAAAATCCGTCTTTCTCAGCACGATTGCCCATGTTCTGGGCGACTACGCCGCAACTTCTACACTCGACACCTTCATGTCGGTGCGCGGCACGCGGCATCTTACGGAATTGGCGGGACTCCGGGCCGCCCGGCTTGTGATGGTGCCAGAAACGGAACAGGGCCACAGCTGGGCCGAGGGCCGCATCAAGACAGTCACTGGTGGAGAAAAGGTCCGAGCGAATTTCATGCGTCAAGACCACTTCGAATTCACACCACAATTCAAGCTCGTCATTGCGGGCAATCACCGCCCCCACCTCATTGGATGCGGCGAAGCCATGCGGCGGCGACTCCATCTGGTTCCATTCGACGTCACCATCCCCGCCAACCAGCGCGATCCGCGGCTCGTGGAAAAATTGACGGGTGAGCGCGACGGGATTCTTCGTTGGATGCTGGATGGCTGCGTAGATTGGCAACGCATGGGCCTCGCGCCGCCGGATTGCGTGCTGCAGGCCGCGCATGAGTACTTCGCCGATGAAGACCTGGTTGGGCAATGGATTGCCGAAAGATGCAAGGAGGGGGCGCAATTCCGGGCGCCATCGAAACTTCTGTTCGCAAACTGGAAATCCTGGGCCGAAGAAACGGGATGCCCGGTCGGATCGGCAAAATCGCTGGGAGAAGCTTTGCGTCAGCGGGGATTCAGGCAAGCAACGGTCAATAGGGCACGCGGTTGGAGCGGCCTGACCTTACGCTACGGCGTGGCAACTGAGGAGGCTACCGAATGAGCCGAATCCAGTCCTGCGGCCCAAACCCGCTGAATCCGATCCATATGAAACCGCTTGAGCGCCGTGCCGAGTTGTGCGGGTTGCTGGCCCTCGGGCTGGTACGCTTGCGCATGCGGGACAAGACGGAAGTATCTGACACAAATGGAGAAAGTTTCCTACACTTCTCCGCCAACCAGAGCGTTCATGCAACTCCAACTCACCGGAGAAACGCATGACCAAACCCGATCCCATTCCCGCCCGCCTGGCCGCGCTCAAGACCACCTCGACGCCAGACCTGAAGCAACAATGGCGCGAGTTGTTCGACAGCGAGCCGCCACCGTTCAATCGCCGCTACCTCGAAAGCCGACTGGCCTACCGCATCCAGGAACTGACCTATGGCGGGCTGAAGCCGGAAACGGTGAAACGGCTGGAAACCCTCGGCGAACAGCTGGACGGCGGCGACCGTTCGAGGCGCCGCATCCGCGCCGATCTCATGCCCATCACTGGCACGCGGCTGATCCGGGAATGGCAGGGTGTCGAACACCTCGTCACGGTCACGACCGACGGGTTCGACTGGCAGGGCAGACCTTACAAATCTCTGTCCGCGATTGCCCGCGCCATCACCGGCACACGCTGGAACGGCTGGGTGTTCTTTGGCCTTAAAAACCATCGGAGGGGCGCATGACCAAGCCAATTATCAGAAAACTACGCTGTGCGGTCTATACCCGTAAATCCTCCGAGGAAGGGCTGGAGCAGGAGTTTAACAGCCTTCATGCCCAGCGGGAGGCCTGCGAGGCCTATATCGCCAGCCAGCGCTCCGAGGGCTGGGTGCTGGTTCGAGATCAATATGACGACGGCGGAATTTCCGGCGGCACGCTGGAACGCCCCGGTCTGAAACGGCTTCTGGCCGATGTCGAAGACGGGCTGGTCGACGTGGTCGTCGTTTACAAGATCGACCGCCTGTCGCGCTCACTGATGGATTTCTCCAAGCTGGTAGAAGTGTTCGATCGAACCGACGTGACCTTCGTGTCGGTGACACAGGCTTTCAATACTACAACCTCCATGGGGCGCTTGACCCTGAATATCCTGCTTTCATTTGCACAATTCGAACGTGAGGTTACTGGGGAGCGGATCAGGGACAAGTTCGCCGCTTCTCGCCGGAAGGGGATGTGGATGGGCGGCGTGCCCCCGCTGGGCTATGAAGTGAAAGACCGAAAGCTGATCATCAAGGACGTCGATGCCGCCAATATCCGCTGGATATTCGCCCGCTTCATCGAGATCGGATCGGGCACGGAACTGGCACGGGAACTGGCAGCGCGGGGCATCCAGACCAGCCGTGGCAATCGGATCGACAAGAAATACCTGTATCGTCTGCTGAACAACCGCGCCTATATCGGCGAGGCCGTGCATAAGGGTAACAGCTATCCCGGCGAACACGACGCCATCATCGATCGCGACGTCTGGGACAAGGTCCATACCATCCTGACCGAAAGCCCGCGCAAGCGTGCAGCCCGCACCCGTGCCGACACGCCCGCACTGCTGAAAGGACTGCTCTATGGCCCGGACGGCTCGGCCTTCTCGCCGACCCACACGCGCAAGGGCGGAAAACTCTACCGCTATTATGTCAGCCAGACGGTTTTGAAGCACGGTGCCGGGTCATGTCCGGTGGGCCGTGTTCCGGCAGGCGAAATCGAGAAAGCCGTCATCGACCAGCTCCGCGCCGTGTTTCGCCAACCTGAAATCGTCGCGGGCACGTGGAAAGCAGCCCGCGCGCAGGACGGTGGCATCACCGAAGCCGACGCCCGTGACGCGCTGACCCGTCATGACCCGCTCTGGGACGAACTCTTCCCAGCCGAGCAGGCGCGCATCGCCGCACTGCTGGTTGAGCGGCTCGACATCGGGATCGATGGCCTGAATGTGCGCCTGCGCATGGATGGTCTGACCGGGTTGGCGCGTGAAATGATGGCCGATCTTGGAACGGCGGCATGACCCGCGCGAAGCCAGTCCCGGAAACGGTGACAGTGCACATCCCGTTCCGCCTCGTGAAGCGCGGCGGTCGCAAGGAGATGCAGTTGCCGGATGGGGCATCCAGCCGAAGCAAGATGGACAACACGTTGGTCAAGGCGCTGGCGCGGGCGTTTCGCTGGAAGCGGATGCTGGAATCCGGCGATTTCCAGACAGTTGCCGAGTTGGCCGAACATGAAAGCATCGCGCCGTCCTACATGACCCGCGTTCTGCGGCTGACGCTGCTCTCGCCCGACATCGTGGAGACGATCTTGGAGGGGCGGCAAGATACGGAGCTGTTGTTGGCAGGCTTGCTGCAGCCTTTTCCCACGATCTGGGCGCGGCAGATAGAACTGTTCAACTGACGCGACCGGCCCTAAGCGGATGAGGTGGGTGGCTCCTGCTCCACCGGCATCGAATGTGCCAAAGTGCAGTTATCATTGACTGCTGGGAAAGGAGCCACCCAATGACAGTAAAGACCGTCGGCCTGGATTTGGCCAAGGATGTTTTTCAAGTTCACGGCATTTCAGAGAACGGCCGTGTGATTTTCAATAAAGCCATCAAACGCGCGAAGCTGCTCGCCTTCTTTGAAACGCTTCCGCCCTGCCGGGTCGGGATGGAAGCCTGCGGGTCGTCCCATCACTGGGGCCGCCAGCTACGCAAATTGGGTCACGACGTGAAGCTCATGCCCGCAGGCTACGTCAAACCTTACGTGAAGCGCGGGAAGAACGACGTTGTTGATGCCGAGGCAATCTGTGAAGCGGTTCGGCGCCCAACCATGCGCTTTGTCGAGATCAAGACAGAGGAACAGCAGGCTATTCTTTCAATCCATCGGACGCGCGATCTGGCCGTCAGGCAACGC
>Ga0209345_10005578_pt1 | contig 11631 bp, 9 predicted proteins | sample Cruoilmetagenom7_FD_187294 | JGI IMG/M metagenome (GOLD analysis project Ga0209345, IMG submission 187294) | Oil polluted marine microbial communities from Coal Oil Point, Santa Barbara, California, USA - Sample 7 (SPAdes) (version 2) | ecosystem: Environmental > Aquatic > Marine > Oil seeps ...
TTCCGATCTCCATCTACAAACGCGAAGAAGACGGCATCGTACTGATCGACCAGGACAAGTGTCGTGGCTGGCGGATGTGTGTATCCGGCTGCCCCTATAAGAAGATCTACTTCAACTGGAAAACCGGCAAGTCTGAGAAGTGCATTTTCTGCTACCCGCGCATCGAAGCCGGTATGCCGACGGTCTGTTCAGAAACCTGTGTTGGCCGGATTCGCTATCTGGGTGTGTTGCTATACGACGCTGACCGCATTGAAGAAGTGGCCAGCACTCCGGGTGAGCACGAACTGTACGAAAAGCAGCTGGAAATCTTCCTGGACCCGAACGACCCGAAAGTGATCGAACAGGCAACGAAAGATGGCGTGCCCATGAACGTTATCCAGGCGGCACAGCGCAGCCCGGTCTACAAAATGGCGGTGGACTGGAAACTGGCGCTGCCTTTGCACCCGGAATACCGCACTTTGCCGATGGTCTGGTACGTCCCGCCTCTGAGCCCGATCCAGTCTGCGGCAGAAGCGGGTAAGGTTGAGTTCGACGGTGTTCTGCCGAAGATCGAAAGCCTGCGTATTCCTGTGAAGTATCTGGCCAACCTGCTTACCGCAGGGGATGAAAAGCCCATCGTTCGTGCGCTCAAACGCATTATGGCGATGCGTCTGTACAAGCGTGCAGAAACTGTTGACGGCGTTGAAGACCTGCGAGCACTGGACGAAGCCGGCCTTACCAAGGCCCAGGCTGATGAAATGTACCGCTATCTGGCCATTGCCAACTACGAGGACCGCTTTGTTATCCCTACCAGCCATCGTGAACTGGCGAAGGAAGCCTTTCCTGATGCACTTGGTGAACGCGGCGGTTGTGGATTCAGTTTCGGCAACGGCTGCAGTGGCGGAGACAGCGAATTCAGCATGTTTGGCGGTCGTAAAAATACGTCCACCATGGTGCAGAAGCTGACTACCGTTAAGCAGATCGATCCGAAACAGCTGCAGGAATAAGGAGGCCAAGATGAAGCTATTAAAAGTACTGGCAAGAATTCTGGAGTATCCGTCTGCTGAACTTCAGGCCTCCAAAGACTCCATGGTTGCTGCTGTTCTGGAGGACAGCCGGCTGCCACGGAAAAACAAGGAGCAACTGCTCCAGTGTATCGACCGTTTGTGTGGCAGTGATCTGCTGGATCTTGAAGAGGCCTATACAGGCACTTTCGACAAAGGCCGCGCAACTTCATTGCTGTTGTTTGAACACGTGCATGGTGAATCCCGGGATCGTGGTCAGGCCATGGTAGACCTGATGGAACAGTACCGCGCCAACGGACTGGAAATCGACGCCAGAGAACTGCCGGATTACCTGCCGCTGTTCCTGGAGTACCTGTCGACCCGTCCCTGGGAAGAAATCCAGAACTGGCTGGAAGATATCCATCACATTCTTGGCCTTCTGGGTGAACGCTTGTACCAGCGTGAGAGCTTTTATCACGTAGCGATGGACTCACTGCTGGAGCTGTCTGGCCGTACCACAGACCGCCGGGAGCTGGCGCAGATTGTGGCCTCGGAAGAGCGTGATGATACACCTGAAGCTCTGGACAAAGTCTGGGAAGAAGAAATGGTTAAGTTCGTGGACGATCAGGGCAGCTCGTGCAGTACCGGTGGCGTTGTTGGCCAGCGCCGCCGCGAGCTGGAACAGACCCAGACCATCCACCTCAGTGATCATCTGATGACGGATGTAACGCCCGCTCAGGCGCGTGCCGCCGCGAGAGACGCCTGAGGGCGCAGGAGGAGACCAAGATGATGTCTTATCTTAATACACTGATTTTCGGGATTTATCCGTACATCGCTCTGGTGGTGCTGTTTGTTGGCACTTGGGCAAGATACGACCATGGGCAGTTTACCTGGCGGGCTCAGTCCAGCCAGATACTGAGCAAGAAAAACATGGTAATGGCCAGTGTGCTGTTTCATGTGGGCATTCTGGTGATTTTCTTTGGCCATCTGGTTGGCCTTCTGACGCCGCACTTTATGTACGCACCCTTCATGAGCGCGGGCACCAAACAGGTGATGGCGATTGTCGTGGGTGGCATTGCCGGGGTGATGTGTCTGGTGGGCGGCGTCATGCTGGCCTATCGCAGGCTGACAGATCCAAGGGTACAGGCCAGCAGCACCTTTGCCGATAACATGATAATCATTGTTCTGGTGGTACAGGTGGCACTGGGTCTGCTGACGATTCTGCCAACACTGGGCCACCTGGATGGCGGCACCATGATGCGGCTGGCAAGCTGGGCACAAAGTATCCTCACCTTTCAGGGCGGAGCGGCTGAGTACATGGTCGGCGTTCACTGGATCTACAAACTCCATATGTTCCTTGGCCTGACGATCTTTGTGCTCTTCCCGTTTACTCGCCTGGTGCACATGCTGAGTGTGCCCCTGGAATACTTCGGACGGAAGTATCAGGTAGTGCGTAAGAGGGCGTAACAGAAATGCTGCCCCCTTCCACAAAGGGTAGGGGGCAATGAAGACATTTATGGAGACTTGTCATGCAACTGATCCCCACCGGTGTAGCCGAAAAACCCAGAAACCAGTTTCCACCGGTTTATGTGGGTGAAACCCTGATATCTGAAGAGGATATCGCCCGGGAAATGCAACACCACCCGGCTGAAGAAGTCGTTGAAGCCTGGCACGATGCCGCCAAAAGCCTTGTTATTCGTGAGCTTCTGTTGCAACAGGCCAGAGTACTGAAACTGCCGGAAGAGCTGGATGAGGAATCCGCTATTGCCCGGGTGCTAGAGCTGGAACTTGATGTGCCTGAGCCCAGTGAGGAGGATTGCGAGCGCTTTCATGCTGCAAACCCTGGTCGTTTCCGCAGCCCGACGCTGATGGCTGTCAGTCATATTCTGTTGGCTGCCGCGCCGGATGATGTGCAGGAGCGTATGCGCCAGGAGGAGGTCGGCCAGCAGCTGTTGTCCTCTCTGCTCGAAGGTCGTGCCCAGTTTGCTCCGCTCGCCAGGCAATACTCTGCGTGTGAATCCCGCCATCAGGGCGGCAGCCTTGGCCAGATCAGCAAGGGACAGACGGTTGAAGAGTTTGAACGGCCGGTTCTCAGGCTCCAGGAAGGCCTTAATCCGGAACTGATTGAAAGCCGGTATGGCTGGCACCTTGTGCGCGTGGACCAGCGGATCGATGGTGAGCCGCTGCCTTATGAGCATGTGAAGCCAAAAATCCGCCAATACCTGAGCGAGAGCGTAACCCGGCGGGCATTCCGGCAGTATCTGCAGGTTCTGGCTGCCGCGACGGGCGTCAAGGGTATTGATCTTGAGCTCCCGGATTCACCGTTGATGCAGTGATGCATTCACGTTGGCACGGTCGAGGTACTGCGAAAGTAGTTAGCGGAACTAATTATTGCGTTAAGTCAAATTCCCGGGATTAAGCGTGATTATACCCCCATGGAGGGAGGGATTTTTCGGGATTGATCTCCTATCATTTAAAGCATGATTTTGAATGCATGATTAAAAAAGGGATATGACAATGGTGGCGATGCAATCTGCAGAAACCCGCTACACCAAGCCGGTTCTGGTAGCGGTCAATACACTGACAGAAGATGAAAGCGGACTGGAGCCACTGCGCAATCATGCCCTGTTCAATGCTTTCAGTGCTGGGGATCTGCAAAGCCTCATTTTGCAGTCACGTCGCCTTCGCCTCGGGCATCATCAGCTGCTTTACCGGCAGGATATGCCCGCGCACCACTTCTTCTTTGTTATATCCGGCCGCTTGCGGCTATACCGCCTGGACTCATCCGGTATTGACCGGACGCTCGACAGTATTGCTCCCGGTGACTGTTTTGCTGAGGTGATGATTTACGCCGATCCGGCCCGCTATGCCTGCTATGCGGAAGCTCTGAAATCCAGTGAAGTCCTGATGATCCCGGTCAAGGCTTACCAGGAGCTGCTGGACAGTAACCCCGAATACGCTCATGCAGCGCTCCGGCACTATGCCATGCGCGCTGTGTCCCGGTTTCATGATCTTGAGATCATGACAGTTCAGAATGCCCGCGATCGCCTGATTCGCTATCTTATTGATCTGCTGCCCAATGGCGCGACAGAAGGCGGTGAAGTCGAATTGCCTTTGCCTAAGTGTCTGGTTGCATCCAGGCTGGCTATGCAACCGGAAACCTTCTCCCGGATTCTGGCAGATCTCAAGTCCAATGGGCTGATCCGCGTTAACCGGAGCAAGTTGTTCATCTCTGACCCCAAGCGATTGATCGAAATCAGCCAGTAATCCAGCTGGCAGCTCGTTCAATCGGCAATCGGGCCTCCAGACTCTGCAAAAGGAGGATGTATGAAAGCAAGAAAACAGCGACCCCTGATCTATTCCTGTTCCGGCTGTTCCGACGTGGCGCAGCTTGCAAACAATACGGCGGTAAAGCTGGATCACGCCGGTGAGTTTGAGATGTCCTGCATTTCCGGTGTTGGCGGTAAGGTGCCTTCTCTGGTGAATACTGCACGTTCGGGACGCTCTATTACCGTGATTGATGGCTGCCCTCTGCACTGTGCCCGGACATGCCTCGAAAATATCGGAGTAGAGGCAGATGAGCATGTGCGTCTGTACGAGTTCGGCTTCAGGAAGCATTACGGCCAGAGTTATGGTGACGAAGCCGTAGAAGAAGTCTGCGAAGAGGTTCTCCGGCGCAGAGACGCCCAACTACTGATTGCCCGCCAGGCGTAACCAGCGCTTGTCAGCTATTTCTGAGGATATTGCGTTCATGATTAGCAGTTACAGCGATCTGATCAAAGCAGCCGAAAGTGAGCATGAGCCCCAGCGCCTGCTATTCGTTTTTTGTCGGGCAGAATTGCCAGACGACGCTTCTGCGGAAGAAACAGCTGCGTTTGAAAGCGGTGAGGGCGGTGCACTCACCCCGGTTATCTGTGTGGATAAAACCCCGCAGGAAGCCTCTGAGTTTTCTGCGCTGGCAGAAGAGTCCCGAAGCACTGGGCAGGCATGGGATGTTGTGTTTGTTGCCGCAATGTCAGGCCGGGAAGGTACACCTCCATCTGCGGATGAAGCCCGGCAACCCATGACCATGATGGTGGAATCCATCCGTCTGGGGCATATCAGTAATTATCTTCCTCTGGACAAGAGCGGAAACGCAGTAAGCCTGGGCTGATTCTATTCACCTCTCGGGCTTCCCGGCAGGAAGCTATATCCATATAGAGGTATTTGTTTTATTTATGAACTGCCTAGACTGTGCCGTTCTCATTCAGGTGATTCGCTGCTGCTGCAGAGGGCTGGCTTTGAACGTTTTTTCCCGCACTGTGTTTTGTTTTTTTGCTTTTCTCATGTCCGTTGCCCCTTCGGTTCAGGCTGAACCGCTGAGTCAGTATGAGCCGGTCGCCGGACGTCAGGTTATCCAGAAAGCCTTTCCCGATGTTACGCGGCTTGAGTCCCTGGAAGGTAACCGGGCTATTCAGGAACTGTATGCTGGTGATGAACTCAAAGGCTACGCCTATCAGTCTCTGGATTTCGTACAGACCCCGGCCTATTCCGGTAAACCTCTGAACGCCATGGTGGTTCTTGATACGGAAGGCACCATCCGCTTTGCCAAAGTCATTCAGCATCATGAGCCCATACTTCTGGTGGGTATTCCTGAAAGCAAACTTCACGACTTTACCGACCAGTACGCAGGCCTGAAGGCCGATCAGCGAGTCACCGTGGGCGGAACGTCCTCTGAGCGCAAGGTGGCTGTCGACGGCCTCTCGGGAGCAACAGTGACCGTGATGGTGGTTAACGAAGTGATTATGCGCACAGCTCACCGTGTGGGGGTTGAGCTGGACCTGGTCGAAGGCAGTGGCACCAGACGCCCGCCCAACGCAGAAATTATTGAAGACGGCTTTCAGCCGCGCACCTGGGAAGATCTGACGGGCGATGGCTCAATTCGCCGCATGCTGCTCACCAAAGGCCAGGTTGATGATTTATTCAAAGGCACAGAGGCTGAGGGGATAGAAGCCGCTGCGCCTGATGAGCGCGATGAGGCGCTCATTGACCTCTATGCGGCTTACCTTGATGCACCCTCCATTGGCCGTAACCTTCTTGGTGAGAAACAGTACGAGTGGCTTGCTTCCGAGCTACTGGAAGGGGAGCAGGCCATTGCTGTTATGGCCAACGGCGAGTACTCCTTTAAAGGCTCTGGTTATGTGCGCGGCGGCATTTTCGACCGGGTCCAGATCCGCCAGTACGGGGACACCTTCAACTTCCGCGATCTGGATTTTTACCGGCTCAGCGATGTCTACGCTCAGGGCATGCCCGAGTTCAGGGAAATGGCCATTTTTATTATCCGACAGCAGCACAACTTTGATCCGGGTGCACCCTGGACTCTTGAGCTGACCGTGAAACGCCAGACCGGTCCCCTGGACAGTGAGTTTCAGGTATTTCCTCTGGAGTATCAGCTCCCGGATCAGTATTACACCCGGGCCGAGCCGGTACTTACAGAAGAAGAGTGGCTTGAAGAGCAGCCTCTGTGGGTTCAGGTGTGGTATCAGCGCCAGTTTCAGGTGATCGTTCTGGGCGCGGGTATTCTGGTGCTCCTGCTGATTCTGTTCTTTCAGGACTGGCTGGTAAAGAAACCCGGAATTACACGCTGGATCCGCCACGCATTTCTGACCTATACGCTGTTCTTTATCGGCTGGTTTGCGCTGGGTCAGCTATCCATTGTTAACGTTCTGGCTTTTGTGCACAGCCTGGTGAGCGGTTTCACCTGGGAAACCTTCCTGATCGATCCGATTGTGTTTGTACTCTGGGCTGCCGTGGCGGGCATCGTACTGCTCTGGGGACGGGCTGTTTATTGCGGCTGGCTCTGCCCCTTTGGTGCCCTGCAGGAACTGATCAACGAGATCGCGCGCAAGTTCAAAGTACCTCAGTACACCGTGCCCTGGGCCATCCATGAGCGCCTGTGGGCTGTGAAATACATTGTTCTGCTGGTGCTTTTCGGCGTGTCGCTGGACTCACTGGCAACCGCAGAAAAAATGGCGGAAATTGAACCATTCAAAACCGCGATAACCCTGCACTTTGACCGTAGCTGGCCCTTTGTAACTTACGCAGTCCTGCTGCTGTTCGTGAACCTTTTCACCCGTAAAGTGTTCTGCCGTTATATGTGCCCGCTGGGAGCTGCGCTTGCGCTGCCAACAAAACTGCGTGTTTTCGACTGGTTAAAACGTCGCAAGGAGTGTGGTAACCCTTGCCGGCTGTGCGACAAAGAATGCGAAGTGCAGGCCATTCATCCTGACGGCACCATCAACTATCAGGAATGCCATTACTGTCTTGATTGCCAGATGACCTATTTCGATGACCGTAAATGTCCTCCGCTGATCGTCAAACGCCGGGGCAAGCGTCGTGGTCATAACGCACCGGGCCATCCGGAAGAGATTCCGGTGGTTCAGATAACCTAGCAGTACAAAATCAAAAAAAATGAAAAATAAAACGCCATTACCAATAACGGAGTTGGATGCTATGAAAAAATCAGATGAGTGCGGAAAGGACGTGCCGGAAAACGGCGAAAGCGGCCTGAGCCGCCGCCGCTTCCTTGGCGCCACTGCGCTGGCTGGCGCTGTTGGTGCCGCAGGCCTTGGTGGCACAGTTATGACTCGTGAAGCCTTTGCAGCTGCCGCCAAAGAAGCCCAGAACAAGATCCACGTGGGCCCGGGCGAACTGGACGAGTACTACGGTTTCTGGAGTGGCGGTCACCAGGGCGAGGTGCGTGTTCTTGGTATACCGTCTATGCGTGAACTGATGCGTATTCCGGTATTTAACGTTGACTCAGCCACAGGCTGGGGTATTACCAATGAAAGTAAAGATGTTCTTGGCCACGACAACAAGTTCCTGAACGGCGACTGTCACCACCCGCACGTTTCCATGACCGATGGTCGTTATGACGGTAAATATCTGTTCATTAACGACAAAGCCAATACCCGTGTGGCCCGCATTCGTCTGGATATCATGAAGTGTGACAAGATCACTCACATTCCGAACGTACAGGCCATTCATGGTCTGCGCCTGCAGAAAGTGCCACACACCAAGTATGTGTTCTGTAATGCCGAATATGTAATTCCTCATCCGAATGACGGCAGCGACTTCTCCATGGAGAACAGCTACACCATGTTTAACGCACTGGATGCGGAAACCATGGAAGTTGCCTGGCAGGTGATTGTAGACGGCAACCTGGATAACACAGATGCTGACTACACGGGCAAGTATGCGGCTTCTACCTGCTACAACTCTGAGAAGGCTTCGGATCTCGCCGGTACCATGCGTAACGATCGCGACTGGGTTGTGGTGTTCAACGTTGAGCGCATAGAAGCCGCAGTGAAAAACGGCGACTTCAGGACTCTGGGTGATTCCAAAGTGCCAGTGGTGGATGGACGCTCCGGTTCAAAGCTGACTCGCTATATTCCTGTGCCGAAGAACCCGCACGGTGTGAATACCTCTCCGGATGGCAAGTATTTTATTGCTGCCGGTAAGCTGTCGCCCACGTGTACGGTCATTGCGATCGATAAGCTGGACGATGTGTTTGATGACAAAATCGGACTTCGTGACGTAGTCGTTGCTGAGCCTGAGCTGGGTCTTGGGCCTCTGCATACCACTTATGATGGCCGTGGCAACGCATACACCACACTGTTTATCGACAGCCAGGTGGCCAAGTGGAATATCGCTGATGCCATCAGGCATTACAACGGCGAGAAAGTTAACTATCTGCGCCAGAAGCTGGACGTGCACTACCAGCCTGGCCATAACCATGCATCACTGACGGAATCCCGGGATGCCGATGGAAAGTGGCTGGTTGTGTTGTCCAAGTTCTCGAAAGACCGCTTCCTGCCGGTAGGTCCTCTGCACCCGGAGAATGATCAGCTGATCGATATTTCCGGCGATGAAATGAAGCTGGTTCACGATGGTCCTACCTTTGCCGAGCCACACGACTGCATTATGGTCCGTCGTGATCAGATCAAGACCAAGAAGGTCTATACCCGCGATGATCCATACTTCGCCAGTGCCCGTGCGCAGGCAGAGAAGGATGGTATTACTCTGGAATTCGACAACAAGGTAATCCGCGACGGTAACAAGGTCCGCGTTTACATGACGTCGGTTGCGCCCATGTATGGCCTTACTGAGTTCAAGGTGAAGCAGGGTGATGAGGTGACTGTGTATGTTACCAACCAGGACACCATTGAGGACGTGACCCATGGTTTCTCTATGGTAAACCACGGTGTGAGTATGGAAATCAGTCCTCAGCAGACTTCTTCGGTGACGTTTGTTGCGGATAAGCCTGGGGTTCACTGGTACTACTGCAACTGGTTCTGCCACGCTCTGCACATGGAGATGACTGGCCGGATGCTGGTGGAGAAGGTCTGATTCAGTAGGTATTACCGGGGCCCTTTGTTGGGCTCCGGTTTTTAGTCGTACCTCGGAGAAGCAAATCAAGGGACGAGGGCCTGTCAAAACACGCTCCTTGCGGCACATCCATGTGGCGCTTGGGCTCCGCCATCCGTGGCTCCGCACAGTTTTGACAGGCCCTCGTCCCTTGATTTGCCAGAATTTTCAGCAAGCCTTGAACCTATTGAGTGATCGTTAATGCACCAGATTTTGCGTTTAGGGGTGGCCCTGACAGTCGCCTTTCTATCGCTGACCGCCCGGGCCGATGTGCAGCAGCAGCTGGATGATCTGGAACCCGGAGTTACCTTCGAGCTTCCTCCCGAAAACCTTTCGTCGCTGGCTATCAGGGTGCCGGGGGTGACTGTTGCCTGTGCTCCGGGAACCTTGATTGACGGAGGTGGAAAGGGCAATGCTGTTGAGATTCAGGCGGCGGGTGTGACCTTGTCTGGCTGCCGTATCCGGAACTGGGGTACGGATCTGAACAAGTTGAATGCTGGCGTTTTCATTCAGCGGGAGGCCCGTGGCGCGACGGTGGAGAACAGCGATCTTCAGGGTACTGCGTTTGGTATCTGGCTGGATGCGACGCCGGGTGTGACGGTGAAGAACAACACTATTCGTGGCGATGCGACTGTTCGTCCGAACGATCGGGGTAATGGAATCCATCTGTTCAATACCACCGGAGCGTTGATTGAAGGTAATGATATTCGTCAGACGCGGGATGCGATTTATATAGAGACTGCGAACGGGAACAGGATCCGCAATAACACCATGGCGGACCTGCGCTATGGGATTCACTACATGTACTCCATGGATAATATCCTGGAAGGCAATGTGACCCAGGGAACCCGGACGGGTTATGCGTTGATGCAGAGTAAGCGTCTTACGGTAATTAATAACCGCTCCGAGAATGATGAGAATTACGGCATTCTGATGAACTTTATTACCCAGTCGGTGCTGCGGGGGAATGTGGTTTCAGGTGTATCGCAAGGCCAGACTGCCGGGGTGTCCGTTTCCGGGGCAGAGGGTAAGGCCGTTTTCATTTATAACTCTTTGTACAATACCTTTGAAAACAATGTGTTCCGGGACAGCGGTGTGGGCATTCATCTCACCGCAGGCTCGGAAGATAATGAGGTGGTTCGTAATGCGTTTATCAACAATCAGCGCCAGGTCAAGTATGTAGCCCTGCGGACACAGGAGTGGTCGAAGGACGGTGTGGGCAATTACTGGAGCGATTACCTGGGCTGGGACCGTAACCAGGATGGGGTTGGTGATGTGCCTTATGAGCCTAACGATAATGTTGATCGTTTGTTGTGGACCTACCCTGAAGCAAAAATTCTGATGTTCAGCCCGGCGGTGGATACGTTGCGCTGGGTTCAGGAGGCGTTTCCTGTTGTTAAGGCCGCGGGTGTGACCGATTCACACCCGCTGATGAGCCCCCCTACAATGTTAAAACCGGAGTCCTGATGAGCTGCTTTCATCTTGAGAATGTAAGCTACCGGTACGATAAGGCACTGGTATTGAATGGCGTTGATCTGCGTCTTGAGCCCGGAGAGATTCTCGGGTTGTTTGGTCACAACGGAGCGGGCAAAACCACCAGTATCAAGCTGATTCTGGGGCTTATGAGGCCGACCGGGGGCAGGGTGTCTGTGCTGGATGGGGAGGCGGGTGATCCCGGAGTCAGCCAGCACATAGGCTACCTGCCTGAGAATGTGATGTTCTATCCGCAGCTTACCGGCCGGGAAATTCTCGCTCATTTTGCCCGGCTCAAAGGCGCGGATCTGCGTCAGGTTCCGGAGCTTCTGGGGCAGGTGGGGCTGGACGATGCCATGGATACCCGGGTTAAAACCTACTCCAAAGGCATGCGCCAGCGACTTGGCCTTGCCCAGGCATTGCTCGGAAAACCCCGGCTACTGATGCTCGACGAGCCCACTGTCGGGCTGGACCCGGTAGCGACAGCTGATCTATACAGGTTGCTACGCAAGTTGCGTGATGAGGGTACAGGCATTGTGCTTTGTTCCCATGTACTTCCCGGGGTGGAACCTTATATCGACAGAGCCGCGATTCTTACCAATGGCAGTCTGAAAGCTGTTGGCGACCTTGGCGCTCTGCGCCGGCAGGCAAACATGCCGGTAACCCTCTCTCTTGAACCCGAAAACAGCGTGGAAGCGCTGGAAGCCGCCGTAAACAGCGCGCAGGCATCTGCGGGTCTGATGGTGCACCATGATAACGGCCGGTTGCA
>Ga0209345_10005579_pt1 | contig 11630 bp, 8 predicted proteins | sample Cruoilmetagenom7_FD_187294 | JGI IMG/M metagenome (GOLD analysis project Ga0209345, IMG submission 187294) | Oil polluted marine microbial communities from Coal Oil Point, Santa Barbara, California, USA - Sample 7 (SPAdes) (version 2) | ecosystem: Environmental > Aquatic > Marine > Oil seeps ...
GGCCCATAACCGATAAAATTTTATTGCATAATTTTAGCTTTTAACTTATACTGTGCAACCTTAAGGTTGTCAAGCCAATTATGGAGTTTTTGCAATTTATTCTCAGTTTTACTTTGAGGATTTTGTGATTGAGGATCGGCTGAAGATGGCCTGAAGATGAGATGCACAAATGGGGAAGTTATTTCGGCCTCATCCCTTATTGGACTTTGGACAAAATGCATACCCTCAGCGATCTAATAATAGGAGTTAAGGGTGTCGGAAGCACCGGCCTGTTTGCTTTTTCGGCGACAGGAAACGTCCATGGGTGAAACCCTGGGAATTATTAGGGGGTTTGAGCAAAAAGCAGAATCGCCCAAACCCCCTAATAATTAGTCGCCACTTTTGCTGGAGGAGGTTAAAAGTAGCAAATACTCGCTTGTAGCTAGCTCTTGCTAGTATCCTTGATTTCCCCCCAGACTGTCTGGTGATCGTGAATTTGTCCAAAGTCCAATCCCTTAGGGACTGGAAATAAATAAATCATTGGAATTCGCGCCCTGATTTAGGTCAGGTTTAGTCGATCAGATTGAACAAAACCGCAGGTATAGCAGGACTATGTCGAGGATTTTGTGATTGAGGATCGGCTGAAGATGGCCTGAAGCAGGGATGCGAAAACGATGAGTTATTTATTTCCAGTTCCTTAGCATGAAGCAGCAATTATTTCAAAAAGTGTAAACCGATATTTTAAGGATGCCTGAAAACCTATAGATGTAGAGAACTCGGAAGGAAAAGGTTCAATGAACATTGTTATGGGCACGAAAAATTTGACAAGAAGGTTTACCCATCCGGTTATGACCGCGGGAAACTTCGATGGCATTCACTTAGGACATCAAAAAATCTTTAAAGAGGTCGTACAGAGGGCGTCTGAATTGAAAGGAGACTCAATAGTCTATACCTTTGAACCCCATCCTTTAAATGTACTTGCCCCTGAAAAGAAGGTGCCCTTGATCGTCCCTTTTTCAGAGAAAATGAGTCTTATTGAGGAATGCTGCCTTGATATTATTATATGCGAAGATTTTACCCCTGAATATGCTAACCTGTCCCCCAGAGAATTTGTAAAGGGTATCCTTGTGGACAGGATAGGTGTAAGGGCTATCTTTGTGGGTCATGATTATGCCTTTGGCAGGGAAAGAGAGGGGACTATAGAGACCCTGATACGGTTTGGCAAGGAATTTGATTTTGAAGTACAGGTTGTAAGCGCGGTCAGGATAGACGAGTGTGTGGTTAGCAGCACAATGGTAAGGGACCTTGTTCAGAGGGGAGAAGTGAAAAAGGTTGCCAATGTCTTGGGGAGAGATTATTCGATAGCCGGAAAGGTGGTGAAGGGAAAAAGTAGGGGAAAGGGGTTGGGGTTTCCTACGGCAAACTTGAAGCTCGTTAATGAGCTTTTCCCCAAACCAGGGATATATGTCGTCAACGTAGCTTACGGAGATCACATTTATAAGGGGGTTGCTAATATTGGTTTTAAACCTACATTTAAAGACCAAACCCTTTCCGTTGAAATTTATATTTTGGATTTTGATAAAGATATCTATGACGAAGATCTTAGGGTTTCCTTTGTGGAAAGGTTGAGAGATGAAAAGGCCTTCAGGGGTCCGGATGAACTCGTGGAGCAGATTAAGAAGGATGTCGAAAAGGCAAGAGATGTATTAAAAGAGAAGTGAGGGGCCTGTTTTTTCACAACAACCCCTCAGTTGTTTACTATGGGCAGCCTTATAACAAAGGTAGAGCCTTGTCCCATCTCTGTGTTAAAGGTTAGCGAACCATTGTGTCTCTTGACAATTATACTGTAGGAGATGGAAAGCCCCTGGCCTGTTCCGCCGCCAACCCCTTTGGTGGTGAAAAAGGGGTCAAATATCTTTGGTCGGACTTCCTTTGGGATACCGGTTCCGGTGTCACTAACCTCAATGATTACATCGTCCTTGTCTCTGATTGTGCGGATCGAGATAACCCCCATCTCACAGTCTTCCTTCTCCCTTATAGCATCGGCCGCATTGGTTATTAGATTCAAAAAGACTTGATTGAGATCGCTCGCGTAACCTGTAACCGATGGTATGTCACCAAAATCAGTCTCTTCCCTCGCCACATACTTGTATCTGCTTCTGGCAATAGTCAGGGTTGATTCGATAGCACTATTGATATCTACCGGACTCGTATCTTCATTGATACCACTGTGAGAAAATGTTCTCATGGCTGCTACGATTTTGGTAACCTTGTTGATCCCTTCAGTACTCTGTTCGATGGCTTGAGGAACTTCTTCCATTAGGAAATCCATGTCAATGGCCTTGATCGTTTCTTCGATCCGAGCAAGGCAAGGGTTAATGTTCTTACCTTCTTTGGCCAATTGGTGCAAATCGATAACGTTTTTATAGAGTTTGAGTATGTCGGTGAAGCTATCTTTCAAGAAGCTCAGGTTGTCTCCTACATATTGTATAGGGGTGTTAATCTCGTGGGCTATTCCAGCGGCGAGTTCCCCCACGGATTCCATCTTTTGCTTGAGCTGTCTCTCTTTCTCCCGCAACTTCTTTTCTTTTTCCACCTTAACGATGCTCGTAATGTCGTCCGACATGTGTAGTGTCCCTAACCCCCTTCAAGAAATGCGATCTCCTCAAAAAAGTGATCGTCAACATGATACAGCTCTTTCAGGTCTTCTATTTTCTCCAAGTCGTTGGAGTCTTTCTTTATGTTAACATACACGTTTGCAGTATAGACGATCCTAGGGATACTGGGGCTGTCATGGGAACAGACTAACGGGTTGTGATGTTGGATAACAGCCTCTACAATATTGTATGGCAGGTTCCATAGGTCAAGAAGGTATGCCCCCAAATCCGCATGAGTTACCCCTATCATCTCACTTTCGACATCCGACAGCAGGACATGTTTCTCTTCTGTCGCGACAAGAGATCTTTCCAAGACGTCCGGCTTTCTGGAAAACAGGATTAGAATCCCCAGATCATGGAGGATACCGGATGTGTGCGCCATGTTCTGTTCACTCTTTTTCAAATCATGCCTTTCCGCCAGCTTTTTGCTGATATTTCCAACATTGAGACAATGGTCCATCAGATCATCCGGAGAAAATCCCTTGACTATTCTCGTAGGCTTGAATTCCCTAAACGCATGAATGGAAAGGGTGAGAGCTTTCATGGTGTCAAGACCAAGATATATCACTGCCTCTCTGATATCAGATATTTGTCGGAGGAAGCCAAAGAAAGCTGAGTTGACAATCTGCAATACCTTGGTAGTCATGGCCATGTCTTTCATGACAATGTCAGCAATATCATTGACGGATGCTTCTCTGGTCAGGGCTTCCGTCATCTCCAGATAGACCTGCGGGAGACTGGGCAAGGTCCCTATTTGTGAGACGATCTTCTTTAATTCATTGTTGTTCATACGGTCCTGTACATTACAGGCCCTCGTTATTGTATTTTCCAGTTCCTTAGAGTTCAAGGGCTTAGAGAGATACTGATGGGCCACAAGCACAGCTTTATTTTCCGTTTCTGTTTCTGCATATCCGGAGATTACCAGTCTTACCGTCTTGGGGTGGAGTCTCCTTATCTCTTCCAATAACCGGACCCCGTCCATTTCGGGCATCATGATATCCGAGACGACCACATCAAACTCGCGATTGTCCATTTTTTTCAGCGCCTCATTGCCGCAAGAGACGAAATCCATGTCCCAAATTGCCCTTTTCTTATGGAGATATCGCTTCAGGCCACTCAATATTTTCTGTTCGTCATCTACGAAAAGGATGGATTTTTTTTTCATTGGCTACCCAACGTCTTCACATTTAATAATCCTTTTCTGTAAGTTTCGTTTTTCTCACAGATAGTCATAGTGGAAAGATGGAAAGAAGGTTTTAAGGGATCTTTTCAAGGTCTTGCACCAACCTTTCAAATTCTTCAGAGAAGACCTGAACAAGATTTTCCAATTCGTATGGAGATTTTTTCTTGAGACGATCTTCAATCTCCCGGGCCTGCTCAAACAATTCATCGAGACCGATATTAGCGGAAGCCCCTTTTATTGAGTGTACCCTGTCCTGGGCTTTTTGCGTATCACCTTTTCGAAGGGCCTCCTTGAGCTTTTGCAGGTCAGACGTAGTGGTTTCCTTGTAAATATCAAGAATTTCATAAGAATCCTCGACATCAATGCCCATGTTTTCCGCTAGTTTCTCTATTTCCATGAACTTACCTCCCTTTAGCGTTATATAGATTTTCAGATATTAAATTTCACAAGGCCAGAGGGAGGAAACCGAGTAAGTCGTACATTGTAGTATGTCGTCGAGGGTTCCGACCGATAACGCAGTGAAATTTGATATATGGAAATCTATAGGTTCTGGTTTTTTATGTACTAAGGAACTGGAAATAAATAACCCATTGTTTTCGCATCCCTGCTTCAGGCCATCTTCAGCCGATCCTCAATCACAAAATCCTCGACGTAGTCCTGCTATGCCTGCGGTTTTGTTCAATCTGATCGACTAAACCTGACCTAAATCAGGGCGCGAATTCCAATGATTTATTTATTTCCAGTCCCTAAGGGACGAGGTCGAAATATGGAGACTGATAGCCCAACAACCAATCCCGCAATTGACCTCAGAGGAAAACACTAGGCATTCCACGGGGCGGGTTTTTTAGCCCTCGCAACGGGTGTCCTAATCTCATCCTGGGTTTTGCGCAAGTCGCAACCCCTATGCACCCATTTTTCCATCATCACCTGAATATCTCTACGTTTAAAGGGCTTAGAGACATAATCATTCATGCCGGCCTTTAGATACCGCTCCCGGTCCCCTTTCATTGCGTTGGCGGTTAAGGCTATAATCGGAACGTGGTTGAGTGGCCGCTTGGTTGAGTCTTCCCATTTCCTTATCTCCCCTGTGGCTTCAATGCCATTCATTTTTGGCATCTGTATATCCATGAAGATGATGTCAAAGTGCCCCTCCTCCTTTACCATTTTCAATGCGGCCGCACCATCCTGGGCAACCACGATCTTCTTATATCTAAGCTTTTTTAGCAGTTTCAACCCCAGTTGCTGGTTGACCCGATTGTCCTCAGCATAGAGGATTCGCACATTATCGGTCGTGACCTCCGTTGTCGTGTGGTTACTTTGGATACTCCTTGGCCCCTTTTCATCTAACCCTGAGACCGTTCCGGCGAGTTCGTTTCCGGTAGCATTATCTTGCAAGATCAGTGCATTCTCACCTTGGGGCAAGCTCTTGTCAAGAGGATCAGTCTTCTGCGAAGGGTCGAGAAGCTTTTTAAAACGAGCGGTAAAGTAAAAAGTGCTCCCTTTTCCATGCTCGCTTGTTACCCACATCTCTCCGTTCATTATTTCGGCCAGTTTTTTGGAGATGGCAAGCCCAAGGCCGGTTCCTCCGAATTTCCTGGTCGTGCTTTCGTCCACCTGCGTGAAGGATTGAAATATAGTCCCAAGCTTATCTTCCGGAATCCCCACGCCTTGATCTTTGACAAAGAATCTTAGGGTAGCCTCTTCCTCATCTTCATATTCTGTTGTCACAGATACAAGGATGGTTCCTTTGCTCATGAATTTCATACCATTTCCTATCAGGTTGGTAAGGATTTGCCTCAATCGCGTGGGATCTCCGAGCAGCTTTGTTGGTATATCTTCTGTTTGGCATTTAATCTCTACTGGTTTGTCGCCGAGGTTGGCACTCATAAATTTTCCGATATCCTGTATGAGGTCTTCCACGGAAAAGGGTATGCTCTCAGTTTGTATCTTTTGACTTTCCACCTTGGATAGGTCAAGGATGTCGTTGATAAGCTTCAACAGGGATTCGCCGCTTTTCATGATGGTCTCCACTGAATTCCGTTGTTCTGCTGTCAACTCCTCATCGAGAAGCAGCTCTGAAAAGCCCAGGATACCATTCATTGGAGTGCGGATCTCATGGCTCATGTTAGCCAGAAAGTTGCTCTTGGCAAGGGTTGCCTCCTCGGCTAGCTCCTTGGCTGTCTTTAGATCATCGGCGTACCTCCTTAGTTCCTCCTCTACCTCTTTGCCCTCAGTTATATCTGTAAACACCAACAAGAGATGATCTTTCCCACTAAAGGAGAAGGTGGCTAGACGGCAACTAAGGTAGATCTTTTTCCCGGCCGTGGTGACTATATGCACATCAACAGCCCGCGACTCTTTTGTTTTAAGGACCTCATAGGCTGTCTCAAGGAGTCTGTTCTTCTCCCAGGTTTCGGTCTCCCATAAATTCTGAGCAAGCATCTTTTCTCTTTTTGTCCCTATTATGTCACAACCTGTATTGTTCACGGAAAGGCATTGTCCTGAACGATCATAGGAGAAAACACCGACCGGAGATACGGACATTAATGCTTCATTGAACTGCAACATAGATCTCAACCTGCCCTCCACCAGCTCATACTCGATGATGTCCTGGTAAAGCCGTTCCCTCATATTATCGATGGCGCGACAAAGGACACCGGTTTCATCTCTTTGTTTGACCTCAAACTTCTGGGTCAAGTCTCCCCTGGCGAGTGTCTCGGCGAAACCAATTAGGGTTTTGAGAGGGATGGTTATCGATCGGGTTATGAACCAGGCCAGGGCCAGGCCGATTATAAAGAGGAGACTAAACTCAGCTACCATACCCTTTACAGCGAAAGATAACGCCGCACTTGATATGTTACCGGTAATTAGGGAGAATTTTTTTGCTACGATCTGCTTTGACTTTTCAATGTTCTTCATTTCACGAAGAATCGACTCTCTTTCGGCGCCAGCCTCCGCCTCACGATACCTTATTGCAAGGGACAGATACTGTTTGTTAATTTGAGCACCAATTTTTGCATTGTGAGTAAGGTTATCTATCAAAGGTTGTTCGGAAAGAAGGTCTGCCATTCGAACAATATCTCTCGACTGTTCTAGGTTCATTGCTTCGAATGCGGAATCCAGCCTTTTAGACACCGCATTTACGGTTTCATCCTTTAGCTCTTTCGTTATACTTGAGAAGATCTCCTGGTCGATGCAGATACGGATATCCTTCAAGAATTTGTTGAAATATTGATCATCTTCGGTAAAAACATATATGTCAAAATACTTTGTGGCTAGGTCGAAGCGCATAGTGTGTTCACGCTCGCCTCTTGAGATGACCCCAATACGGTCAACGAACCTCAAGAAGAAGATCGAGGTGGCAAGCAGGATCGAGCTGCCGATAGCGGCAATCACGATAATAGCATAGATCTTTTTCCCGACGGAATCGCTCATTGGCAGTTTCATGGGTTCCTGTGCCCTTCTGCGACTGTGACAAATAAGGGGAGAAGGCTTAAGCTTGCCAATATGTTGACATAAATGACTTCCGTTTATAAGCAGCGCCCATTTATAAATGGCTGTTTTTCGCAATCTCTGAGCCTGCCTGTGCGTAGCACGCAGACAGGTCAGACTCAGATTTTAACCCTTAAAACACTTCCACCTGTGCAGTTGGCCGGAATATGACTTGAATAATCTTTGACTTATAGGTTTCCATATATTAAATTTCACTGCGTTATCGGTCGGTACCCTCGACGACGTACTACAATGTACGACTTACTCGGATTCCTCCCTCTGGCCTTGTGAAATTTAATATCTGAAAACCTATAGGGACGGGGCCGAAATAATTTCCTCAAGTTGGCGATCAGCTTTAGGTTGTGTGGGATGGACTTTTTTTACAGGAGACGTTTGAAACGTGATTAATGCATAAAGTGTGCCAATGATGGGATGGAGAAGGGCGTCTGAGCGGAAGGATGAGGGCAGGCTTAGAGCCTGAAAAGAGTTATAACTAAACCCACACAGAAGACGACACATGCAGGCAACCACAACAGTCTGTATACTCCGTTCAATTCTGCATTAAAAAAGTCCTTAGTCATAATCAGGCATAGGTGCATAGGGGAGAGGATAACCCCGCAATAACCGCTGGCATAGGAGAGCATCAAGTAAGTGGAGGGGTGGCCCTCAGAAATAAAGAAGGGCAGCAGTATCGGAAAAGTAATACCTACAAAGGCGATAGTAAGCCCTGTCAATATGCCCACGATAAAAGGGAGAGCTGCCACGATAAGGAGGGTGGGGAAACCGATAGCCGAGAGTTCTGTTGAAACAGCCTGGATAGCATCAGTGGCATCTAACATCTTCTGGAAGAATACCACGCCTAGTACCATAAGCGCCATGTCCGTAGAGAAACTCTTCCGGATCATCCTTCTCATATCCCTGAAAGAGATCCGGTGGAGTGTCCACATTACTCCAATTGTAAGGAGAAAAGAATAGAATAAATCAACCTTTAGGGCAATGACGAGGAAGAGAGCAAAGAGAAGAGGGGATAGCGTCCTGAGGAGTTGACAGATACTATTCCTCAACTCCCCCTTTTTTCGGGATTCATGAAAATCTCTGTTTCTCGCGATGCCTCTGTATCCGAAGACGATGCCACAAACCACAGCAGCCGAGAAAAGAGGAAGGTTGATAAGGCTAACCTCTGCTATCGATATGCCTGAGATTGCAGAGGTTAGGATTATCCCTGGATAGGTGGGCAGTATATACTCCCATATATGCCTGAACCAGTAATTCAGGAATGTTCTCTTTTCCCTGGATAGGTTTAATTCGTCTGATGGCGCTACAACCATCGGGGCAGACACCATGGCCCCACCAATAAGAGGGACAAGGCCTATGATTGCAGGTAAAAGACCTACTACTATCCGCAGGTCACGGAGTAGTTCCTTGAATGACTCCAGCATCTTTTGTAACTGGCCGGTCTCATTCATTAAATTACTGAATAGCAGTATTAAGAGCAGAGCCCCTATTAATTTCAGTGTCTTGGGATCCGTAACGGTTGCAAACAGCTCCTGTGCCATACGGGACAAAGGCATTTGGAAGAGCAGCCCCAGTACTACCGAGCCGATCAAGAGTGTGATCCACAAGTTCAGTTTTTTTAAAACCAGTGAAATAATCAAGAAGAAGAGCAGGCCTATCTTCACAAGACCAACCATGATATTGCAGATCCTCGCTTTTTATCCCTCAGCCTTTAAAGACCAGATCCGGGAACTGTTTTAATATGGCGGCAGTAGCTCCCTGGAAGGCATCAAACTATAGTTCATAAGAAGTAAACGAATAGCACCCATGACAATGGCTTAAAGGCATAATTCAAATGAGTTTCAAAATTTCTGATAACAAACATTCGTAGATCTTTTCCCCTACCTCTAACCCTAGATCAATAAATTCCGGACCGTACTTCCTGCCGGTAGCGGTCCTGAAGGTATCTTTTATCTTCCTAATCTTTTCTAACCCTCTTGGGAAGTTTTTAGTTATCGATTCTACAGTGGCACGACGGAAATCCGCCATGTACCAAAGGGTCCCTGTAAAATTGTCTGTACCCCATCTAAACTTGTCGGCATCGTAAAGGGAATCACTGATCATCTGTCCTATACAAGACGGAACCTTTTCGGGCTCTATAAAGGCCTCGTGATTGGATATGGCCTGAACGATAATCCGCCTTTCTTCCGCATTCAATGTAAAATCCTTTAGTTTTATCTCTGCTTCCCTGGCGCTTGCCTTAGCATGGTTCGGTTCTGTTCTTTTAATATCATGCAGCAACCCCGATAGCTGCGCGACCACAATTGCTTTTTTGATATGGTCCAACCCCAATAAGAGCCTCTCGCCCTCAGCATATACAATAGCTCCGACATCAATCGTTACCTTTTGGGCATGTTCTATACCATGCCCAAAGTTGTCGATTAACTGCTCGGCTATTATGTCCCGGCATCTTATAACATCAGCATTGTTATGGTAGATATCCTCGGACATTTGAACCTTCACTTTGTGGTCTAAATAAAAGCTGGGGGTCTTCAGGCTTGAGACTATTCTTATAGATTCAGCCATCATTTTCTTGAATATCTCTTCCAATAGAAAGCCCCCTTCAACATTCAATAGGTTTTCAGGCACCCTTCATAAAAGCTATAAACAGAAATTTTGAAACTCAATTATGAGCTACAAATTGTCGGGGGGCTATTTTGTTACTTGTTATACGTAACACCTTGTCGCAAACCCCTATAGATTTCCATATATTTAATTTCACGGCGTTATCGGTCGGAATCCTCGACGACGTACTCAATGTACGACTTACTCTGATTCCTCCCTCTGGCCTTGTGAAATTTAATATCTGAAAATCTATATCTACAGATAAGCCACTATTACACAAAGACCGAATACCTTATGACAAAGTAGTTCATAAGAAGTAAACGAATAGTCTCCCCGACAATGGCTTAAAGGCATAATTCAAACGAGTTTCAAAATTTATGATTATTTTAACCTCAGACGTTCTCGACACAGATTCAACGGTGATCAAATTTTAATCCGTGCAACTGTTTGATCGTCCCCGTCCCTTAGTGAGCGTTAAGATCCGGTATGTCCAAACCCTCCGGAGCCCCTCTTTGTCGTATCAAGTTCGTAAACTAACTCGAGAGAGGCATGACAGATTCTATTTACGATCATCTGCGCTATTCGGTCACCTCTTTTAACTGTAAAGGGGACATCACCAAGGTTTATAGCTATGAGCTCTATCTCCCCTCTATAATCTGCGTCAATAGTGCCGGGGGAATTCAGCAGGCCTATCCCATTCTTAAAAGCAAGTCCGCTGCGGGGACGGATCTGTGCCTCATAGCCTTTAGGGACTGCAATAGCAATACCTGTGGGTATCAGTCTTCTCTCTCCCGGCTCAATAATGACATCCTCATCGACAGCAGCGTAAAGGTCCATTCCGGCTGCCTGCTCGCTCATGTATCGGGGGAGAGGGATGTCGCTATCTATCTCTCCTCTCACCCTCCGTATTTGAATCTTAATCTCGTTCACCTTGGTTTCGACCCCCCCGGGGGCAGTATTCCGGTCCTCCATTAACCCCCACTCCTTTTTTAAGAAGTTTGCCACAAAGAGATGGCTGTTTGAACCTACAAATCTTCATTTTGAAAGTTGTTTTGCACTATCTTGTTTTTCAACAGTTTAATCAGAAATTTTGAAACTCAATCATGAGCTATAAATTGTCGGGGGTGCTATTTTGTTACTTGTTATACGTAACGCCTTATCGCAAACCCCTATCAACAGACAAACCACTATTACACGAAGAACGAATACCTTATGACAAAGTAGTTAATAAGAAGTAACAAAATATAGATTTCCATATATTAAATTTCACTGCGTTATCGGTCGGAACCCTCGACGACGTACTACAATGTACGACTTACTCGGTTTCCTCCCTCTGGCCTTGTGAAATTTAATATCTGGAAATCTATAGCACCTCTGGCAATGGCTTAAAGGCATAATTCAAATGAGTTTCAAAATTTCTGTTAATGGGTTTTCGTTCAGACACTAGCTATTCAGCCTTTCCATTAGCGAAAAATACTCAATTAGGAACTATGTGTCAAGGCATTTTTCTAAAATCCTAATTCAAGTGAGTTTCAAAATTTTCAAGCTGTGCAGTTACTCAACAATAGCGCTTGTGACTTGAATGATCTTCTCCTCACGGCTTGATTCATTTTGAAGATTCTAAATTCGTTACGCTAAATTGCAGATAACTCGGTCGCAAACTCCCTCAAACAATCTGCAATTTTCAGCTTCACTCACTA
>Ga0209345_10005580_pt1 | contig 11630 bp, 10 predicted proteins | sample Cruoilmetagenom7_FD_187294 | JGI IMG/M metagenome (GOLD analysis project Ga0209345, IMG submission 187294) | Oil polluted marine microbial communities from Coal Oil Point, Santa Barbara, California, USA - Sample 7 (SPAdes) (version 2) | ecosystem: Environmental > Aquatic > Marine > Oil seeps ...
AATAAAAGCGGGGCATAACGCCAACGTACCCTACGGCATAGGGAGATGCCCCTATTTGCCAGCAAACGAGATTGCGCTCTTATTTGTCCATGTTGCCCTGTTAGGGCCATAAATGGACGAAAGTGTTTCTATAGAGATGCCGCATTGCGATGACGCAGTCTTTCAGGATGAAGTTGATTCATTTCTCCAGCGGACGCTTACACCTAACCTGCGTAAAGCAGGGCGCGAAACGACTGGATTGAAGTCGTCGCAGGAGGTCTGTAATCAATGGCGCAAAGCGCTTCTGGAAAAAGGCTGGGTCGCTCCAACCTGGCCGACAGAGTATGGAGGGGCGGGCTGGACAACAGAGCAACGTCTTTACTTTGAAAATGCCTGCGCTGAACAAGACGCCCCAATTTTGATGTCATCTGGCGTTCGTACAATCGGTCCCTTAATCATTGCTGCAGGCTCAGAGACGCAAAAGGCGCATTACTTGCCCGCGATCCTCTCTGGAGATCATGAATGGTGTCAGGGTTTTTCTGAACCGCAAGCTGGGTCTGACTTAACGGCGTTGTCGCTGCGGGCTGAACGTGATGGCGACGACTTCATTCTAAATGGCAGCAAGATTTGGACAAGCTTTGCGCAATACGCCACGCATATGTTTTTACTTGCGCGAAGTGATCCCAAGACGAATCGTGGTGCTGGGCTTGTTTTCCTCCTTGTCGAGATGAACACACCTGGCATTCAGGTAACCCCAATCCCATTCATCGATGGGGAAGTTGAAACTAATCAAGTTTTCTTCGACAATGTCCGAATACCCGTAACCGACCGTATAGGTGAAATTGGAGACGGTTGGGCCGTCGCCAAAAAGCTCATGGCCATCGCGCGGTCCAATAATACCACGACCGGGGTATTGCGTCGCGCATTCCGTTTGGCTTGCGGGGATACCTTACACACAGGCGAGGTTGATCCGATGTTGCGGATGCGTTTTGCGGAAATAGCGACTCGCATTGATAATTTTGAAGCACTAGAAGCATGTGCCCTGAATGAGGCGATAGGGATTGGGTGCTCGGCCCCATCGTCGGTTTTGAAAGTCATCTCGACTGAGCTTCATCAGAGCATTACCGAGATCGGAATCGAAGCAAACCCTAACAGCGATCTGGCGGCAAAAAAGTATCTCGCCACTCGGGCAGCGACAATCTATTCTGGAACAAGTGAGGTTCACCGGAACATTTTGGCGAAATCAATTACGGGCTAAGGCAAGTGCTCGTTCACGGAGCTTGCCATCAAACAAATATTGCGTGGCCTTGTGCACGAGACTTCCCGCCTCTTTATCGCTGCGTCCAAAGCGACCATCGCCCCGATTTACGCATTACCTAACGTCATACTTATCGGTCTTACGCTCTCCTAGTAACATGCGTTGTTCGAGGCGGCGGCGCAGGCTGGCATAATAGGCTTCCAAAAAGGCTAGGTCGGTCTCGCCCGGCGTTTGCTGCCAGCCGATTTTTTCCCGAATGCGCGCAGATACTTGTTGTTTGATCTCGGCGGATGAGTGACGCAGCACATCTTCCAGAACATGCAGCTCATGAATGCCGTAAGCGTCGACCTGTTGCGGCGTGAAGGTAAAGCGCGAAATCGTGTCTGCTGCTTGCGCAGATGATGCAATATCTCCCATCAGTCGCGTCTTCGGCGCATGGATCACCCATGTGCCTGCTACGAGGTCACCCACACGCATCTTGTCCTTGTTAAACAAGGGGAAGAACAGAAAGATGCCAGACCATAAAAGGCCGAATAAGCTCATCCAGCTACTTACTTGATCGCTGCCCATAAACACAAACATCAGGGGCAGGCCAATCTCAATTTCCCGCGTGAAGTTACGCGCGAGCACGGCATTCGAGGTAAGCCGCCCGCCATCACGCGCCGCAACGCGTAGGCCCAGCGCACGCTTGCCAGGCGTCGCGGCTTTGCGCCCAATCTCGAAATAAATGTAGTAGAAATTGCGTACAAAAAAGTAAAAGACAATCCAGAACGTGAAGGCGATGTTCGTGCCGCCTTCACCCCATGCGCTCGCGATAAACATCAGACCGAGAAACGTCACAATCACGATGACCCATTGAATGGCGACATCGATCATAAAGGCTCCAGCGCGTTCCGCGGCGCTGCCAAGTTTCAGGCGGATGGCTGCCCCCTCAGGGGTCACTAAGCTGCGCATCATCTTGGTCGCGCGCATTTCCTGCGCCATGCGCGCCCGGCGGCGCTTGGCGGCATCAACATCTGCGGGAGGCGCAGAGGAAGCAGGCGGGTCAAGAACAATCACTTATACGCACCTGAAAGGTATCAGATGGGGTTGTAAAGGTGTGTTATGGCGTGTGCCTTGCAGGGAATAGGTTGATTAGCGCAAATGTGCCATGCAGGACACTCTGAAGGCATACTGAAACCGCATAAACAGGGTAAGATATGAGCGACGCGCGGAAGACAATACTTGTAACAGGCGGGGCCGGATATATTGGCTCACATACGTGTCTTGATTTGCTCCAAAATGGATGGACGCCCATCGTCGTCGATAATTTCTGTAACAGTAAACCTGCATCAATGGCCCGTGTGTCACGCCTAACCAATCAAGCCTTTCCTGTAATTAGAGCCGATGTGCGCGACAAGGCTGCATTAGTTGATGTTATGCGGGAACATGACTGCCAAGCCGTCATCCACTTTGCGGGTCTGAAGGCCGTGGGTGAGTCCAGCGAAAAGCCGCTTGATTATTACAGCAACAATTTCATCGGATCGCATGTTCTACTCGAAGCGATGGCCGAAGTGGGCTGCAAGCGCATCGTTTTTTCCTCCAGTGCGACCGTTTATGGTGAGCCGAAATTCTTGCCCTACACCGAGGACCATCCGCTCGAGGCGATGAACCCGTATGGGCAGACCAAGCTAGCTGTAGAACACATGCTGCGCGATGCAGATGCTGCAGACGCAGATTTGCAGGTCGCCATCCTGCGTTACTTCAATCCCGTCGGCGCGCACCCCAGCGGAGAGATCGGTGAAGATCCAACCGGCATTCCGAACAATCTTATGCCCTATATTGCGCAAGTGGCTGTTGGTCGCCGCCCAGACCTTAAAATCTATGGCGATGATTATGATACGCCAGATGGGACAGGTGTACGCGACTATATTCATGTGATGGATCTCGCGCGCGCGCACACAAAATCCGTTGAGGCGCTGACGGCGAAGCCCGGCTCTTTCACGGTCAATCTCGGTACAGGCAATGGCATCTCTGTGCTTGAAATGGTTGAGGCGTTCCGCAAGGCGAGCGGCCAGCCGATTGCCTATGAGATTGTGGATCGTCGCCCCGGTGATTTACCCGCCTATTATGCCAATGCTGAACGCGCGAAAGACATTCTCAGCTGGGAGGCTGAATTAGGTTTGGATGAAATGTGCCGCGATAATTGGAAGTGGCAGTCGCAGAATCCCCAAGGCTATCCAGACGACGTTTAGCGCGTTGTATCTGCATGGCTGCGGGCGCGCGGCAGATAGAAATATCCAAACCAAATCAATGCGGTTAAAGCAGCCACGCTATAACGGATTGTGTCTGAATTAATAAGTTGCCGCCCAAAGCTTTCCAATATGGCGGCAATGATCAGCATCACCACGCAGCCCATCGCAATCGTTGCAGCCTTCTGCCCAGCAATGCGCGCAGAGCTCATGCGGGTGTGGCGCCTTGGGAAGGCAACTGCGCCGCCAATCATAAACCCAGCTGCCCCAGCTAGAACAATGGCAAACAATTCCGTGACACCGTGGATCATCAGCCAGCCCGTAAACTCATAGCCAAGACCCTTCTGCCAGAACACGGCATAGATCGCGCCAAGAATAATGCCGTTATACATTAACAAAAGCGCAGTCGGCAGACCAAACGCAAAGCCTAAAGCAAATGCGAAGAGTGCTATCTGCGCGTTATTGTTGAACAATTGCCCTGAGAACGCAGAGAGTTGGCCATCTCCAAATTCACCCGAATCTGAGTACAGTGTGGACCGCAAATATTCTGCGGTTGCATCAGGATTGCGGTCTCCAATCATATCATTGGTGAATGTCCAGAACCATTCAGTGTCCTGCATACACAAAAAGAATGCGAGGGCTGCACCGCCGAAGAGGAATAGCGCAGATAGAAGCGTTGGCCACACGGCCGCGCGCACCGCGTCTGGCCAATCACGACGCAGGAAGTCCATCAACCGTTCCCCAATTGATGTGCGCGCACCATAGACAAAGAAGTAAGCGCGCGTGCACAGGCTTTCCAGATATTGAATGACGTTCTGATCCAGAGAGATAGACCGCGCTACAGATAATGACGATACCGCTTGGCGATACAGGCGCGGCAAGGCCGTCATGTCATCATCGCTCAGTGCTTTGATGCCGCGATTTTCGGCGCGCTGAAGGATAACGTCTAGTTTGCGCCAGTCGGCTTCGCGTTCCTCGCGGAAACGATAGGATTTTAGAAGGTTTTGGCTCACAACATCTCTCGCCGTTTGATTTGAAGGTAACGGGAAATCAGCGCGCCGCCAAAGGCCTCTGGTGTTGTCTCAATGATTTGTACGCCGAGGCGTCGCAGCCGTTTGAACACGATGTCTCGTTCGGCTAGCAGGCTGCCGGCAATCACGGCGCGGCTCACATCATCGCTCACTTCAGGCGCTTGGTTGATCATGCTGGCCAGCGCGGCGTCCTCGAAGGTGGCAAACACAACGAGGTGGCGGTCGCTCAGGCGTTTGACATTCTCCACCATCAACTCGGCTGAAATCGTATCCACAAAGTCAGAGAAAATGATGATGAGGCTACGCCGCTCTAATTTTTGAGACAGTTCAGACAGGGCGAGCGTAAAGTTTGTTTCCTCGCTGGAATAATCCAGCCGTGCGGCGGCGGCTTGTGCTTTAGGAAAGGCCCGTGCCCCTGTCAGGAACCCGCTCGAAATACCGGGCCGTGCATCGAAACTATAAAACATCGCTCGGTCGCCACCGCGCAAGGATACATACGTTAGCAGCAGCGCGGCATTAATCGCGCGATCAATCTTCGGCACACCTCCTAGCGGCTCACTCATGAGGCGGCCCGTGTCAAACGCAAAGACAATGTTGTGATTACGCTCGGTGCGAAATTCCTTGGCCAATAGCTGGCGATGCCGGGCCGAATGTTTCCAGTCTATGGCCCGGCGGTCCATGCCTGTCGTGAACTCCCGCAGCGCGTCAAACTCACTTCCGTCGCCGCGTTCAATCTGTGTCTTGATGCCAAACTCAGCATCACGTGAAAACAGGCGTACCGCTTCATCTTTCACCCAACGCACATTCGGCGTCACCGGAATGTCGATGTTGAGGTGATCGACATGCTGTTTACAGATTAAGCCGAGCGGTCCGTTCCACCGCGACCACAGTTTGGCCAGATTGGCTTGGCCGCGTCTGTTCGGGATGAGTGTAAAATCATATTGTCGTTCACGCCCGTCCCAACCTTTTAGGCCGCGCGCGGCAATATCTTCCACTAGCTCATTTGTCTCCAACTGCACCTCAATGCGGCTTGGCAAACTGCCGTGTGTGAAACGCAAATGCAGCGGCAAGGTTTCCTCTGAATCGATATACAGCAGCGCTGGTGGCTCTAGTTTCGACTCAAAGCCCTTCAAAGGCGCCCCTAGCACCGCATCTAACAGCATCAGCGCCGCAATCCCCATCAACCACCCTGCCGCCACAACCCATAGGGCAGGTGCGAGCACAGCAATCACCAGCATCAATGGCACGCCCAAAAGGGCCAGCCAGATTGCGCGGGCGGTCGGGTAAATTACACCGGGCAAGCTGCAACCGTCGTAAGAACAGGGCTTTTAGGAGGGGTGAAAGTCAGATGCAAAAGGCTCTCTTTCTATTGGGCTAGACAGGGTGAGTTAACGCGGCGCAGCGGTCTGCTCGACGATCGTTTTAAGCGTCTCTTCGGTTGTGCGCCCTTCGATTTCTGCGGCGGGTGATAGCAATACTCGGTGGCGCAGGGCTGGGAGCGCCAATGTCTTCACATCATCCGGGATCACAAAGTCCCGCCCATCTAGCGCTGCCTTGGCCCGTGCAGCCGCCGCTAACGCTGCTGCTGCACGCGGACTAGCACCTGTTTCCAAGGCAGGTGTCTCGCGCGTCGCTCGGATAATATCAACGATATAATGGATAATCTCATCTTTCAGGCGCGCGCCCGATATGGCCTCTACCGCCACGTTCAGTTCTTCTGCAGACACGATGGCCTCAATCCCGAAACTGGCCGGGCCGCTCATACCTGTGCGATTGCCGTGCGCCGTCACGATGGCCACTTCCTGATCACGGCTCGGATAGTCCAGCGTGTGTTTAAATAGAAACCGGTCTAGCTGCGCTTCAGGTAGGGGATATGTACCTTGCTGCTCGATGGGGTTCTGTGTTGCGATCACCATAAAGCGGGGGTTCAATTGATAGGCGTCACCATCAATCGTCACCTTCCGTTCCTGCATCGCTTCCAGCAGTGCCGCTTGCGTTTTCGGCGGGGTCCGGTTGATCTCATCGGCGAGCAGAAGATCCGTAAAGATAGGCCCTTTGGTCAGACTGAATTCATTGGTCTGGAAGTTGAACAAATTCGTCCCCAGCACATCGCCCGGCATCAAGTCTGGCGTGAACTGAATACGTCCAAAGTCCAGAGAAATGGCTTTCGAGAAGCACTGCGCCAGAAGTGTTTTGGCGGTTCCCGGTGGACCCTCCAGCAGGATATGCCCCGATGAGAAAAGAGATACGAGCAGGAGATCGACTGTATCATCCTGACCGATGACGGCCTTGCCAACTTCTTTGCGAATACGTTCTGCGAGTGATTTAATGTCAGTGACGTTCATGCGCGGATCTCCCGATAATTTGATGCCGCCAGCGATAAAGCTCGCGTGTTTTTTGAATGAGGTCTTCACGGTTCGCAGCAGCAGCGATTAACCCGCTTTGGATTTGTGAGAATGTTTTGCCCGATGCGCTTTCCGGGCCAAGCCGATCAAACAGCGCTGTCAGTTGTGTTTCCGTCAGTGTTTTTGGTGCGCCAATATCTTTGGCAATCTGTCGACGCATCAACGTCAGATAACGCGGTGCCATATGTGCTTCGCGGCGTGCCATCGCGACCAGTCCAGCAGAATTATCAGCCAGCGCTTGTTTGCCGAGCGCAATCACACGGCCTTCGTGCAATGGCGGGCCAAAGCGCACCATCGCAGCCCAGCCCAACAGTAACGCTGTCGCAAAAGCAGTCAGGGTTGCGCCAATAAAGGGTATATCAAATGCCATTTGCAACAGATTGGCTGAGCGCGTGAAGCCGTGCAATGTTGCATCCAGATAAATCGGTTCAGTCTCGTCATATCGCAGCCAATCAATCATCGCGATGCTGAAGCGGGCATTGTCTTTTGTCGCCAATCCAAATGTGTTGATCAGGTCGGGGTCAGCGAGAATGTAAATGTCTTCATCAGGCATGCGGGCCAGGAGCGCGCCGTCAGGTGTCTCAACAATCGTTTCCAGATCATCAGACCGCAGAACTTGCATCTTCAAGTCCGGTCGCGGCGCATAGGTGCCGAAAGGTGATGTCACGTTGCTTGGCACCGTAATACGCCCCAGTTCTCCCTCTATCTCCAACACGCCAAGTAGGTCATTGATCTGGCTAGCTGCAACAAACTGCGTATCGATTTGCCGCTTTGGATTCGACCAATCTGGCTGACCTTGCCATTTCGGCAAAACGATCAGTGTGCTGGGCTGTAGGTCAGTTTCCTCAAGACGCTTGCGCATGCTCCACGGCGTCGTCGTGACGATCATCAGCCCCCAGTCACGATCTTCCAATTTGCGCTCAAGACGGGATATCTCAACGGGATAGTCCAGCGCAGCGAGCAGTTGTGCAAAGCCATTATAACCAAGTGCTGATGTGGAATAAGGGTGTTCGCCGGCCTCATCCTTGTCGCGCAATTCCGGGGCCCACCCGGCGAGTACGATGACTGCGCTGAAGGAGATAAGCGCGATCGCTAACATGATGGCGATGGCTTTGAACGTGAAAGGTGAGGGGCTGTTGCTGTTGTTCATCTCGCTTATGTCCAGCCCTCGCCAAAGGCAAAGTCTTCGTAAGACGCGCGCGCTTCGCTCCAGCTTGGTTCATCTACCTCCCGCCCACCAAAAAAGCTGCGCTCAACAATGACAATTATCGGGGACAGAGCACTCCGTGCCCTTGCAGGCAAATGACTCAACCCGCCGATCTCACGGGCGGTTAAAGAGCCGGGAACACCGTTCTCAAGATGCCCTTGAATATCCTGAATTGAGCGGAATAAAAGCAGATGAACAGCTTCGGCGAACTTGCCTGCACGGGCCAATTCATCTGCCTCTTCTAACAAAGAGCGCGCTGTTTGAGCGTCAGGTCTGACATCCAGAATTTCATCGTCGTCTGCGCCAGATTCAGTATGTCCATCTTTGCCAAAGCGGACGCGAATAGCCTCACCAAATAGAAAATAGAGGATACCGCCTGCCACGCCCGCTATAACGAGATAGAAGAGTATTTTGAAGACTGGGCCTAGAAACTCAAAAATGTTCCCAACCATGCGTGATAACCATTTGATCCAACCGGGTGTTTCCGGTGGCGGCGTAACGGGTTCGGGAATTTTCTCCGGGCGCTCAAGCTGTAAGCCCGGTCGCTTTAGATAGGCGTCATGCGCGGCATCTATCTCATCTTCAGATGCATATGCTTCATATGGTGCGCTGTCATTAAGCGCATCAAATTCGTCTGCGTCTTCTTGGCTGTACGCGACACTCACCACTGCAATCGCAGCGCATAGCGCCACCCACCCGTGTTTTAATGATGGCCAAGATTGTTGACGCACAGGGCTAATATACCGCTCTCTTATCGCGCCCGACTGCTGCCTGCGCTCACCTTAGATATGACTATTCCAGAGGTTGCGTACGGCATCAACGGGTGATGTAAGCATCTGGATCTGGTGAACTGCTCTGCTGAAAGACTTAAAGTGATGAATGTTGCTGAGACCTACGAAAATTTGATCGTTGAAATCCAAAGCGTCGTTGCCGGTGAAACATCCGTCACCGCGCGCTACGCAACGGCCTCATGCTTGTTATCACTTGCCTTCACGCCGCGGTATTTCTGGACAGGTTTCTACGTTGTTGACCCGTTGAAGCCGGATGAGCTTGTCGTTGGCCCATACCAAGGCACGTTGGGCTGCCTGCGTATTCCGTTCGGCAAGGGCGTTTGCGGTCATGTCGCGGCCACAGGAAAGCCCATAATCGTACCTGATGTGCACGCGTTTCCGGGGCACATCGCTTGCGATAGCGCCACAAATTCTGAGATCGTCTTACCTGTTTTTGACGCCCAGGGGAATCTCGCTGCCGTTCTAGACGTCGACTCCACTCAACCGGATGCTTTTAATGATGATGACCTCAAGGGGTTACTCGCCATTTGCGACATCTTGCTGACTGCCTGATGCAATGTCTGCCTCAACCGGGGCGGGCACTTCAAAAGGCCCCATTGCGGATTTGACCTGAGCAATCCGCTCCTCAAGCACTTCCTCAATGATATTCAGCTTGCGCGCACGCAGGGCTTGGCGCGACTTAATCTTGTCGCCGAGTTCCAGCCAGTCGTCACCCGCAACACTATAGGCAGGCCATGCGGTTAAGCCGTCGCCGTTTGGATTGCCTGTCTTCGCAAAATTCGTCCAATATTTGCCCATTGCTTGTGTCAGCACCAAATCCTCTGGGGTGAGTGGTGAGATTGGTAGGTGACTGTCGAACACGAAAGAAATCTCTGCCGCATGATAAGCGCCAATCGTCTGCGTTTTGGAGGGTGAAACACGCGTAAAGAAATACAGCCATGTCGGTTGGCCGGCCTCAGCATTTTTTTTGCCGAGGAAGCGCATATGCACGCCGAACAAATCATCGCCCAACATGTCGGTTGCGCCGCGCGGCCAATTCTCATCGCTGTCCATGCTATAAAGCGCCTGAAGGGCTTTGGCGCGATTTAGTCCGAAAGCCTCAGCAAACGCAGCTTCTCTTTCTTTGAGTGTCCCGGTGATAGGGGATTTCAAGATCGTGGGTGACTGTATGCCATCATAAAAGAGGGTGGCTTCATCAGAGTTATACCCCGCTAAAATCGGCACATGATTGACACTGCCATCCTGAATGGACTGACCAATCATGCGTGGCAGAATTTTGCCATCAACAACCGGGAGATAATAGCCCGTCAGGTCAGGCCGCTGGAGAGCCAGCTCTGACACTTGCACAGTCGGGATTGCCCGAAGATCAGCAGCGGAGGCGGTTTCTGAAACGGCGGGTGAAAGCAGGTCTACACCTACAGATTCGGCGCTACGGACGTTGGAGATGGGGGAGTCTTTGAGATGGATCGCATTATAGCTGCTCGCGCCGCTTTCCAAGATGGCTTTGTGATACAGGCCGTCGCCAGATGGCACGGCCATTATTTCTGAGACAGATTGCGCCCCGGCACTCTCACCAAAAATCGTGACATTGTCTGGATCACCGCCGAATTGTGCGATGTTCTTCTGAACCCATTTCAGGGCAGATATTTGATCCATCAGACCGTAATTTCCTGACGTCCCAGCTTCGGCAGTTAGGGCGGGATGCGCGAGATAACCAAATGGCCCGAGGCGATAATTGATCGTCACGAGCACCACACCGTTCTCAACCAACCCATTGGTTTGATAGAATGCAGAGGAGCCTGCCCCCGTCTGATGCGATCCGCCATGAATCCACACCATGACGGGCTTCAAGCTGGTGCCTTTCCGATTGTCAGTGCGTACGTTCAAGAAGAGACAGTCTTCGCTCTCGGCTGGTACAGGTTGCGCCGACAAGTAGATTTTCGCCAATTGACGTTTCGGCCACGACAGACCCGCGCCGTCTAGAACATCATCAACAAAGGCGATTAGACCTTCGCGGGGCTGAACACATTCCGCGCCAAAGGCACGCGTATCGCGCACTTGCGCGCCCCATTGCGGGGCAGGTCCTGGCGCGCGCCAACGATCAGCCTTGGCATATGGAATGCCGTTAAACTGTTGAATGGCTGGATTATCGCGGTCAATGCCGCCGTAAATAACACCCTGATCAATACGGAATGTTTCAGTTGGCACCATCGGGGCCGGCGGTTTCGCCATTTGGCGATAACCAAGATAGCCCGCAATAATCAGCAGGCCCAATAGTCCCAAAATAATCCGTTTCATATCCTGCCTGCTTCCGCTTTATGTCTTACGCAGACATAGATGCCTGCTGGTTGTGTGTTACTGCAACTCTCTTAAGAGGCAACAATGTCCAGTGATGTTGAGATGGCGTTTACAAGGTCTTGCGTCGGCTCAATGCCGACTGACAGCCGAATAAAGCCATCGGCCACTGCGTCGCCCCAACGGGCGCGCCGTTCGCCGGATGAATGCACGCCGCCGAAACTAGTCGCTTCAACGAGTAAAGGGCAATCTGAGAGAAATGCTTCTGCTGTGGCCTCATCTGGTAATGTGAAATTCAGAACGCTGCCGCCTGATACCATCTGCGTTTTCATGAAGTTTTGGGAGGGTGATGACACAAGACCTGGATAGCGCACATGTGTCGCCACAGGGTGCGCCTCAAGACATCGCGCAACGGCCAGCGCATTCGCGCACA